>Ga0207814_100214_pt1 | contig 49572 bp, 41 predicted proteins | sample TtaePargueraPR_7_FD_187755 | JGI IMG/M metagenome (GOLD analysis project Ga0207814, IMG submission 187755) | Aerobic enrichment media microbial communities from Bioluminiscent Bay, La Parguera, Puerto Rico - Tt and P1 (2) (SPAdes) | ecosystem: Environmental > Aquatic > Marine > Unclassified ... | reverse complement strand
AAGCGAGCCGTCAGCCGCGCTCCGAGATCGGCTGCCTCAAGCGCCTCGGTGGCCAGCTCACGCTGGCTGCTGGTGGTCAACCGGCCCTCGAGCATTTCCAAATTGCCGATGATGACGGTCAGCAGGTTGTTGAAATCGTGCGCGATGCCGCCCGTCAACTGACCCATGGCCTCCATTTTCTGGGCATGGCGCAAAGCCTGCTCGGTGGCTTTCTGGCTCGACAGGTCATGAATGATGCCGGTGAAATGCTGGCGCCCATCCATCTCGAATTCGCTGACCGCCAGATGCATGGGGAAGGTCGTGCCATCCTGCCGCCGTCCGGTCACCTCCCGGCCGATGCCGATGATCTTGCGGGTGCCGGTGCGGCGATAATTGGCAATGTAGCCATCATGGGCAGAGTGGTCCGGCTCGGGCATGAGGAAATGCACATTGCGGCCGATGAACTCCTCCTGCCGATAGCCGAACAGCCGCGCCGCCGCGGGGTTCACCGTGGTGATGATGCCCTGCCCGTCGATGGTGATGATCGCATCCACGGCGGACTCGAGCATCGCCTGGAGCTTGCGCGCCTGCCCGACAAGGTCGATCTGATCTGGGTCCGATAGGGTCAAGTCGCCTCAGACTCCCATTGCAATCACGGCCAAGGATAGCGGCATTCGCCTCGCGGCCAAAGAGCTGACGCACAACAATTGTTGTCCGCCAACGGCAATTTGCACCGCGCAGGTTCGCAGCCCGTTGCCGAAGGCTGCGTCCCATCCGCGGCGGTCGTCCGAGCGGGCGGCGCGGAGCGAGCGGATGAGGTCACCGCGTTGAGGTCCGTAGTTGCAATAAATTTCAGTCCATGGATTTTTGTGCATTCCTATTGACGCCGGGAATGAGGTGGACTACACATCGCTTCCGTTGCAATAAAAACCGCAGCGCGAGATTTTTTCCAAGGCCGGGAGGGCCGGATGCTATCTCGTTTCATCGGAGGAGAAATTATGACGAAGTTCTTCAAGGCCGGCGCTGTCGCCGCCCTGACCGGCGCGCTCGCATCCGCCGGCATCCAATCCGCCCAGGCGCAGAGTACGTTCCAGTGCGAACCCGGCGAAACCTACATCATGAACGTGATGGTTTCGGCGCATCCCTATTGGGTGCCGGTATACCAGGGCTTTAAGCAGGCCGCCGAGGCCATGGGCTGCGAGACGGTATTCTCGGGCACGCCTGACTATGACATCACCAAGCAGATCGCCTCATTCGAGCAGGACCTCGTCAAGAAGCCCGCCGGCATCCTGCTGCACCCGATGCAGTCCGACCCCTTCATCGAGCCGATCAACCGGGCCATCGAATCCGGGGTGGAAGTGGTGACTTTCGCAGCGGACTCGCCGAACTCGAACCGCACCGCCTACATCACCTCTGACAATGTCGCCGAAGCAAAGTTCGCCGCCGAGGAAATCGTCAAGCAGGTGGGCGACAGCGGGGAATATGCGGTGCTGGAGAACCCGGGCCAGAGCAATCACGACCTGCGCGTCACCGCCTTCATCGACTATATGGCCGAAAACTATCCGAATATGGAACTGGTCGGGCGCCAGGCCACCAACCAGGACAGCAATGCCGCCTATCGCGCGACGGCTTCGATCCTGCAGGCCAATCCCGAGCTCGATGCGATGTGGATCCCGGAAGCCGGCTCAGCAGAGGGCGCTGTGGCAGCGGTGCTGGAAGCCAATTCGGACGTGCTGATCATGCATGCCGATATCACGCCGACCACGCTGGAACATATCCGCGCCGGCAATATCCATATGGCGCTCAATCCCAACCAGGGCATCCAAGGCTTTGTCGGCTTCCTGGCCACTTTCCTCGCCGCCCATTCGGACATGTTCGATCCGTTCAATGACTATAAGGTGTCGGGCTACAATCCCATGCAGATCCCCTTCGTGGATAACGGCTTTGCCGTGATCACCAAGGACAACGCCGACTCCTTCGATCTCAACGTCTACATGGAAGGCCGCGATCCCAACTAACGATCCGGCTTTCGACAAATACCCTGCGCCGTGACCTCGATTGCGGCGCAGGCTCCAGACCAGACGGGAGAGCGAGATGTCCGACGTCATTCTGAAAGTGAGTCAGCTGAGCAAGGCGTTCGGGGCCATACAAGCCCTGCGTGAAGCCAGCTTCGAGCTGCGGCGCGGCGAGATCCATGCGCTTGCCGGGGAAAATGGCGCGGGAAAATCCACGATGATGAACATCATCAACGGCATCCTGCAGCCGGATAGCGGCGAGATCCGCATTGATGACCAGGTGGTGCGCATCGGCTCGCCAACAGAAGCGCAGCGGCTGGGCATTGGCCAGGTGCATCAGGAAATCGCGCTCTGCCCAGACGTGTCGGTGGCCGAAAACATCTTCATGGCATCCACCAATGTCAGCCGGGCCCCACTGGTGGACTATGCCGGCCTCAAGCGGCGCGCCAGGGATATCCTGTCCGAACTGGGTGACATCGATCCGTCGGCACTCGTTGCCGGCCTGTCCATCTCCCAGCAGCAACTGGTCGAGATCGCCAAGGCCCTGACGCTTGACTGCCGCATCCTCATTCTCGACGAGCCGACCGCCGCGCTGACCGAGCGCGAGGCCCAGGCGCTCTTTGCCATCATGCATCGCCTGGCCGCGCGCGGCATCGCCATCATCTACATTTCCCACCGCATGGCCGAAATCTTCGCCCATTGCGACCGTGTGTCCGTCTTCCGCGATGGTCAATATGTGGTCACGCACAATGTTGCCGAGACCACGCCCACCCAGGTCGTCAATGCCATGGTGGGTCGCGAAATCGACGCCCGCTATCCCGCCAAGGCCGTTGGTACACCCACCGATGGGGAGGTCATTCTTCAGGTCGACGGACTCTCAAGCCCGGGCCGCTTTCAGGATGTCAGCTTCACCCTCCACCGCGGAGAAATCCTGGGGCTGGGTGGGCTGATCGGGGCTGGGCGCAGCGAGATCGTCAAGGGTATCTGCCGAATTGATCCGCACGCCACAGGCGAGGTGCGCCTGAATGGCAATGTGCTGCCATTGCGCCGCTACCAGCAAAGCATCGATGCTGGCATGGTCTACCTCTCGGAGGACAGGAAGGGAGACGGCCTGTTCCTCGATCTGCCCATCCAGGCCAATGTTTCGGCGCTGAAGCTGGAACAGGTGAGCAAGGGAGGACTGATCGACAGCCGTCGCGAAGCAACGCTGGCGCGTGAACTGGGCCGCCGCCTCAACCTCAAATATGGCAGTCTCTCGCACCCAGTCTCGTCGCTGTCCGGCGGAAACCAGCAGAAAGTGGCGATCGCAAAGCTGCTGTCCGTCAACCCCAAGGTCATTTTTCTCGACGAGCCGACCCGCGGGGTCGATGTGGGAGCAAAGCTCGAAATCCACCGGATCCTGCGGGACCTCGCCAATAGCGGGGTCGGTATCATGGTGATTTCCTCCGAATTGCCGGAGTTGATCGGCTGCTGCGACCGTATCCTTGTGGTGCGCGAAGGGCGGATCAATGGCGAGGTGGCGGGCGAAACCATGACGGAACAACGCATCATGCATATGGCATCCATCAGCGCCGATCTGCCCCGGGAGATGGCTTCATGAGTACGATCGAGACCAATATGGCCGCCAAGGACGAACAGATGGAAAAACCCATGCCGACGCCAGGTTGGCGCCGCCTCGCTGGTATGCGGGAGATCGGCCTGATCCTGATCATCCTGGCCTTGTTTGCCGCGATGTCCTTCGCCTCGCCCTATTTCCTGACCTGGGAAAACATGCGCGCCATGGCCATGGCCTTCGCGGTTGAAGGCATTGTCGTGGTCGGCATGACGATCCTCTTGATCTCAGGTGGCATAGACCTGTCGGTCGGCTCTGTCACGGCGCTCGCCATGGTCATTGCAGGCCTGTCGTTTCTCAATGGCGTCGACCCCTGGACCGCGTCACTGATCGCCATCCTGGCCTGCGCGGCCATCGGCGCCATCATGGGCTTTTTCGTCACCAAGGTGGGCCTGCACCACTTCATCGTCTCGCTGGCGGCCATGGTGATCGCCCGTGGCGCTTGCCTCCTGGGCACCGGTGGGCGGCCGCTCGGCCTCTTCACGCTACCGCCGGAGTTCAAGTTCATCGGCCAGGGTTCGATCGGGGTCATCCCCGTGGTCATCATCATCTTCATCGTGGTGGTCGTCGCCTTCGACTTCATGCTCAGGCGCACAACCATGTTCCGCAAGGTGTTCTATACGGGCAGCAATGAGAAGGCGGCCGCCTATTCGGGCATCCGCACCAAGAAGGTGATTTTCCTGACCACCACACTCTGCTCGGCCCTCTGCGGTGTAGCCGGGGTGATCTACATGGCGCGCTTCGGTTCGGCGCAGCCCACATTCGGCATCGGCATGGAGCTCAATGTCATCGCCGCCGCGGTCATCGGAGGGGCAAGTCTGTCGGGCGGCTCGGGCACCATCCTGGGCGCTATTCTGGGGACGATCCTGCTTTCGGTGGTGTCCAGCTCACTGGCCCTGCTGGACGTATCGGTCTACTGGCAGGACATAATCCGGGGATCCATCCTGCTGGCTGCGGTGACCATCGATCACTATCTGAGCAAGCGGCGGAGTTGAGGTCATGTTGAAGCGATTGGGCGAAGAAATGACGGACAATAGCGAGTTCGAATCCGCGCGACAGATCCACACCGTGCTGGTGATGCACTTCCTGGAAGGCCTCAAGCAATCTGATATTGCCGAAATGCTGAACCTGTCGACGTCCAAGGTGAACCGGCTGATAGCCCAGGGTCGCAAGCAGGGCATGGTCCGGATCGAAATCGAGTCGCCGTTCCAGCGGCTGATGGAAATCGAGCGCCTGCTGGTCAAGGCGACCCGCCTGACCAATGCCATCGTCACCCCCACCATTTCGGGCAATCTCGACACTACGCTGAAGCAGGTCGGTCGTGCTGCGGCCAACCAGCTGCTGGAATCCCTGCGCGACGGCGACGTCATCGCCATCACCGGCGGCAAGGCCATGAGCGCGGTGGTGGACAATCTCGAGCCTGAGCGCAGCTTCGATATCACCGTCGTGCCCCTCACCGGCGGCGTTCAGGGCAAATATCATACTGACGTCAACCACTTGGCCTCGCGCCTGGCGGAGCGTCTTGGGGGACAGACGCACCTGATGCACGCCCCGCTCTTTGCCGAAAGCGTGGAGCAGCGCGACATGCTCATGGACCTACCCTCGGTCAAGGAAACCCTTCATCTGGCGCGGCAGGCCGCGATTGCCCTGGTGGGCGTGGGGTCCATTCAGACGGCCGGTTCGAGCTATTACGACCTGCATCCCGATTCCACCGCCGACCGTGAAAAGCTGATCCGGAGCGGCGTGGTGGCGGAATTCCTCGCCCACCTGATCAACGAGTCCGGCGCCATAGCCAATTATTCCCTCAATTCGCGACTGGTCGCGCTGGCGCCCGGGGAGCTCTCCAACTGCCGCAAGGTCATCGGTGTCGCTGCCGGCTCGGACAAGGTCCTGCCAATCCGCGCCGTGCTCAATGGCGGCTTCCTCAACTCGCTGGTCGTCGATGAGGAAACTGCCTCACAGGTGCTGCAAGCGATGGAGGGTCAGACGCATGTTGCATGATCTGGGTAAGCGCCGCATCGGCACCTCCGCGATCAAGGCCCCTCCGGTCGGACTGGGCACCTGGGCGATCGGCGGCTGGATGTGGGGCGGCACCGACGAAGCCCAATCCATCGCCGCCATCCGGGCCGCGATTGACGAAGGAGTGAACCTGATCGACACGGCCCCGGCCTATGGCCAGGGTCTTGCCGAAGAACTGGTCGGCCGCGCCATCAAGGGACGTCGGGACCAGGTCGTCATCGCCACCAAATGCGGTCTCGTCTGGCACACCGACAAGGGCCGTCATTTCTTCGACTATGACGGCAAACCCGTCCATCGCTATCTCGGTCGCGACGCGATCTTCTACGAAGTGGAGCAGAGCCTGCGACGGCTGGAGACGGACCATATCGACCACTACATCACCCATTGGCAGGACCCGACCACGCCCATTGCCGAGACCATGGGTGCGCTCGAGGATCTCAAGCGGCAGGGCAAAATCGGCTCGATCGGCGCCAGCAATGTTTCGGAGGACGATCTCAAGGCCTATCTCGCGGCGGGCCAGCTCGATGCGATCCAGGAAGAATATTCGATGGCCAAGCGCGGCCTCGAACAGACCCTGCTGCCGGTGTGCCAGGAGAACGGCGTCTCCGTCCTCAGTTATTCGTCGCTGTCGCGTGGCCTGCTTACGGACAAGGTGGGGCCGGATCGCCAGTTCGAGGGGGACGACCAGCGCCGGACCGATCCGCATTTTTCGACTGACAACAGGATCAAGGTGGCCGCGCTGATGGAGGACATCGCGCCGATCGCAAAGGCGCATGATGCCACGCTGTCCCAGCTGGTCATTGCCTGGACGGTACAAAGGCCGGGGATCACCTTCGCCCTTTGCGGGGCGCGAACCCCCGAACAGGCGCGGGAGAATGCCGCCGCGGCGCGAATACGACTGAGCGAGCAGGACGTTCGGACCATGGATGACGCCGTGACCAGACATCTCTCAACACTCGACACCTAGGGCCAGACCCACATCGCCGAGACCACGAGCAGCGCTGTCGCGAGGCAGCGAAAGGATTTCTATTGCCAGAAACACGCCAGGACAGCTTCGACCGGATCAGCGCCGATCCCGCATTCGATGTGGTCGTCATCGGCGGCGGCATCAACGGCATTGGCGTGTTCCGGGAACTGGCACTGCAGGGCTTGCGGGTGCTGCTGGTCGAGCGCAACGACTACTCTTCAGGTTGCAGCGCCGCTCCATCACGCATGATCCATGGCGGTCTGCGTTACCTCGAAAATGGCGAATTCTCGCTTGTGAAGGAATCGCTGCGCGAGCGGGATGCCCTGCTCGCCAATGCCGCCCATATGGTGCGCCCGCTGCCCACGACAGTTCCCATCACCTCAATCTTTTCCGGGCTGCTTAACGGCGCTGCGAGTTTTCTGGGCCTCTCCACACCACCCGCGCGGCGCGGCGCCTTGGCGCTCAAGGCTGGTCTATCGATGTATGACTGGATCACACGCAAGCGCCGCCGGCTGCCACCACACCAGTTCAGGTCTGCAACCGAAACGCTGCGGCTCTGGCCGCGTTTGACGCCAAAACTGCGCGGCTCGGCCACCTTCTTTGACGCCTGGATCAGCTATCCAGAGCGCCTGGCCATCGAATTGCTGCTCGATACGGGGCGCGAAGCGCCGGGCAGCGTGGCCCTCAACTATGCCGAACTGGTCCGGCGCGATGCCGGCTACGCCGTGCAGGATCACCTGACCGGGCAAGAGTATCCCGTTACCGCAAGGGCGCTGGTCAATGCCACCGGGGCCTGGCTTGACGAATCGCTGGCGGACCTGGCGGATCGGGGCAGTTCCGGAGAGCGCTATGTCTCGGGCACCAAGGGCTCGCATATCGTGCTCGACCATCCCGAACTCCATGCTGCCCTGAACGGGCACATGATCTTCTTCGAGAACGGCGATGGCCGCGTCTGCGTGGTCTTTCCCTATTTGGGGAAAGTCCTGGCAGGGTCCACCGACATAAGGGTCGAGAAGGCCGAGCGGGTCTATTGCACCGATGAAGAGCGGGACTACATCCTTGACGCGCTGAGGGCGGTGTTTCCGTCCATACGGCTCGGCGCCGAGCAGATCATCTATAGCTATAGCGGCATCCGCCCCCTGCCCCGGAGCGACCATGCCTTCACCGGCCGCATTTCGCGCGGCCACATGGTCCGCCGGATCGACGGGACAGTGCCGCAATTCTGCATGATCGGGGGGAAGTGGACCACGTTCCGCGCCTTTGCCGAGCAGACCACCGATGCGGTGCTCGATTTCCTCGGGAAGGCGCGGGTTCGCGACACATATGATCTGCCCATTGGCGGCGGTGCGGGGTTTCCGGAGGAACCGGGTGCGCTGGAGCAGGAGCTCGTGGCCCGACATGGCATCAGTGCTGCACGGGCGGCCTGGCTTGTGGATCTCTACGGCACACGGGCCGATACCGTCCTGGCGTTCTGCGGCACGCGGGAAGACGATGTGCCCCTTGATGCGGGACTGGAGGTCACGGCGGCCGAAATCGCCTATCTCGCCCAGCAAGAACATGTCGTGCACCTGGCCGATCTGGTGTTGCGGCGACTGCCTTTGGCCATCACGGGTCTGATCTCGTCCAGGCGGCTGGAAGCGCTGGCCGCTGTGCTGGCCGGTGAACTGGGCTGGACGGTTGAGGAGAGGCAAGAGCAGATCGCCGACCTGGCCCATCAACTTCACACTTATCATGGCGTCTCGGCAGACATGCTGACGCAACGCAATTGAGCGGGGAGGCAAATATGCGCGTAAGCACCAAAGCCCGGATGAACCGGCTTTTCACCAATGGAGGGTGCCTCGACGTCGCCATCGACCATGGCGTCTGCAATGAACCGAGCTTTCTGGTTGGGCTGGAAGACATGGCCGGGGTGGTAGATGCCTTGATCGGCGCCAGGCCAGACGCCATTCAGATGGCCTATGGGCAGGCCGACCTGCTGCAGTCGCGTCCCGAGAAGGACAAGCCGGCGCTGGTGATGCGGATCGACATGGGCAATCCCTACAATGCCCAGCGGCATCGGGTCATGTGGTCGATGCTGCAAAACCGCGACGAGCCGATCGGCGGGGCGCTGGAAATGGACGCGGCCTGTGTGGTGGTCAATCTCTTCATGCTGCCCGATGAACCCGAACTCTTCCGCCAGTGCGTGGACAATATCAGCCGGGTGCGTGCCGATTGCCACAAATACGGCATGCCGCTGATGATCGAGCCTCTGGCCATGCTGTCCAATGAGGTGCGCGGCGGCTACCAGGTCGATGGGGATGTGGAGAAGATCGTGCCGCTGGTGCGGCTCGCCGCGGAAATGGGTGCGGACATCATCAAGGCTGATCCCACCGACAATCCCGAGGATTTCCACCGGGTCATCGAGGCGGCGCGGGTGCCGGTTCTGGTGCGTGGCGGCGGCAAGGAAGACCTTAAGGCTGTCCTCGAAAAGTCCGCCCGCCTGATGCACCAGGGCGCCAAGGGCATGGTCTATGGGCGCAATATCTACCAGCACACCAATCCACGGGCTGTCGTTGCGGCGCTCATGGCCATTATCCATGATGGTGCCGATGGCGAGGCTGCCTGGGAGGTCTACAATAATGGTTGACGCACCGCGCTATCTCCTGGGCCTGGATGCGGGCAATACCGTCATCAAGGCCGTTCTTTTCACGCTGGATGGCAAGCAGGTTGCGGCGCACGGCATCGACGGCGCCACGCACCAGCCGGCCGCGGGCATGGTCGAGCGCTCGGTGCCCGAGCTTTGTGACAATGCGAGGGTGGCGATCGGCCAGTGCATCGCCAAGGCAGGGATTGACGCCCGGCAGATCGCAGCCATCGGGACCGCCGGACACGGCAATGGACTTTATCTGCTCGACACGGACCGGCAGCCATTGCTCGGTATTCAGTCCCTCGACAGCCGGGCGGCACAATTGGCTGGCATTCTGGACCGGCGCGCAGGCAAGGCGCTTCATGCCATCTGCCTGCAGCGCCCTTGGCCGTCGCAGACGCCGGTCCTCCTGGCCTGGCTCAAGCAGAACCGGCCGGATCTCTATGGGCGTGCAGGCACGCTGCTGTTCGCCAAGGATGTGCTGACCTGGTACCTGACCGGAGAATTGGCGAGCGAGATTTCCGACATGTCCGGTGCAGGCCTCGTCCGCATGCCTGAGGCTGTGTATGACGAAGAGCTGATGCGGCTCTATGGCCTTGAGGATGCGCAGGGGATGCTTCCGCCGCTTCACCAACCCAGTGACGTGGTCGGCACGATAACGACGCAAACGGCTGCACGGACCGGACTTGCGGAGGGCACTCCAGTGGTCGCGGGGCTCTTTGACGTCGTGGCTTCTGCCATGGGGTCGGGTGCGGCCCTGCCCGGCTCAGCGTCGGTGGTTGCCGGCAGTTGGTCGATCAACCAGGTGTTCTCGACTGAGCCGGTGAAGGACGAACGGGTCTTCATGGTCGCCGCATACGGGCCCAACCGCTATGCCAATATGGAGAACAGCGCGACGTCAGCAGCAAATCTCGAATGGTATGTGCGGGCGCTGATCGAACGCGGGGCACACCACGATGACCCGTTCGGCTTCGTCAATGAACTGATCGGGCAAGTCAGTCCGCGCCATGACGATCCCCTGTTCCAGCCCTTTCTCTATGGCGGCCGGCTCGGCTCGCACTACCGCGCCAGCTTTTTCGGTCTTGCCGGCTGGCACAGCGAAGGTCACTTGCTGCGGGCGCTTTATGAGGGCGTGATGTTCGAGCATCGACGCCACGTCTCGGTGCTGGCAGATGCTGGCGTGGGCATGGACCAGGCAGTGCTGTCAGGCGGAGGCTCCCGGTCAGCGCATTGGCCACAGATCTTTGCCGACGGGCTGGGCGTGCCGGTGACCGTGGCGGAAGCCCGCGAGACCGGCGCCCTGGGTGCGGCCATGATGGCCGCTGTGGGGGTTGGCCTCTATCAGGATGAGGTGGAGGCCGCCGGCGCCATGACGCGCGCCGTCCAAACCTATGTTCCCGACCCTGCAATGGCCGCGCATTATGAGCGCCGCTATGGCATCTGGAGCACGCTCAACGCTGCCAGCGACCCGATCTGGCAAGAGCTGTTGTCGGAGCGACCGCATGCGGGTTGAGGGTGAATATGACTATGTGATCGTAGGAGCCGGCACGGCCGGATGCGTGCTGGCCAACCGGCTCACCGAGGACCCACGCAATCGCGTCCTGCTGCTCGAAGCGGGCGGCAATGACAATTACCACTGGGTCACCATTCCGGTCGGCTATCTCTATTGCATCGGTAATCCGCGTACCGACTGGATGATGAAGACGGCGCCGGAGCCGGGTCTCAACGGACGGTCGCTGGTCTATCCGCGCGGCAAGGTCCTGGGCGGCTGCACCTCGGTCAATGGCATGATCTATATGCGCGGCCAGGCGGCGGACTATGACGGTTGGCGCCAGGCCGGAAATACTGGTTGGGGCTGGGACGATGTGCTGCCCTATTTCATCAAATCAGAGGATCACCATGGCGGGGGCAATGCCATGCATGGCGCCGGGGGCGAGTGGCGCGTGGCGCGGCAGCGCCTCTCTTGGGACATTCTGGAAGCAGTGCAACGCGGGGCAAGCGAGTTCGGCATCGAACCGCGATCCGACTTCAACGATGGCGACAATGAAGGATCGGGCCTGTTCGAGGTCAATCAATCCGGTGGCCGCCGCTGGAACACCGCCAAGGGCTTCCTTCGGCCCGCGCTGAATCGCCCCAATCTTCGACTCGTTACCCAAGCGGAAGCAGAGCGGCTGATCGTTGAAGACGGTCGGGTCGCCGGCGTGACCTATCGTCAGGGAGGCAACAGCGTTCAGGCGCGGGCGGGTCGCGAAGTGTTGCTCGCTGCAGGCGCCATCAACTCACCCAAACTGCTTGAGCTCTCCGGCATCGGCCGGCCTGAAATCCTGCAGAAGAATGGCATCGACGTCCGCCTCGAAAGCCAGGGGGTGGGTGAGAACCTGCAGGATCATCTGCAGATCCGCATGGTCTACAAGGTGAGCGGCGCGCAGACGCTCAATACTCTGTTCCACAGCCCCTTCGGCAAGCTGCGCATGGGTCTGCAGTATGCCCTCACCCAGAGCGGCCCGCTGTCGATGGCACCGAGCCAGTTCGGCATGTTCACCAAGTCCGACGCCGCGATGGCCACGCCGGACCTGGAATATCATGTGCAGCCCCTCTCGACGAACCGGCTGGGCGAGCCGCTGCACGAATTCCCCGCGATCACCATTTCGGTGTGCAATCTACGCCCGCAGAGCCGTGGCAGTGTCCACATCGAGAGCATGGACCTCAATCGCCAGCCACTGATCCAGCCGAACTATCTTTCGACCGCTGCTGATCGCGACATCGCTGTTCGCTCGGTACAGCAGGCCCGGCAGATCATGACTGCCAAAGCGCTTCAACCTTATCGTCCCGAGGAAATCCTGCCCGGACCAGAGGTGAGCACCGAAGCTGACCTTTTGCGGGGCATTGGCGATATCGCCACCACCATCTTCCATCCGGTCGGAACCTGCCGAATGGGTGTGGACGACCGCGCCGTGGTGACACCCGATTTGCGTCTTAGAGGCATGGATGGCCTGCGCATTGTTGATGCCTCGATCATGCCGACGATCGTCTCAGGCAACACTGCAAGCCCGACTGTGATGATTGCCGAGAAGGCCGCCGACATGATCAGAAGGGGAGCCAGGCTGTCCGCCGCCTGAACCTGGGAAGCGGGCCGTGTGGTCCGGCAGCAAAGATCGGGGCCGCACATCTGCGGCCCCGATTTCGATTGATCTATTTCATCGTTGGCATCTGGAATTCGGCGCCGTCCTTGATGCCGCTGGGCCAGCGCGCAGTGACAGTCTTGGTACGGGTCCAGAACTTGATCGAATCCGTGCCGTGCTGGTTGAGGTCGCCAAAGGCGCTCGCTTTCCAGCCCCCAAAGCTGTGATAGGCTAGCGGCACCGGCACCGGGACGTTGATCCCCACCATGCCGACATTGATGCGGGCCGCGAAGTCACGGGCGGCGTCGCCGTCACGGGTGAAGATTGCCGTGCCATTGCCATAGGGGTTGTCCATCACCAGGTCGATGGCATCCTCATAGGTGTTGGACCGGACCACGCTCAGCACCGGACCAAAGATTTCTTCCTTGTAGATGTCCATGTCCGGCGTGACGCGATCGAACAGGGTCGGTCCGACAAAATAGCCATTCTCGTAACCCTGAAGGCTGAAACCGCGGCCATCGACCACAAGTTCGGCGCCCTGCTCCACGCCCCTGGAGATGAGCTGCTTGATGCGATCCTGGCTGGCCTTGGTGATGACCGGACCCATTTCTGATCCAGGGTCGCTGGCGGGACCAAGCTTGAGCTTTTCGATACGGGGCTTGAGCGCCTCAACGATGCGGTCGGCTGTACCATCGCCAACGGGGACGGCCACGGAAATGGCCATACAGCGTTCCCCGGCCGAACCATAGCCGGCACCCATCAGTGCATCGGCGGCCTTGTCCATGTCGGCGTCGGGCATGATGATCATGTGGTTCTTGGCCCCACCAAAGGCCTGCACGCGCTTGCCGTTGGCAGCGGCGGTTCCATAGACATGGCGGGCGATGGGGGTCGAGCCGACAAAGCTGATGGCCTCGATCTTTTCGTGGGCCAGAAGGCCATCCACCACGGGCTTTCCGCCCTGCACAACATTGAGGATGCCCTTGGGCAATCCGGCCTCGATAGCCAGTTGGGCCAGACGCACCGGAACGGACGGATCGCGCTCGGAGGGCTTGAGGATGAAGGCATTGCCCGCGGCAATGGCCGGAGACAACATCCAGAGCGGGATCATGGCGGGAAAGTTGAACGGCGTGATGCCGGCACCAATGCCTACCGGCTGGCGCATGGAATACATGTCGATCCCCGGACCCGCCCCGTCGGTGAACTCACCCTTGAGCAGATGCGGCGCGCCAGCGACGAATTCCGACACTTCCAGCCCACGTTGGATGTCGCCCTTGGAATCCTCGACGGTCTTGCCGTGCTCGGCGCTCAGCAGTTCCGCCAGTTCCTGCATGTTCTGATTGATCAGCGCCACGAAGTTGAAAAAGACGCGCGCTCGGCGCTGCGGATTGGTCGCGGCCCATCTGGGCTGCGCGGCAGCGGCGGACGCAACGGCCGCCTCAAGATCTGCCGACGATGCCAGGGCCACGCGCGCCTGGACTTCGCCGGTCGCCGGGTTGAAGACATCCTGGAATTCGGTCGAACTGCCGGTGGTTTCGACGCCGTCGATGAAGTGTCCAATAGTGCGCATGCAATTCCTCCTTGGTCGGCGAGGAAAGTGTCACTATACTTTTCGCACATCAACGCGAGCAATCGCGCATCCGTTGTGCAGAAAGTGGAGCACAGTGAACTGGGACGATGTTCGTATCTTTCTCGCCGTGGCCCGCAACGGCCAGATTCTGGGCGCCGCGCGCGCCCTCGGCCTCAACCACGCGACGGTGGCGAGACGGCTGACGGCGCTGGAAGAGGCGCTGGGGAGCACGCTGTTCCAGCGGCGCACCAACGGCACCCAGCTGACGGCGCAGGGAGAGGCGTTCCTAAGCCATGCTGAAGCCATGGAAAGCGCCAGCCTGGCAGCGGCAGCATCAACCGATGCGAACAGCCGCATTGAGGGCACGGTCCGCATCGGGGCACCGGACGGCTTTGGCGTGGCGTTTCTGGCGCCGCGCCTGCATGAACTGGTCGAACGCCATCCTGCGATGCGCATTGAACTGGTGCCTGTACCGCGGGCTTTTTCGCTGTCGCGGCGCGAAGCCGATATTGCCGTGACGCTTGAGCGCCCCCGCGAAGGGCGATTGGTGGCACGCAAGCTGACCGACTATTCGCTGGGGCTCTATGCTTCGCGCGGCTACCTGGAGAGAAACGGCACGCCAAAAAGCCTCGACGACCTGCGGCACCACCGCCTCGTCGGCTATGTCGAAGACCTGCTCTATACCGCTTCGCTGGACTACACCGGCGTATTCAGCAGCGAATGGCGGTCGCGGATCGCGGTATCGTCGGCCATGGGGCAGACTGAGGCTGTTCGGGCGGGCGCGGGCATCGGCATCCTGCACGCCTTCATGGCGCGCCGGGATCGCGATCTCGTCCCCCTCCTGCCGCAACACGTGCTGACCCGTTCCTATTGGACCGTGCTGCATGAAGACCTTCGGTCCATTCGCCGCGTGGGGCTGGTTTCCGAATTCCTCGCGGAGATCGTCAACCACGATCGAGCGCTATTTATCGAGGCGCCGGACGGTCAATGAGACGTCCGACGCGCCCGCTCTAAGGTCGCTCACCCAGCTCGATATTCAGGCCGCTGGCCTGGGCCAGATCCGCGATGCTGTCGTGCAGCAGCTGCAGGGCATAATGCGGATTGTGGGCGTAGGCGCCATGGTCTTTGGCGATAAACTGGTAGTTGTAGGCTGCCCTCAGCAGGGCTGGCGTCCAGCTGGCGTAGCGATTGGCCGGCGTCAGCTCGGCATTCCCGACAAAGTAGTAGGGGAAGCGATCGGCGTAAGTGATCGGCGTGCCGGCCACATTGGCGGCGTAGTGGGAGATGGCGTCATGGAGCTTTGCGTGCAGCGCCGCGATCTCAGCATGAATGCCGCTCGTGACATTGCCGTCGCCGTCGAAGTCGGCAGCTGACGTGCGAATGGCCGTCAAATCGGCGACCTGGTGGCAGCCGGTGCAGGTCCCGACCTGAACCTGCGTGCTGTGCGGGTCATGACAATCTATGCAGGTGGAGAATGTCGGCACATGGGCAAAGCGGCCCGAATAAGTGCGCCCGGGATATTCGTAGCCGCCCTTGACCTCACTGCCGTACAGGGTCGCTGCAGCCACGGCATAGTGCGGATTGATGAAGCCCAACTCAGGATTGACCTCATGGTCCGGCACCTCCTGGATTGCCGACGCCACGTTGATGCCGGACTGGCGGCCCTGATGACAGGTCATGCAGGTTGCCGAGCCGGCGGGCGGGTCGATTTCCAGGCCGGACGGAAAGCGAACACTTGCGATCTCGGACACACCGGGCTCGTGGCACGTCGCGCAGTCGATGACGCCGCCGGGAACGATCGGATGCGAGACCTCGCCTTTTGCTGAGCCGTCTATGCCGTAAGAACTGCGAAAGCCCTCGCCGGAGTGGCAGGTGGCGCAATTGGCCGGCACCTCGGCCTCTCCCTCCCAATGGGTGAAAGAGGCAGATGCGGCATCGGCATGGCCCGACAGCCGCCAGAGTTCAATGATCTCCAGCGTGGCCGGCGATTGCTGGGCAGAGGCCGGTCCGCATATGGCCAGCAACAGACTGATCCCAGCAGCGATCCTGTTCAACACGAGCATGGCAACCTCCCTCCTGCCTAAGCTGGGCCCAGCTTATCCGGAACGGTCCAAGGATTAATGATCTCGGACAATGCCACGGTCAAACTCTTCCCCTAGCCTCCCGATCAAACGTGAATGGGGCGAGGATGAGGATCGACATTCGTCACGGACTTCCTCTGCCAGTTGCAGGGGCATTGCCGGAAGGAGGGTTTATCCCGACGCGCGTTCCCAAAATTGGGATTTCGGGCGCCGACTATGCCGGCATGCGCACCGAACTGCTGGTAACAGAAGGGCAGACCGTCGCCTGCGGTTCACCGTTGTTTCGGGATCGGAAGCGGCCCGAGATCACGATCACGGCCCCCTCATCCGGACACATCGAAAGGATCGAAATCGGCCCCCAGCGGCGACTGTCCCTATTGACCATCATACCCGAGGGGGAGGATGCAGAGCGCTTTGATCTTGCGGCCGCGGACACCCCCGCGGGCCTGCGGGCGCTGATGCAGCAGGCGGGACTTTGGCCAGCCTTGCGCACAAGGCCGTTCGATCGCATACCGGCACCCGATGCTAAGCCGGTTGCCGTGTTTGTCACTGCGATAGATACCCGCCCGCATGCACCCGATCCGGTGATGGCCCTGGGCGGGGTGGAAGACGATTTTGCCCGCGGCGTGGATGCACTCAGCCTGCTGACACAAGGTCAGGTCTATGTTTGCCAGGATGACGGGCCCGATCTGGTGGAGACGCAGGACCGTATCTCGGTGGTGCGGTTCACCGGCTTCCACCCCGCGGGCCTTCCCGGCACCCATATCGCACGGCTGCACCCCGCGACGCTCAATGCGCCTGTGTGGCATATCAATTATCAGGATGCGGCAGCGCTTGGACATTTGCTGGCGCATGGCACGGCCGATTTTTCGCGCAACATCAGCCTTGCCGGACCCGGCATGCAACAGCCGCGGCTGTTGCGGGTTCCCATGGGAGCTGACCTGCACGCCCTTTCTCGCCCCCACCTGACGCCGGGCCCCAAGCGCATCCTGTCCGGCTCCGCACTCGACGGGCGCGAGGCGCAATATCTCTCGCGCTATCACCTGCAGGCGAGCGCGATCGATCGAGTAGAGCCGCGTGACCGCAACTGGTTCATCGCGGCGCTCAGTCGCGCCTCGGCGCCAGCGGCCTTTATACCGACTGCGGCAGTCGACAGGACCCTGGGACCGGACATGCCGGCAGTCCCGCTGCTGCGCGCATTGAGTATTGGCGATGCCGAGCGGGCGGCGCAGCTCGGTTGCCTGCAATTGGGGGAAGACGATCTGGCGCTCGCCACCTATGCAACGGGCGGAGAAACCGATTTCGGGGCCTGGCTGCGGGCGGTACTCGACACGCTCGAGGCGGCTTGATGCGTGGGATCTGGCACAGGGATACGGTTTCCTGGATCATTGTCGCGGCAATGCTTCCGGCAGCGGTGGCCGCAAGCCTTGATCTTGGACTTGCCACCATGCAGCGTTTCGGCGTCGCGCTTGCAGTGATCGGCTTCTGGCAGGGCGTGTTCCTGTTCACACGGGCCCAGCCGCTGTCGCCCATCGCGCTGGTCACTGCCATTGCTGTTGCCATCCTGGCATCAGGCGCCACCGAGATGTGGCAGATCGTTCTGGCAGCAAGTTTCGGCACCGTGATCGGCGAACAGATTTTCGGCGGCTGGGGGCGCAATGTCGTCAATGCCGGCGTCGTGACCCTGGCCTTTCTCTACTTCGCCTTCCCCGAGGTACTGCACAGCGGCACCAGTCCGCTGGTTGCGGTTGCCGCAGGCTTGGCCGCCCTTCTGTTGCTGGTGACCGGCGTGCTTTCATGGCGGATTGCTGTGGCTGCGCCCGTAGGTTTGGTGCTCGCAACACTCGCACTCGGCCAAGACCCGGCAGCGCCGTTTCTCGAGGGCAGCCTTGTGCTCGGTCTGGTCTTCCTGATCGGCGACCCGGTCACCTCGGCGTCCACCAGAATGGGGCGCTTGGCCTATGGCGCACTGGCCGGGGCACTGGTTGCGATCTTCGGCTGGGCGGATGCAGGCATAGGGGCGCCGCAGGCCGTGGTGTTCGCCGCCCTGCTGGCCTCGCTCTTTGCGCCACTGCTCGACGCAGCCGCAATTGCGGTGGCAACGCGAAAATGGAGGGGCGGCCATGGCTGATCTCAATCCCCTGAATTGGTGGGCAAAGCTTTTGGCCCTGCCCAATGAGAGCCGGACAAAGACTATCGCCATGGCGTTCATTGTGTCAGGCATTTGCGCGCTGCTGGTTTCGAGCGCTGCGGTGCTGCTGGCGCCGCTTCGCGACGCCAATCTCACGGCCGAGCGAGAAGCCCGGCTGACCGCGATGCTCGAGAGCATGCCGGGCCTCGCCGACATTGTTGCCCAATATGGCGCGGACAGCCTGGAAACTATCGTCGTCGACCTTGAGACCGGTGAGGCGACCGATATCGACCCGGCCACCTTTGATATCGCAGCGGCGGCAGAAGACCCGGAAACATCCTCGGTGATCCCCAGCGAGGCGGACATTGCCGGCCTCGGGCGCCGGGCCAACCTGGCCCCCATCCACATCCTGCGCCAGGACGGTGAATTGCGTCTGGTGATCCTGCCGATCTCGGCGGTTGGCTACCAATCGACCATTCGGGCGCATCTGGCGCTCGAAGGTGATCTAAACACCGTCGCCGGGCTCTCGATCATCGAACAGGGAGAGACCCCGGGCCTGGGCGCACGCATCGAGGAGCCTGCATGGCAGGCTTTGTGGCCGGGCAAGGAACTCGCCGGGGAAGATGGCGAAATCAAGCTTTCGGTTGTCAGGGGCCGGGCAACCAGCGCCTTCGAGGTCGATGGCATCACCGGGGCGACCCGCACTGGCAACGCCATCACCGCCGCCATCCATTTCTGGCTCGGCGAGTACGGCTTCGATGATGTGCTGACCAATCTGCGGCAAGGGACGGGATTGCAATGAAGCGGCTGCAGCATCTTTACGCCCCCCTGGTCGACAACAATCCGGTCACCCTGCAGATCCTGGGCATCTGCTCGGCGCTGGCGGTTACGACCTCAATGACGACTGCGCTGGTGATGTCGCTGGCACTCATCGCGGTGCTTGTTGCCTCGAGCATGATCATCAGCGCGATCCGGCACCACATACCCTCCTCGATCCGCCTCATCCTGCAGATCACCATCATTGCTTCGCTGGTGATCGTCGCCGACCTGATGATCCAGGCCTTTGCCTTCGACATCAGCCAGCGCCTGTCGATCTTTGTCGGGCTGATTGTCACCAATTGCCTGGTGCTCGGACGCGCCGAGGCCTTTGCCATGCGCAATCCAGTGGGACTTTCCGCCCTCGATGCGCTCGGCAACGGGCTTGGCTACGGGCTTGTGCTGCTGATCATCGGTTTTGTACGTGAACTGTTCGGTGCCGGGACACTGTTCGGGCAAACGGTGTTTCCCAGCGTCCATGACGGCGGCTGGTTCACCCCGCTCAATCTCATGCTGCTGGCGCCCAGCGCCTTCTTCCTGCTTGGGCTGCTGATCTGGGCGATCCGGTCGGTGCGCCCCGCCCAGGTCGAGCCGGCCGACTATGAGATTTCCATCGAACCGAACAGGAGATCGCCGTGATCGATCTCTTCGTTCGCTCCATCTTCGCCGACAATCTGATCCTGAGTTTCTTCCTGGGGGTCTGCACCTTCCTGGCGGTGTCCAAGCGGCTCGATACTGCGGTAGGGCTCGGCATTGCAGTCATCGTGGTGCAGACGATCACGGTACCGCTCAACTATCTGATCCTTTCGCGTCTGCTCGCACCCAATGCCTGGGACTGGCTCGGACTTGCCGGTGTCGATCTCACCTTTCTCAGTCTCATCGCCTTTATCGGGGTGATCGCGGCGGTGGTGCAGATCCTGGAGATGGTGCTCGATCGCTTCGTGCCCGCGCTCTACCGCGCGCTTGGTATCTTTCTGCCGCTGATCACCGTCAACTGCGCCATTCTCGGGGGGAGCCTGTTCATGGCGCAGCGCGACTATGACCTCACCGAAAGCGTCGTCTTCGGGCTTGGCGGGGGCATCGGCTGGGCGCTTGCCATCATGGGACTGGCGGCGATCCGCGAGCGGCTGAACTATGCCGATATTCCTGCCGGCCTGCGGGGGCTCGGCATGGCGTTTATCGTCACCGGACTGATGTCGATGGGCTTCACCGCCTTTGCGGGGGTGCAGCTATGATCGAAATCGCGCTCGGCACGGTTCTGATCGTTGTGCTGATCCTGGTCCTGTCGGGCGTGGTGATCGGGGTAAGATCGATCATTGCGCCATCGGGACCGGTAGCGATCACCATAAATGGCAATACCGAGATCATTGGACGGACTGGAGAAAAACTCCTCAGCGTCCTCAATAACGCCGGAATTCCTGTACCGTCGGCCTGCGCCGGGGCGGGGACTTGCGGGCTATGCAGGGTCAGGGTGATCGACGGCGCCGGTGCGCCGCTGCCCACCGAACTCGCCCGTCTGTCGCGCGACGACCTCAAGCAGGGCCAGAGGCTGGCCTGCCAGGTGATGGTGCGCGGTCCCATGTCCGTGGGGGTTGCGGACGACATTCTCGCCGCCGAGAGCTGGATGTCGCAGTTGCGCTCTGCCCGCATGCTGGCGCCGCTGATCCGGGAAATGGTTTTCGACATACCCGAGACCGTGGCGTTCGCGTTTCGGGCGGGATCCTATGTCCAGATCGAGGCGCCGCCCTATGCGCTCGATTTCGGTTCAATTCCGATCGAGCCCGGTTTTGCAGCGCATTGGGAGCGGCTCGGATGGCGGCGGCTGAAATCGGTCAGCCGGGAACCGGTGCATCGCGCCTATTCAATTGCCAGCCGCCCCGAGGACAAGGGGCAGATCGTTCTCAATATCCGTCTTGCGGTGCCTCCCGCCGGTGCGGATGAAAGCGTGCCGCCGGGCATCGTTTCTTCCTACCTGTTTGGCTTGCAGCCGGGCGACAGCGTTGCCGTGTCCGGCCCGTTCGGCGACTTCCACGTACAGGATACAGACCGCGAGATGGTGTTCATCGGCGGCGGCGTCGGCATGGCTCCATTGCGGGCAATGATCCATGAGCAGCTCGCCGCTGGCACTAACCGGAAGATCACGTTCTGGTATGGCGCGCGCAGCGGCATTGATGTGTTCTACGCGGATGAATTCGACGCGCTGGCACAAGCGCACGACAATTTCCAATGGACCCTGGCGCTATCCGAGCCACAGCCCGAGGATGACTGGCGCGGTGCGACTGGCTTCATCCACGAGGTTGTGCTGCGTGACTATCTTAAGGACCATCGGGCACCCGAGGCCTGCGAATTCTACCTCTGTGGCCCCCCGCTGATGATCCAGGCCGTGCTGGGGATGCTCGACAGCTGCGGGGTAGAGCCGCACGCCATCTTCAACGACGATTTTGGGATATGATCATGTTGACAAGACGCAGTTTCATGGCCCTTTCCGCAGCATCCCTGGTGGCTGGCGCGGTGCCGGCGCTGGCGCATCCGCTTGCTACCTTTGGCGGCGGGGCTTTTGGCTCATATTGGCGGCTGAGTGTACCTGGCACGGTCGATCAGGACGCGATCGCCAAGAGCTTCTCCCGCATCATCGCCGAGGTCGACCAGCTATTTTCTCCCTACCGGGCAGACAGCGTGTTGTCGCAATTCAATCGCCATGACGGCACGGACTGGCAGGTGGTGCCGGACGCGTTCAGCGCGCTTGTCGCGCAAAGCCTGGCGCTGGCACAGGCTTGTGGCGGCGTCTTCGACCCGACGGTGGGACCGGCCGTGGCGCGGCAGGGCTTCGGTCCGATCAGAGGGGTGGCGGGGTCCTTCGAGGAGCTGGCCGCCCAGCCGGGCGCGACGCGAAAGCATCGTGGGGGGCTGACACTGGACCTGTGCGGAATCGCAAAAGGCGAGGCTCTGGGTCGCATGGCGGCAACGCTGGCGCAGTTGGGCGTCACTGACTATCTGCTCGATCTTGGTGGCGAAATCATCGCCCATGGCCACCACCCCGAAGGGCGCGGCTGGCAGGTGGGCGTGGAAATGCCGGGCGGCATTGGAGTTGCCCATGTCCTTCGACTGGATAGCCGGACTGTTGCCACCTCCGGCAACAGCCTGCAAGGCTATGCGCTTGGCGGGAAAGCCTATGGCCACATCGTCAATCCCGCCACCGGGCGAGCGGCAGATGCGACACTGGCATCGGTGTCTGTGCTCGGGCCCGATCCGGCCCTGGCCGATGGCTGGGCGACGGCGCTTGCAGCAGCTGGCCTGGAAGCGGGCGTGGCACTGGCCGAGCAGCTGAGTCTTGATGCTTTGTTTCTGGTGCGCGGCAGCGACGGGCTGAAATCGGTCTTTATCGGCAACTTCGCCGACGTGGTTGAAATCTAGGAGGCGCCGATGGCTGTGTTTCTGTCTGCGTTTGTGATCTTCGGGCTCGCTGTATCCGCCATGGCGCTAGGGGTCATGGCAGGCCGGGCGCCGATCAAGGGGTCCTGTGGGGGCCTCTCCTGCATCGGCAAGCTTGACTGCGAGGCCTGTCCGCACCGGCATAGCGGGGAGAACGCCCATGAGTGAGCGACGCACCATTGCCGATTTCATTGTCACCGACCTGCTGACCGTGCCGCCCGGCATGGAAATCCTTCACGCTGTCACACTGTTGCTCGATCGTGGCGTATCGGGTGCACCAGTGGTTGAGGAGACCGACGAGCTTGTCGGCATGCTCACCAAGAAGGACTGCTTCAAGGCAGCCCTGAACGCGGCCTACTACAAGGAATGGGGCGGCACCGTGGACCAATATATGACCCGATCGCCCGAAACCCTGGATGCCGGGCTCGACATTGTCTCGGCCGCGGAGCGCTTTCTGGCCACGCCCTATCGGCGCTTCCCGGTGGTCGAAGACGGCCGCCTGGTGGGGCTGCTCAGCCGTTCGGACCTGCTGCGAGCCTTTGTCGAGATGTCTTGAGCGCGGGCGAAACCCCAATACTTGCCGCTCAATGCGTTCCCGGTCGTGAGCCCGTCCCCTTGCCCCAGCGCCCGGACAGTATAGCATTGGCAATCCCTGAAAGATTTGCGACCAAACGGACGGAGCAATTCGACACACGTGACCTATGACCAGATCTTTCTCTTCGTTCTCATGGGCCTGGTGTTCGTGTTCCTGGTCTGGGGCCGGGTACGCTATGATCTCGTCGCCTTCGCGGCCCTGCTTATTGCTGTGGTCGCGGGCGTCGTGCCGCCGGCCCAGGCATTCGCCGGCTTTGGGCAGGAGGCTGTCGTCATCATCGCACTGGTGCTGATCGTATCGCGGGCGCTCGCCAATGCCGGTGCCGTCGAGCTGATCGCGCGGCTGGTCATTTCATCCGATCGGGCGCTGTCCAGCCATATTGGCATCATGTCGATCGTCGGGGCGGCCTTGTCCGCGATCATCAACAATGTGGCGGCTCTGGTCATGCTCATGTCGCTCGACATCGAAGCCGCCAACAAGGCCAAGCGCTCCGTTTCTCGCTCTCTGATGCCCCTGTCCTTCGCCACAATTCTTGGCGGGATGATTACCCTGATCGGGACGCCGCCCAATATTGTCGTCTCGCAGTTCCGTGAGCGCACACTGGGCACGCCCTATTCAATGTTCGACTACACACCCGTCGGCCTGACCTGCGCCCTGGTGGGCATCGCCTTTGTCACCCTGGTCGGCTGGCGCCTGCTGCCAGAAGGCAGGGCCGCAGTTGCAGGCCATGAGCAGGACAAGGGATTGTTTGTGGCCGAAGCGGTGGTGGGAGAGGAGTCCAAGAGCCTCGGCAAGACGCCGGACGACCTCCTGCCCCTGGCCGAGGAGCACGACATCACGCTATTGGGGATCGTGCGGAACGGCCGCCGTCTTCCAGGCTTTTCGGCCAGCACCGAGCTGCGCGCTGCCGACATGCTGATCCTTGAGGGTGATCCAAAGTCCATCGAAGCCTTCATCGGGGCGGCAAACCTGGAGACGCTGGGCACCGAAGAGCATGTCGGGCTGAGGGGCAAGTCTCTTACCTTGATTGAAGCGATTGTTCCCGACAATGCACGGATGGTCGGCCGCACCGCTCTTGGCCTGGGCCTGAGAAACCGTCGTGGCGTGGCGCTGCTGGGCGTTGCCCGTCAGGGGCGCCGGTTCCGCCAGCGCGTTCGGAAACTGCCCATTCAGCCCGGAGACGTCGTGTTGCTGCTGGGGCCGGAAAATCGCGTGAACGACGCGATCGATTGGCTGGGGGTGCTGCCGATCGCGGAGCGGAGCCATTCTGTCATCCAACGCAGCAAAGCGCTGTTCGCCATTGCTGTATTTGCGGCCGCTGTCGCCGGGTCGGTGATGGGCCTGTTCTCACTAGCCGTTGCCCTGGCCATCGTCGTCAGCATCTATGCGCTGTTCAACATCATTGGCCCACGCGAGGTCTATGAATCGGTGGAGTGGCCGATCATTGTCCTGCTGGCATCGCTGATCCCGCTCGGGCTGGCACTCGAAACTTCAGGCGGCACGGAGCTGATTGCCAACGGAATAGTCTCGCTCACGGGCACCTTGCCGGTCTGGGCCATCCTGACATTGCTGATGATGGTCACCATGACCCTCTCCGACTTTCTCAACAATGTCGCTACGGCCCTGATTGCCGCTCCTGTCGGCCTGTCCATCGCCCAGGCCCTGGAGGTCTCACCCGACCCCTTCCTGATGGCGGTGGCCGTGGCGGCCTCATGTGCGTTCCTGACCCCGATCGGGCACAAGAACAACACCATCATCATGGGGCCGGGCGGGTACCGCTTCGGGGACTATTGGCGGATGGGCCTGCCGCTTGAGGCAATCATCATTGCCGTTGGTGTCCCCTCAATTCTGTTCTTCTGGCCGTTGTAGCCGCGCGATCACTCGCAGCTTCATGCCGCCGCTGCCAGCGAGATGACGTTGCAGGGAATCCAACATAGTGCCCCCGCGCTGCAGTCCAGCACGGGGGCGTCAATGTCACTCGGCTGCGGCTACACGTTCCATGCCGGCGCCGGACGGCAGGTCATACATGCCCTGGCTGAGGCCGTTGAGGTGTTCGATCACCTCGCCGGACGGCATCACATTGGCGTATTTGGCGTGCATGTCGCACAAATTGATTGCGTGGTTGGCCTGGGCGCGGTCAAAGCACCCATCCTCGACCACCGTCACGCGGTAGTTCAGCGAGAAGGCATCCAGCACGGTGGCCCGGACGCAGCCGGAGGTGGTGGTGCCGGTGACGATCACGCTGTCGCAGCCCAGAAGCTGCAGGTAGGAGACCAAGGGCGTTCCAGCGAAGCCGGAGGGCTTCTGCTTGCGGATGACGATGTCGCGCGGGCCGGGTGCGATATCGGCGACGATCTCATTGCCGTCCTGTCCGTCGCTGGTCAGCAGCGGCGCGGCCGCAAAAGCCTCTTCCTTGCGGCGCGAGCTTTTCCAGGCCCAGGACCCCGCATCCCATTTGTCGGGACGCTGCGTACCCGTCGTGTAGATGATCGGGATGCCCTTGCCGCGGCAGGTCTCGATGAGCTTTTGCAGCACCGGCATGGCTTCCCAGGCATATTCGCCGCAGGAAGTGCGCCATTTCTTGATGCTCTCGAGGATCGGCGTCGGCTTCTCGTCGCAGAAGGCGTAGTTGACGTCGATGATGAGCAGCGCCGGCCGCTTGCCCCAGTCCGCCAGCGAACCGAATCCGGAGGAGGCAAAGACCGCCTTGTCTTCCTCGCTCAGATACTTGTCCCAAATACGCTCGGTCATGGTCATAGGTCTCCCAGGTTGGTGTGAAGATGGATGCTCGTGTGGTCTGGTCGTCAGCAGGTGCCGGCCGCCGAGCAGGAAGACGGCACCGAAAGCGATGAGAAGCAGGGCGTTTATGAAAAGGCCGCCGTCGTAGCCGATGTGGCCGACATCGACGATGATGCCGATAGCGAGCGGGCCGACCAGGTAGCCAAAGTCACCGCCGAACCGCAGCAGGCCCATGGCGGCGCCCTGCTGCCGGGCCGGAACAACATCCACGGCGAGGGCGCCAATCGCCGGTCCGCCAATGCCCGAGGCAAGGCCAATGGCAATCATGCCGGCGAAGAGCATGGCGGGCGTGTCGGCCAAGGCGATGCCGGTCAGGGCAGCGGCGGTGGCCAGTAGCGAGAAGCAGATGATGGCAGCGCGCGGCAGCCGGTCCACGATATAGGCCGCCACCGGCAGGGACATCAGGTTGGCCACGGCCGACAGCGACATGGCCAGACCGAGTTGGTCAGGCCCGATGGCGTAACGCTGATCCGCCAGGAGGGGGATCAATTGCCACTGCCCGGCTGTCCGGGTCAGGAAGAAGCCGAAATTGGCCAGAAGGACGCAGAGGAAGGGCAGGATCAGCAACAGACCCAGCATGCTGCGAGAGCCTGCATGGTGAGGTTCTTCGAGATGCGACTTTCCATCCTTGAACAGCAGGAGCGGCAGCAGACCCGACAGCAATCCGATGATCGCGGCGACCCAAAATGGCCCGGAAAGGCCGAACAGATTGGCCGCCAGGCCACCGACACTGGGTCCGAAGGCCCCACCGACCAGGGTCGCCCCCTGAAACATCGACATGACCTTGCCGCGCATACGCCGATTACTGTTCTGCGCCAGGTAGATCATGGCGGCGGTCATGAAGAGGCCTGACCCCACGCCCTGCATGATACGTCCGGCCAGGAGGACCGTGTAGTCCGGCGCAACTGCGCCCATGACGGCACCGAGGGAGCAGAGCAAGAGGCCAATGCCGAGCAGGGGCCGGATCCCCACACGCGAGGCGAAGTGCCCGGCGGGTAGGTCCGCCACCAGCCGGCCGGCGGCGAAGACCGTGATCATCAGCCCGATCTGCCAATCGGGCACGGCAAAGCTCTGCGCATAGATGGCCATCACCGGTGTCAGCATGCCGAACAGCATCATGTGCCCGGCTACAGCCACCAACGCGACCGGTAGATAGGGCATGGCCTTGAGTGTCTCTCGCCATGTGGCGGGGGAAACCGGTAGGTCGCCGAAGAGCGCGTTCATGCCCTACTCCGCTGGCTCGGCCGGCTTGGCTGGTGCCTTGAGCGGGCCCCGGCTGACCGTGACGGCGGAGAAACCGAGTACGGTCGCGACCAGCACCGCGCCCCCGCTGTAGAAGGCCGCCGTCAGACCGAAAAGCTGACCCAGAACGCCGAACATGGCCGGGCTCAGCACCTGCGAGAAGCGATTTGCCAAAAGGCGCAGGCCCATCAGCTTGCCGCGTTCGCTTTCGCCTACTGCATCCACCATGATCATGATGCTGACCGGCAGGTTGACGCCGACCGCACCACCGATCACGGCGGCCAGCAGCAGCATGGTGACGGGACTGGTCACGGCCAGGGGCGTCAGAACGACGCCGAAAGCGGCAATCGTGCCGGCCGCCAGCAATATCCACTCGAGGGAATAGCGCTTCATCAGTCCGTTGAGGGCGAAGCGCGACAGCATGCCGGCGAGGCCCTTGAGCGAAACCGTGACCGCGATGAGGAAGGTGGCAAAGCCATTCTGCGCGAGATAGAGCGGCAGAAAGCTCATATAGAGCGCCTGGATATACATGACGAGGAAGGTGCCGGTCAGGCCGAACTGCACGGGGCGCGATCCGGCGAGGCCAATGCCGCGCTTGTAGCTGGAAAGGATGCCCGAAGGACTGAAGGCGTCGCGCACCCGCACATTGCTGGCGTCGGGGTGCGGGTATTTGGTGCTGAGCCAGAAGAGGGCGATCATGAACAGGATGCAGGCAACCAGCGAGGCGATGAAGGCAGCGCGATAGCCATCATTTGGGACGGCAAAGGCCGAGGCGATGAGACCGCCGATGACCGGGCCGAGCATGCCCCCGCCCGACATCCACATGGAGTATTTCTTTATCGCATCGTTGCGCCGATCCCGGTCCCCATGAGCAACCAAGACCTGGAACGAGGATGCCATGATGATGACTGAGGCGCCGATCAGCACCTGGGAGAGGGCAAGCAGCGCGATACCGGTGGCAAAGACAGTGCAGACCAGCGAGGCCAACAAGAACCAGGAGCCGTATTTCAGCATCTTCATCGGCCCGATGGAGTCGATGAGCTGCCCGGCCGGCATGGCAATGACGATCGGCAGGAGCGCCTTGAGCGTTACCATCAGCCCCACCGCGAAGGTGGATGCCCCCAGTTCGGTCGCGTAGAGCGCAAAGAAGGGGTTGGCGAGACCCTGGATGGTAAAGAAAACACCGCCGCCGACAACGCCGAACCGGGCGAAGCGCGCTCCGGCATCATCAGACGCAAGGTTAGTGGGCATAGTGGCAGGCTACCTGTCTTGAAAGGTCATGGTCGGGCAAGGCCGGCTTTTCGGCGCGGCAGCGATCAGTCGCCATCGGACAACGCGAGGCAAAGGCGCAGCCCTTGGGAAGGTTGAGGGGGCTGGGCAGTTCGCCCTGGAGAGGCGTTGCCGCGCGGCGGCTCTCTACCACCGGGTCGGGGACCGGGACCGCGTCGATCAGCGCGCGCGTATAGGGATGACGCGGATCGGCGAATACTTCTTCGGCCGCGCCATATTCCACCACCTCGCCCAGATACATCACGGCGATGCGGTCCGAGATGTAGCGGACGGTCAGCAGGTCGTGGGAAATGAAAACGAAGCTGATCCCCAGCTCCTCTTTGAGATCGACCAGCAGGTTGATGATCTGGGCGCGCACCGACACATCGAGCGCCGAAGTGGGTTCGTCGGCCACCACGACCGATGGATTGAGCGCGAGCGCCCTGGCCACGGCCACTCGCTGACGCTGGCCGCCGCTCAGCTGGTGCGGGTAGCGCTCGACAAAGGCCGGATCGAGGCCAACCTGGCTGATCAGGCGCTTGACCGTGTCGAGTCTCTCGGCCTTGCTGCCACGTGATTTGACCACAAGCGGCTCGGCGACGATGTCGCCGATGGTCATCTTGGGGTTGAACGAAGCCGCTGGATCCTGAAACACCATCTGCGCCAGGCCGGCGATGAAGATATCGCCAGATGTGGGCCTCTCGAGGCCCAGCAGCATGCGGGCGACAGTGCTCTTGCCGCACCCGCTTTCGCCCACGATGCCGAGCGTCTCTCCCTTGTGGACCCGCAAGTTGACGCCGTTGACCGCGCGTACAACCATTTTGCGCGATGTGGCGAACTGCTTCCTGAGAGCGTTGAGCTCGACCACGACGCTGCCATCGGGCTCGAACGGCTTGTTGAGCCGCGTCGCGTGCTGCTGCCCCGTCGCCAAGGCCTGCTCCAGACCATGCGGCGTCCAGCAGGCCGCCGTGTGTTCATGTCCGCGATCTGTCAGGCGCGGCGCTTCGGCAAGGCATCGGTCATGGGCGGCCGCGCATCGATCCTTGAAGGCGCAGCCCGTGATTTCGTGACGCATGTCCGGCGGCAAGCCCGAGATCTGGGGGAGCCGTTCGCTCTTGAGCATGGTTGTGCTCGGTATGGTGCCGAGCAGGCTCTGTGTGTAGGGGTGTGCCGGATTGGCAAAGATGTCTTCCACCCGGCCGAACTCGACAATGCGGCCGGCATACATGACCGCCACCTTGTGGGCGAAGCGTGCCACCAGCCCCAGATCGTGGGTGATGAACATCATGGCCGAGCCTGCCTCGGCAGTGAGGGTCTTGAGCACTTCGACGATTTGCGCCTGGATGGTGACATCGAGCGCTGTCGTCGGTTCGTCGGCAATCACCAGTTGCGGGCGGCTCGCCAAAGCCATGGCGATCATGACACGCTGGCGCATGCCGCCGCTCATTTCGAAGGGATAGGCCTCGATGCGGCGTTCCGGTTCGGGAATACCCACCTTGTCCAGCCACTTGATGGCCTCGGCGCGCGCCTGGTCCCGATTGAGGCGCAAATTCCGCATGATCGGTTCGATCATTTGCCGGGAGATGCGCATGACCGGATCGAGCGAGGACATGGGATCCTGAAAGACCGTTCCGACCAGGCGCCCCCGCACAGTGTTGAGCTGACCTTCGCTGAGGCGCGAAATGTCTCGCCCATCGAGCAATATCTCGCCGCCCACCACCCTGCCGGGATGGGTCAGCAATCGCAGGATCGACATGGCCATGGCGCTCTTGCCCGAGCCGCTTTCACCCACGACTGCGAGGCGCTCGCCGCGCTCGATGGTGAAGGACACGCCATCCACGGCCTTGACCGTGCCGGAGGCGGTCTGAAACTGGGTGCGCAAATCGCGCACTTCGAGCAGGGTGGTCTTGACGGGAGCCTGGTAGTTCATGTTGGCCTCCTCAGTGCGAACGGGGGTCGAGCAGCTCGCGGACACCGTCCGAGAGGAAGTGCAGGCCGATGGCGATCAACAGGATGACCACGCCCGGCAGGGTCGAAATCCACCAGGCCTGTTCGAGATAGGTCTGGCCGTCGCGCACGATGTTTCCCAGCGATGGTTGGGGCGGCATGATGCCAAGGCCGAGGAAGCTGAGGCTGGCCTCAACCAGGATGGCATTGGCCGCCGCAATGCTGGCGGCCACCAGCATGGGTGCGATGGTGTTGGGGACGATGTGACGGGTCATCAGCCAATATTGGGAAGCATCCACCGTGCGGGCCGCATCGATGAAGGCGCGGGAGCGCAGGCTCAGGACCTGCGAGCGCTGCAGGCGGATGAAGCGGGGTACATCGGCCAGCGAGATAGCGAAGATGACCGGCACGATGCCTGTGCCCATCACCGAGACCAGGCCGATAGCCAGGAGCAGCGAGGGGAAGGCCAGGAAGATATCGACGACGGTCATGATCGCCCGGTCGAGCCAGCCGCCATAGAAGCCGGCAAGTGTGCCCAGCACCATGCCGAAGGTCAGGGCAATCGAGGCGACGCTGAACCCGACCAGCAGAGAGATCTGCACGCCGGCCAGGGTGCGGCTGAAGATGTCCCTTCCCATCTTGTCGGTACCGAACACATGTTCGATCGAGGGGAACTGCATCATGGCGCGCAGATTGGTTTCGAGCGGCTTCTGGATCGGCAGGACCGGCGCGAGGATGGTGAGAACCAGGATCGGGATCAGGATGAGCAGCGCGAGCCGCACTTTTGCATGCGACAGCAGGGGGTGGCGCGAGGCGGCCAGAAGGATGGCGAATGGACCGGTCTTGGGTGCCGATGTCGTCGTGAGCGTGATGTCGGTCATGGGAGGGGTCCTTGCCTAGAACTGCACGCGAGGATCGAGGGTCTTGTAGATGAGGTCGGTCGCGAAATTGATGACGACGAAGAGCAGCGCGTAGAACACGATCAGCGTCTGCACGAGCTGGTAGTCGCGGCTGTTGATGCCGGAGATGAGCAGGTTGCCCACACCGGGAATGGTGAAGATGAATTCGACAATCACGGTGCCGCCGAGCAGGTTGCCGAAGCTCAGGCCGACCACGGTGGCGATGGGGAGGGCGGCGTTCTTGAGCGCGTGACGGAACAGGACCCGCAACTCCGACCACCCCATGGAGCGGGCCGTCCGGACATAGTCCTCGTTGAGCACTTCAAGCACGGCGGTGCGGGTTATCCGAGCCAGAGTCGCCACTTGTGACAGGGACAGGACGATGACCGGCAGGGCCAGGCGGAGAACCAGCGCCCAGGGATCGCTCCAGTTCAGTTGCCCTGACGCGGGGAACCAGCCCAACCCCAGAGAAAAGATCAGCAGCAGAACCAGCGCCATCCAGAAGGAGGGCATGAGGTCGATGATCATGGCCGCGCCGGTGAGGCCGTTGTCGAGCCAGTTCCGGCCCTTGTGGGCCATGAAGGCCGCGAGCGTTCCAAGGGGGATGGAAATCAAAATCGAGAGGACAATCGTTGCCAACGCGATGCTGAGTGTGATGGGCAGCGCCCTCAGCAGCAGCTCGGCTATGGGAATGCGGGTGGTGATGGTTTCGCCAAGGTCCACCGTCACCAGATCGCGCAGGAAGCCCAGATACTGATTGACCAGCGGTTCATCCAGGCCCATCTGCTCACGCAGAGCCTGAAGCGCCTCGCCGGACAGGGTGTCGCCCGCCATGGCCGAAGCCGCATCACCGGGGATAAGCCGGAGGGTAAAGAACACCAGGGTGATCACACCAAGCACGGTGATGAGCATCTGGACCAGTTTCTTTGCGGTGTATTCGGCCATGGCAGAACGCTCCTATTCAGCGATGTTGACGTCGTAGAAGTTGACCTGCGCGAGGTAGTTGATGTGCACCCCGGTCACCTCTGGCTTGCCTGGCCAGAAGACGTTGTTCGAATAGGTCGCCAGATAGACGGCGTCCTCGGCCACGATCTGCTGCACCTGCTTGTACATCTCGAAGGCCTTTTCCTTGTCGGGCTCGGCGCGCGCCGCCTCGAGCAGGTTCGTGACTTCGGGATTGTCGTAGCGGGCGCCGTTCAGGCCATTGGGCACCATGTTGTCGGGGTGCAGGTAGCTGAACAGGATCATGTCGGGATTGACCGCCGGCAGCAGACGCGAGGCCATGTCGAACTCGCCCGCATTGCGCCGCTGGTTGAAGGTGGGCGTATCAACCAGTTCCATTTCCATGTTGATGCCGACTTGGCTGAGGAAATCGATCTGGAACTGCTGGAGCTCGGTAACGCCCTGCGCGGAGGTGCCCAGGTTCTTGAAGGTGAACCCATCGGGATAGCCGGCCTCGACCAGCAGGGCCTTGGCCTTTTCAGGGTCGTATTCGTATTTGGGAACGTCGTCGGTATAGACGTCCATCCAGGGCAATAGCATGGAGTGATGTGGCTGGGTCAGGCTGGGTGAGATGGCCTGGGTGATCGATGCATAGTCGACTGCATGGGCCATGGCCTTGCGGACCAGCGGATTGGCGAATGGCTCAAACTCGGGGTTGAGCACGCCGATGACCACGGCATAGTCTTTCACCGAATTCATGGTGAAGCCCTCGGCCTCCAGCACCTCGAGGTTTTCTTCTTTGTTGGACCGCATCACCAGGTCCACCTCTCCATTGCGCAGGGCGATGGTGGCGGTCGCTTCGTCCTTGATGATGTTGAAGACGATCGTCTCGATGGGCGCCGGGCCCTTATAGTAATCCTCGTGACGCTTGAGCACGATCTGCGAGCTGACATCGATGGATTCGAGGTAATAGGGGCCCGTGCCGATGGGCTGCCACCGCACTTGGTCACCGGCTTCCTCGATGGCCTTCTGACTGACGATCTGGCCCTGGTGGTAATTGGCGACCGTGTGCAGGAAGTTCCCGTTCGGCGCATCCAACTCGATGATCAGCGTATAGGGATCGGGCGCTTCCATGCTGACAATGCCAGCAAGCTCCGAAGCGTATGGCGAGGCGGTCGCGGGATCCTTGATGCGATTGAAGCTGTAGATGACGTCGGCGGCGGTGAAGTCGCCATAGTCCTTGTGGAAGGTGACCCCCTCACGCAGCTTGAAGGTCCAGGTCTTGTTGTCCGTCGTTTCCCAGGACACGGCCAGATCGGGGACGATCTCGCCGGTTTCGCCATCATAAGTGGTCAGCCCACTGAAGATGTTGAACGCGATGTTCTCGTTTTCGATGCGGAAGATGTTGGCGGGATCGAAGCCCGCGGGGTCGTCATAGAAGCGGACTGTGAGAGTCTTGCCCTGGGCCAGGGCCGGCGACGAAATAGTGAGAACCAGCATCGTGGATGCCAGCAAGGTCAGGGTCGCGGCAAGCAGTTTGCGGATGTTGCCAATCATTGTCGTTCCTCGAAGAGGTGGGTGGGGCGGCGACGCCGCCCCCGTCGAGGAAGCGGCGGGGACGAAAGGTTCAGTCAGCTGGCCATGCGGGTCAGCGCGGGTTCGGACCCTGCTGCCAGCTTGCGGAAATAGGCCTTGGCGAATTCCGCATCGACGACATCGGCATATTTCTGATGCATGTCGTAGAGGTTCATCCAGTGTGATGCCTCGGTGCGGTCATAGGCGCAGTCCATCGGCACGCCGACCTTGAAACGGTGCGTGGCCGCATCGACGGCACTGGCGCGCAGGCAGCCGCTGGTGGATTCACCACACAGAATGACCGTATCGATGCCCATCGAAATCAGGTGGAAGGCCAGCGGCGTCCCCTGGAAGCCGCTCGGCGCGGTCTTTTCGATCACCACTTCGCCGGCAATGGGGGCGACCTCGTCGCAGATCTGCTCGCCCTTGCGCTTCATCTCAGCGCTCATGGTGGAGGCGCGCGGCTTGCGGTGCACCCATGGCTTCATGCCATTGTTCAGCCCCTTGACGTGCACGACCGGAACGCCGGTCTCGCGGGCGACAGCCAATAGTTCGGCGGTCTTGTCCACGGCCGCCCAGCCCTCAAGACCCATGCTGCCCGGCCAGGTCTTCATCGATTCAAAGATCGGTTCGCGCGTGAGACCGACCACGCTGTAATACATGTCGATCAGCACCAGCGCTGGCTTGGTGCCGAACCCCGAAAGCTCCTTCTTGCCCCATTGCTGATCGTGCAGCTTGTCCCGCTCGCTGAGGAAGTTTTCCCAACCATACATTGCCAGTCTCCTTGTCAACGCCAATTTGCCTATTTCTTAGGCGATATTTAACAGTGATTAGCGTATTGGCAATTTGGTCCGGTTCAAGCAAAACTAACTACACTCCTTCATAAGCCGGACTAATGAATGCCCCAGCCCCTGCCCTCCCTTGCGAGCCTAAGATCGTTCGAGGCCAGCGCAAGGCTCGAAAGTTTTTCCAAAGCCGCACAAGAGCTTAACCTGACGCAGGCGGCGATCAGCCAGCAAATCCGCCTGCTCGAGGACCGCGTTGGCGGGGAATTGTTCCGCCGCGAAGCCAGGCATGTGAAATTGACAGAGCTGGGTCGCCTCTATCGCAGCCTTACCGTCGAAGCGCTGCGGGAGATGGAAAGTGCCTTTGAAACGGTGCGGGCGCTGGCTCGCCCTGACGCCCTTGTGGTCAAAGCAACCCCCACATTCGCGGCCTACTGGCTCCTGCCCCGACTGTCGTCATTCCAGCGCGACTGGCCATCGGCAAGCCTGACCGTCACGGCGGTTGAAACAATGGGCGGACAATTCGATGGCGTGGGCGATGTGTCCATCACGACCGGCCAGCATCAATGGCCCGGCTTTCTGACCACCAAGCTGTTCGACATCGACCTGATCGCGGTGGCGTCCCCGGCGGTTGCGCGCCGGACCGACCTGGGACGGTTCCTGGCGGGCAGTACCGAAACCATTATCCACACCATGCGACGGCTGGACGATTGGCCCTTGTGGTGTGCCGGCGCTGGCGTGCCCAATTTCCCGCTCGATCGCGGAACAATCCTGTTCAACTCCGCCCTTTCCTACGGTGCCGCCGAGAAGGGAATGGGCATTGTCATCGCCGAAGAAGCCATGATCGCCGACCAGCTTGCCGACGGATCTCTCGTCGAGGTTCATTCCGCCCGCGTGCCATCTGGTCGGGGCTACTATCTGCTCGAGCCCGACCACCGGGCCAGAAAGCCGATCGTCGACGCCTTCATCCACTGGCTGCAGAAGGAGATGAGCACAACGACCGCGCTACTTTCAGAGAGGCGCGGCCTCGGCCATGTCATCAGCCAGGACTAAGGAGACGTCCTCTTCATGCTCGATTGGCCAATCTTGGCCAGATGAAAGGAATGGCAGTCGGGAGCGTGGCTGATCAGCTGGCCCGCCAAATGGCGCGCGCCGCATCAACGAGCTGGCTCGTGGTCTTGAGCAGTTGGGCGGTATCGCGCGTGGCCAGCCACTGGTTGAGGATACCGACGAAACACGCATAGATGAAGTTGGATAGCTCGGCGATACGGGGGGCATCCTCCGCCGATACGTCGCTGCAGCGCGCCAAGCACTCCGCGTAGAGCTGCTTGATCTCGCGCTCCTTTTCGGCCGCCAGATGCGCTGCCTGAGGCACCCGCAGCACGTAGAGCGTCATTTCCTGAAGCACCAGCTGTTCACCGGGAGCACTCTCGATCTCGCCCCAGATAAAGGCCAGCAGATCTTCGATGCGCTCATGCAGTGGCTGGGGCGCCCCGAAGCGCTCATCGAGCCGGCCGCGATAGTTCGAGGCCAGCACGCCCATGACGCTGAGGATGATCTCTTCCTTGTCGTGGAAATGGTAGTGCAGCGTGGCGACATTGACGCCGGCGGCCTCAGCGATCTTGCGGGTCGTGGCGTTGTAGACCCCGTCCGAGATCATCACCTTGAGCGCGGCATTGACGATCTGCTCCCGGCGCCCCTCGCTGTTCGGACGCGGCCGGCTTTTGCGAGGCAATGTTTGTTCCGCCAACTGATACTCTCCCATGGCGCGGTCAGTGCCAGACGGGATCGATTGGCCTGATCGGGCCGACCTTCCCTTCCATGACCCTGGCGGCCGCCAGGCATCGCTCATCCATAAACCGGGCAGCGGTGATTTGCACCCCGGCCGGCACGTTCCGGGCCATTCCTGCAGGGACCGAGATGGATGGCAGGGCCAGACCCGCCGTGGACGACAAAACGCTGAATGCCCGCATGATGGTTGCCATCGTCTCAGGACCTTCCTGGTCGTGCTGCAAGGGGAACGTCGGCTGGAACGAGGTGGGCAGCAGCACAATGGGATAGGTGGCGAAGAACATCTGCCATTCACGCTGAATGGTCATTCGCCGCTCCCAGGCCTGGTGCTCGGCCGCTGCGTCGAACACGGGCAGGTTGCCGGCCGTGTCATGAAACGCCTTGCGGAAGGCATCGTCGCCCACCGAGAGCATGAACTCGCGGGTCTCGCCGCTGCATTCAGCATAAAGGAGTGCCATCCAGAGTTCGGCCATCTCGGCCATGCGGGGCGGAGCCGCCTCCTCGACAACGTAGCCGGCTTCCTCCAGCCAGCGCGCGGCCTGTCGCAGCGCGGTGACAATTTCGGGGTCGGTGCCGAATTCAGCCTCGCCGGTGTAAAGTGCCACCCTGCAGGGCAGGTCCAGCCCGGGGCTGGCCGCCGGTGCCGGCACGAAGCCAGGGTCGCGATGATCGGGGCGCTCAAGGGCTCTGAGACCGACCTCAATATCGCGCACCGAACGCGCCAGTACACCCTCGGTGGCCGCGATCTGCAGACACAGGGACTTCTCGGCCGCCTGGGCGGGATTGTAGCTGGGCAAGCGCCCCATGGTCGGCCGCATGCCATAGATACCGCAGGCACTGGCCGGCAGGCGGAGCGAACCGGCCACGTCGTTGCCATGCGCTATGCTGCCGATGCCCGTCGCCGAAGCGGCCGCGGCCCCGCCGCTCGACCCGCCGGGTGACAGCGATGGCCCCCAAGGATTGCGTGTTTCGCCATAGAGCGCGTTGCTGCTGAACCAGCGGTAGCAGAAGGTCGGAATATTGGTGCGCCCGACGATAACCGCGCCGGCATGCCGCAGATTGGCCACCGAGGCGCTGTCCTCCTTGGCGACCGCATCCTTGAAGGCCACGACCCCATGGGTGGTGGCATGCCCGGCCAGGTCGACATTGACCTTGACCGTGACGGGCACCCCATGCAGAGGCCCTGTCGCCTCGCCACGAACGCTTGCCGCGTCAGCTGCATCGGCAGCGGCCAAGGCCTCGGATTCCAAAGTTTCGGCAATGGCATTGAGCACAGGATTGACCGCGTGCATCCGGTCGATCACCGACTGCGTCGCCTCCCGGCTGGAAATGACCCCGGCGCGGATCGCCGTGGCCGTCGCCACCGAATCCCAGGTCCAGATTTCCCCATTCATTGCGCATTTTCCTCCCGCCCAATCGTGTTCCGCGGCGCGGGTCCTGCTTGGGACACGCCGTTTCGGCCACGCCAAGGTTATTGACTCGGCAATATCTCAATCATATGATTTGGTCAATTGATTGGATCACTGAAGTGGTGGTTCACGATCCTTGGGAGGGGACTTCATGACCGAGACTAAACATGCAGCTATTGCGCCCGCGACCTCGCGTCGGTCGATACTGAAAGGCTTTGCTGCGGCCGGCATAGCGACAGCCTTCACGCTGCGCTTTCCAGCCGTACACGGCCAGGAGGCCAGCACGCTCAAGATCGGCTGGGTGGCTGCCCTGTCGGGTCCCGGCGCGCTGTTCGGCGAGGCAACCGACTTCGTCAAGGCCCAGCTCGAAGCCCGCTTTGGTGGCGGCATAGAGATCGGCGGCAAGACCTATTCAGTCGAAGTGCTGGTGCGTGACAGCCAGAGCTCGGTCAACGTGGCCGCGCAGGTCACGACAGAACTCATGACCCGCGACAAGGTGGACCTTATCGTTGCGTCCGAGGCGCTCGCTTCGGTGGCTGGCGGCCAGATGGCAGTCATCAACCGCACGCCCATCATTTCGACCCTGTTCCCATCTGACGCCATGATTGGCGTGCGTGGTGGACCGGAGGCCTATAGCAACAACGGCACGCCCTGGACCTTCCACTTCCTGTTCGACACCGCCGATGTCGGCGCTGCCTATATGGGCATGTGGGAGCCGGTGCGCAGCCGGCTCAATGACACGGTGGGCACCTTCTATGTAGATCAGCCGGCCGCGCAAGGCTTCGCGCATCCCGAATTCGGCCTGCCCGCCTTTCTCAACCAGGCCGGATATACAAGCGTCGAAGGCGGCATGTTCAAGGTGGAGACCGACGACTTCTCCAACCAGGTCGCGACCTTCCGGGACGGCGATGCCCAGATCCTGACGGGATTCATGTTCGCCAACCATTTCGCATCCTTCTGGCGCGGCGCGGCCCAGGGCAACTACAAGCCCGAGATCGTCACGATTGCCGGCGCCTTCCTGTTCCCCGGCGGCATTGATGCCTTGGGCGACCGTGGCGACGGTGTTTCCACCGAGATCTGGTGGTCGCCCAAGACGCCATTCGCATCGAGCCTCACCGGCCAGACAGCCGGCGCGCTCGCTGCCGAATGGGAAACGACCACGGGCACACAGTGGACCCCGGTGCTGGGCTACACCCATGCCATCTGGGAAGTGGCGATCCAGGCCCTGGTGGCTTCCGGTGACCCCAAGGACCGCGAGGCGGTTCGCTCGGCCCTCGCGGCGACCAAGCTCGAAACCATCGTCGGTCCAGTGGATTTCACCGATACGCCCGTCCCCGGCATCACCAAGACGCCGCTGGTGGCCGGCCAGTGGCGCAAGGCCAAGTCCGGGCCGTACAATTATGACCTGGTCGTGACCTATAACGGCACCTCTGCGCCTTTTGTGGTGGACGACGAGTTCAAGCTGCTGTCCGACCTTAGCTAAACAAGTCAATGGCCGGGAGCATTGCTCGCTCCCGGCCATCCATATGCTCGGGAGGAGCCGGTGGTTGCTGTTCTGGACGTTGCCGACGTCTCCAAGCGCTATGGCGCCAAGCTGGTGGTCGACAAGGTGAGCCTCGCCGTTTCAACTGGCGAGTGCCTGGGCATTATCGGTCCCAATGGCGCGGGCAAGACGACCCTGTTCAATCTGCTCGATGGCTCGGCCCAATCCGATTCCGGCACCGTGAACGTGGCCGGGGAAGATATTTCGCGCTGGCCGCAATATCGCCGGGCCCGGCTGGGGGTCGGGCGCGCCTATCAGGTGCCGCGTCCCTTCACCGGTCTGACAGTCTACGAAAATGTGCTGGCCGGTATCGAACATAGTCCGGTTGCTGGCGCCCGCCCCGGCCGGCGAGCCCTTGAGGTGCTGGAAAAAGTGGGACTGGCGGATAAGCGGAACATGATTGCAGGTCGCCTGCCGCTGCTGGACCGCAAACGGCTCGAACTGGCCAAGGCGGTCAGCGTGGGCAGCAAGGTCTTGCTGCTCGATGAAGTGGCCGGGGGCCTCACTGAAGGGGAGGTATTCGAACTGGTGGAGATGGTCATCCAGCTCAAGCGCGAACATGCCGTGCTCTGGATCGAGCACATCGCGCATGCCCTGATGGCAGCGGCCGATCGCCTCCTGGTGCTGCATTTCGGCGCCAAGCTGATTGAAGGAGCACCGCAGGAGGTCATGTCGGCCCCCATCGTCAAGGAAGTCTATCTCGGGATATCGGTCGATGACGCTGCTGGCGCTTGAGGGGGTCGATGTCTTCTACGGGGATTTGCAGGCCACTTTCGGGGTCGACCTGCATGTCGAGGAAGGCGAGGCTGTGGCGCTGATCGGTGCCAATGGCGCGGGCAAGTCGACCCTGCTCCGGGCCATGATCGGTTTGACACCCGCCCGCCGCGGCACGGTCACTTTCGATGGCGAGAATATCACTCGCCAGCGCTGCGATCTGGTGGCGCGGCGCGGCGTCGCCATCGTGCCGGAGGGCCGGCGCCTCTTTGCTTCGCTGACCGTGGAAGAAAATCTGCTCATGGGTGCAGCCCGTGCACGGCCCGGCCCGTGGACGCTGGACAGCGTCTTCGACCTCTTTCCGGCGATGCGCGATTTTCGGCATCACAACGCCGCCGAGCTTTCTGGCGGGCAGCAGCAAATGGTGGCGGTCGGACGAGCCCTGCTGACCAATCCCCGCCTCTTGCTTTGCGATGAGCTCTCGCTGGGCCTGGCGCCCAAAGTGGTGGGCGAAATCTATTCGTGCTTCGCCGGGATCAGGGAAAAAGGCGTCTCCATCATCCTGGTGGAGCAGGATATCGCGCGGGCGCGCTCGGCTTCCAACCGGCTCTACTGTCTGCTCAAGGGTCGAGTAACGCTTGAAGGCGCGTCCGACGCCGTGTCGCTCGACGACATCAGCCACGCCTATTTCGGGGACCGGCGCCAATGAGTTATGTCGAAGCGATCCTCAACGGCCTGATGGTGGGCGGCCTCTATGGGCTGTTCGGCCTCGGCCTGGCGCTGGCCTTTGGCATCATGCGCATCGTCAACATCGCGCATGGCGAGTTCGTCGTGCTCGCCGCCTATCTCGGCGTGACCCTACTGGCCGTTACGCCCCTGCCCTTGCCGGTTGTCGTGGTGGTGGTGGCCGCCGCCGCCTTTGCACTGGGCTGGGCCCTACAGGCCACCATGCTCAACCGGCTGCTGGGACCCAACCCGGTCCCGGCCATGGTGGTCACAATGGGTCTGTCGATCGTCTTGCGCAATGTGCTGGTGGAGCTCTACGGCGCCGATATCCAATCCATCGATATAGGTCCGCTGCAGAACATGGGCATCGGCTTTGCAGGCCTCTCCATCGGTCTCTTGCCAATCCTGATCTTCATCATTTCCGTGATCCTGTTCATTGGCGTCAACCTGCTCCTGACCCGCACCACAATCGGCCGGGCCTTTAGGGCGGCCGCAGATGACCATGAGATCCTCGAGACGCTGGGGTTCAACCGGCGGCGCATCTACAACGCTGCCTTGGGCCTTGCAGTCGCCTTGTCGGCGGTAGCGGGTTTGTTGCTGGCCATGCGCAGCTCCTTCACACCGTTTTCCGGGGTCGAGCGCCTGCTCATTGCCTTCGAAGTGGTGATCATCGGTGGTCTTGGCTCGCTGCGCGGCTGTTTCCTGGGCGGGCTCTTCCTGGGCGTGGTGCAGGTGCTTGGCCTCAAGCTCTACCCCAATGCGGGCCCCCTGTTCGGGCACCTGGCCTTTTTCATCGTGCTGCTGGTGCGCCAAAGCAACCTTGGTTTGTTCCTTGCCTGGGGGCGCAAATGAGTACCTTCCTGCGGTCCGGTCTGGCACTTCCCGCACTTGGCCTGGCTGTCGTCGCCGCGGCCCTGATCCTTTTGCCGATCGACCGGCGTCTGGCCATGGAGGTGCTGCTGGTGCTGGCCATGGCGCAGGGCTGGAACCTGCTCTGCGGCTACACGGGCCTATTGTCCTTCGGCCATCACGCATTTGTCGGCCTGGGTGCCTATGTCCTGTTCATGACCGTCAACACCACGGGCCTTTCGCCCGCCTGGAGCATCCTTGCCGCGGCCCTCGTCGCGCTTGTCGTGGGCCTCGGCATGTGGGCCTTGCTGCGCAAGCTCAGGGGGCCCTATTTCTCCATCGGCATCTGGGTGCTGGCCGACAGCCTGCGCCTGCTGTTCGCCCAGTGGGAATGGGTCGGCTCCTCGCGCGGGATTGTCCTCAATCCCATGAGCATCGACGCATCGACTTTCGCCGATACGGTTTTCTACCTTGCGCTGGGACTGGCCTTGGTCACAGTTCTTGGTGTCTTCGCCCTGCTGCGCAGCCGGACGGGGCTGGCACTCATGGCCATCCGCGACAATGAGGCCGGGGCCGCCAGCGTTGGCATCGCCGTGGCCCGCAACCAGCTCGCCGCCTTCCTCATTTCGGCTGTGGTCTGTGCTGCAGCCGGCGCGATCTATTACCTCTCAGTGCTCTATGTGGACCCGAGCGGCGCCTTTGACATCGACTGGCAGATCCGAGTGCTGTTCATCGTCATCGTGGGCGGCCTGGGCTCCATCGAAGGCCCCATCATCGGCATCGTCATCTATTTCGGCCTGCGCGAACTCTTCCGCGATGCCGGCGACCTGTTCCTGATCTTCCAGGGGCTGACAGCCTTCCTCGTGCCGCTGATCATGCCGGGAGGCATTTGGGGGCTCATCCAGTCGCGCACCGGCTGGCAATTATTCCCGACGCGCCGCATTGCCCAATAGCGTCGGTGGAATTCCAAAAGTTGGCCGAGCGATCCGGCAGACAGTCATTTCAAAAAAGACTTAGCAACAGGGGGTACAATTAAATGACGATCAAGAATCGGCTTTTCCATGCGGGCTGGATTATCATCCTGCTTGGTGCGCTACTGGCGCATTTCATCCAAACATCGGGCGGGATCACTATTCGAGATCTGCGTTTCCACGGCACCAATGGCCAGGTTCTCAGTGGCCTGCTTTATGTGCCGCCTGGGGTTTCAGCCGAAAACAAGGCCCCGGCCATCCTCGCCGTTCACGGCTACTTCAACAGTCGCGAAACCCAGGGCGGCTTTGCCATTGAACTTGCCCGCCGCGGCTATGTGGTGCTGGCGCTCGATCAGGGCGGTCACGGCTATTCGGACCCGCCGGCCTTCGCCAACGGCTTTGGCGGCCCTGGAGGCCTCGCCTATTTGCGGTCGCTCGATTTCGTCGACACGGACAATATCGGTCTTGAAGGCCACTCCATGGGTGGTTGGACCGTGCTGGCCGCGGCGGCGGCCATGCCGGACGCCTATAAGGCCGTGGTGCTGCAGGGGTCGAGCACCGGTGCTCCCTTCGCCAGGGAGGCCGACACGTCATGGCCGCGCAACCTGGCCGTCGTCTTCTCCAAGTTCGACGAATTTTCCGGGTTCATGTGGGGCGTCGAGCGTGCCCGGGACATGCCCGCGAGCACGAAGCTGCAGACAGCTTTCGGCACCACCGAGCCCGTCGTGGTTGGTCAGATCTATGGTTCCATCGACGATGGCACCGCCCGCATCCTGCATCAGCCCAACACCACCCATCCGGGCAACCATTTTTCGCCAGAGGCTATCGGCGACGCCATTGCCTGGTTCGACCAGACCCTGCAAGGCGCCGATCCGCTGCCGCCCGGCGACCAGATCTGGCTCTGGAAGGAAATCGGCACGCTCATAGCGCTGGTGGGTTTTGTCGTCCTGCTGGCTGGCGCCTTCGATATGCTGCTCAGGACACAGGCCTTTGCGCATCTGCGCAAGGAGCCGGGCGGCGCTGCTTATGATGGGCGAAACGGCAAGTGGTGGCTGCATTTTGCTCTGGCCACACTCATCCCGGTGCTGACCTATTACCCATTCTTCTACTGGGCAACCGTGGTCTTCCCGGAATCGGCAATCCTGCCGCAGAGCTTCACCAGCCAGATCGCCCTGTGGGCCGTGCTGAATGCGCTCATCATCGTTGCGCTGGGCTTGGTCTTCAAGGGTAACAAGGTCGAGGGACGAGGTGATATCTGGGGCTCTGTACTGATTGCCCTGGCAACCGTCGGCATCGGCTATATCGCTGTGGCAGCAACGGACTTCCTGTTCAAGGTGGACTTCCGCTTCTGGGTCGTTGCGCTCAAGCCCTTTGACCTGGTGCGGGCCAAGATCGCGCTGGTCTATCTGGTGCCATTCACGGTCTACTTCGTGCTGGCCCTGCGCGGCCTGCACATGGGCCTCTCGGTTCGCACTGATGGCCGCGTGGCACAATATGTCTCCAACATCGCGGTGATGATTGTCGGCTTCATCCTGTTCCTCGGTTTCCAGTATCTGACGCTGCTGTTTACCGGCCACCTGTTCAGCATGAATGAGTCCCTGACCACGGTGATCGGCATGCAGTTCGTGCCGCTTCTGGCGATTGTCGCCTTCCTGTCGACCTTCGCCTGGCGGCGGACAGGCAGTTACCTGCCGGGCGCGTTCATCAATGCGCTGTTCGTCACCTGGTACATTGTGAGCAGTCAGGCGATTCAGTTCGCGGCAAGCTGATAGCGCAAAGACTTCGCCCTGCAGCGTCGTTGGACGTCATCCATATGGTTTCCATTGGATAGGCACCAACGGCGCTGCGATTTCGGCCATCTTCACCCAAACAGTCAGGGTGAGGGCCGAGCCGCCGAACCGCAGGAAAACCCGATTGCTGCCGCTCGCGCCCCAGAACACCAATGCTCTGGATCGTTCAAAATCGTCGAATAGGGGAAGGGGATGGTCTGGCTGGGGCGCCAGGATTCGAACCTGGGAATGGCGGTACCAAAAACCGCTGCCTTACCACTTGGCGACGCCCCAACTTGGAGCCGGTTCCTACACGGTTCGGTGGCGCCGCGCAACACGCTCCGAACCCGCTATAAAAGGTTGTGAGAAGCGCTTGAACAGCGTGTGGACCGCGGCTATAAAGCCGCCACACCGCGACCGGGCCGACCCATCGGCTCACCAAGTCCCGAATAGTCGCGTGCCTGACGGAGTATAGCGCAGCCTGGTAGCGCACCTGCTTCGGGAGCAGGGGGTCGCGTGTTCGAATCACGCTACTCCGACCAATCAACCCCGGCATCTTCGGATGTCGGGGTTTTTCGTTGCAGAGGGCGGCTCTGGTCTCGCAAGCGCGGGCAGACCTGGCCCGTCTGCCGGCAATTCAAGACAGGCGGATGTACGGAATGTTCTTCCGCGCGATTTCCTCGTGGCTCTCGTCATAGCCAGCGTCGGCATAGCGCATGACACCCAGTGCCGTGTCGTTGGTCAGGGCATGTGACAGGCGTTCGGCGCCTTCATCACTGCCATCGGCCACTACTGTCACACCAGCCGAGGTCATGTAGCCGGCATAGCCGCCGCCACCGGAATGCACCACGACCAGATCGGCCATGGATGAGCAGAGCAGCATGGCATCCAGGATCGGCCAATCGGCAATGGCGTCCGAACCATCCTTCATCCGTTCGGTCATGATATTGGGATGGGCCATCGCGCCGGCATCGAGGTGATCGCGGCTGAAGGTTACCGGCCCCGCCAGCTCACCCTTGTGCACCATGTCGTTGACCGCCAATGCCAGTTGTGTGCGTTCGCCATGACCCAGCCAGGCGATGCGGGCCGGCAGACCCTCGAACGGCACATGGCGCCGCGCCAGCTGTATCCAGTTGGTGACGATCCTGTTGTCCGGGAACATCTGCAGCAGCCGGTCGTCGATCTTGCGGATATCCTCCGGGTCGCCGGATTGCGCCATCCAGCGGAAAGGACCAATGGCCCGGGCAAACAGCGGGCGGAGATAGGCCTCGGTGAAAATGGGAATGTCGAAGGCGTTCTTCACCCCGCCATCGTGGGCATGGGTGCGGATGAGATTGCCATTGTCGAACACTTCGGCGCCGCGCCTCTGGAATTCGAGCATGGCGATGACATGGTCGACAATCGAGGCCCGGCTGGCCGCCATCAGCTCCTCTGGGTTGGTCTCTCGCAGTTCCCGCACCTTGTCGAGCGCATAGCCCTTCGGAACATAGCCATAGACCAGGTCATGGGCGGAGGTCTGATCGGTCACGATGTCGGGCGTGATCCCGCGCCGGACGATTTCGGGGTAGATATCGGCCGCGTTTCCGACGAGGCCGATGGAGGTCGGGCGTTTTTCGCGAACGGCGGCCGCGATCATCTCGAGCGCTGTGTCGAGATCGGGCGCGATCTCTTCGAGATAGCCGATTTCCTTGCGTTTGCGGGCGCGTTCCGGGTCGATGTCGACGCAGAGGATGGCGGCGCCGGCCATGCGACCCGCCAGCGGCTGCGCCCCGCCCATGCCGCCAAGGCCGGCCGTCAGGATGAAGCGGCCCGCCAGATCGCCATCGAACCGGTTTTCGGCAATGCGCATGAAGATTTCATAGGTGCCCTGGATGACCCCCTGGCTGCCGATATATTGCCAGGCGCCGGCGGTCAGGCCTCCCCAGCAGATCAGCCCCTTGCGTTCGAGCTCGTAGAACACCTCGGCCCTGGCCCATTGGCCGACGAGATTGCAATTGGCCATGATGACCAGGGGCGCTTTAGCGTGAGTCTTGAGGAGGCCGATCGGCTTGCCCGACTGGATGATGAGGGTCTGGTCCTCATCCATCGTCTTGAGTGCCGAGACGATGGCGTCATGGCTGGCCCAGTTGCGGGCCGCCTTGCCGAGCGCGGCATAGACCACGAGGTTGTCCGGGTCTTCACCGACGCTGAGCACATTCTCGAGCAGGCGCAGCAAAGCCTCCTGCCGCCAGCCACGGGTGCGCAGCTCGTTGCCGCCGGGAATGGGAAAGCGCGGATGACGGGGATTTGCGGTCGGCATGGCTTAGCCCTCCCTGGACAGGGCATAGGTGGCCAGGTCGATGCCCAAGGTCTTTTCGACATGCGGATAGACGGCCGGGTCGAGCACGCTTGATGACAGCGGAATGATCGATTTGGGCACGTGCAGCACGAATATCTGCATGCCCTCCTCCAGCTGACCGACGCTCAGGGGGTCGCCCTCGGTCGACAGCGTGGTGATCACGTCCGGGAAAGTGGCCTGCCGCTGGCCGTCCTTATCATCAACCGCCATGTATTCGTTCATCACATGCAGCACGGCGCCTTTTTCCAGGGTCACCGTGCCGACATCGAAAGCTTCGCTGGTATAGGTCACGGCCTTCCGGCTGACCTTGCCTTCGACAAGGATCGCTCCGCCGGTCGTCTTGACGATGGTGTCGATGACCGCGCTGCCGCCCTTACCCTCTGCGGCCAGGATCGCTTCGCCGAGTTTGAGTGCCAGCGATATGCCGCCCAGCGCCGCGTGTTGACGGACATAGCTGGCGCGCACCGGGTTGCGGCAGGAGGCAATGAAGCCGCCGGACATGTCCGAGGCCGTGCGCAGGATCGGTGAGACCTTGGCCGTGGCGCCGCGGGTCACCAGTTCGATATAACGGTTCTCGTCGCGATTCCCGCCCACGGCCGTCTGGATCATCGGTTCGGGTGACCCGGCCAGGCCGATCGAGCCCATGTCGCCAGTGGGGTGGGCGCGGACATCCCCTACCGCGTCGACCACCTTGGTTCCGAGCACCGCCGAGGGCAGCCAGCCGTTGAGCGTCGAAGACTTGCCATTCTGCCCCACCATCAGGCCGGCCAGTTTTTCCCCCAGCGCATCCTCCAGCAATTGTACGGCCTTGATGTAGTCGACACCACGCATCTCCCAGGGCGTCGTCGAGGCAGGAGCACCGATGGCCGCGGCGGTAGCGACCCAGTCATTGTCGGCCAGCTCCTCGATCGAAACCAGTTCCGGCTTGCCGATGGAGACTGCGGCATGGCCAAGCATGCGGCCATGATCGGCCCAACCGCCTCCGCCTGCCGCATAGACCGAGCCGCCCTTGACGGCCGCTTCGACGTCCTTCTCGGTGAGGATGCGTCCCATTATGTTGTCTCCTGCAGGTCGTGATCGAGCCGCCGAACTGCTTCGAGCAGCACGGCAGCGCCCAGCGCGATATCTTCGGCGCTGGCGGATTCTTCGGGGGTGTGGCTGCGACCCTCGACGCAGGGTACGAAGATCATCGCGGCCTTGGTCGCCCGCGCCATCCACGCGGTGTCGTGCCCCGCACCGGACGCCATGCGCCGATGCCGAGCGCCTGTAACGTCGCAGGCAATGTCGAGCGCCGCCAAAACGTCGGCGTCGCATGGGGTCGGCGGATTGTCGGAGATGGTGCGCGGCTCATGTACCGAAACGCCGGTCTGGGCTGCAATTCCAGCTACGCCTTCGCGCAGTTCGGTGAGGAAATGCTCCATGTCCCGGCGCCGCTCGGCGCGGGCATCGATCAGCATGGTGACGCGGGCGGGCACGACATTGGCGGCATTGGGCTCCATTCGAAATTCGCCGACAGTGGCCGCGAAGTGAAAATCGCCACTGGCCAGATCGGTGGCGAAACGCTCCACGGCCAGAGCGATCCAGGCTGCGGCCGAGAGCGCATCCTTGCGACTGCCCATGGGCGTGGTCCCGGCGTGATCGGCCCTGCCCTCCACCACGATCTCGATCCGGGTGATGCCGGCAATGGCGGTGACCACGCCGATGTCGAGCTTTTCGTTTTCAAGCACAGGTCCCTGCTCGATATGGAGTTCGAGGAATGCTGCGATGTCATTGCGCCGCAGCGAGGCGGCTGGATTGCCGCCGACCTCGGCGATGGCGTCGGCAAGCGTAAGGCCCTCGCTTTTTCGGGTCAGCCACTCGTCGGGCCGGGTGCCGGTGATGCCTCGGCTGCCGATGCAGGAGACACCGAAAATCGAAACCTCCTCGGCCAGGAAGTCGATGATTTCGAGGTCATGGTCGAGTTCGATGTTGCGGTCGGCCAGCGCCCGCACAACCTCAAGGGCCGCCGAGACACCGGCAATGCCGTCATAGCGCCCGCCATCCGGCACGGTATCGGAATGCGAGCCCAGCATGATCGTGCCGAGGCCGGGTTTCCGGCCGACGCGGGAGCCGACCAGATTGCCGGCGGCATCGACATGAACCTTGAGGCCGGCGGCCTCGAAGCGCTGCGAAAGCCATTCACGGCCCTTGAGAAACATGGGCGTGAAGGCGCGGCGGGTATAAGGGTGATCCGGCTCGGTGATTGCGGCGAGGGCCGAGATGTCCTCGCTTATGCGAACGGCGCTGGTGGGCAGGTTGCGGGTCATGCGCGCACCTCGGGTCGAACGAAGCGACCAATGCCCGGCTGCGCCAAAACGTCTTTGCCATCAAAAGCTTGCCGCCCGCGGAGCCAGGTGCCGGCGACGGTCCAGGGCAGTTCGATGCCGTTATAGGGGCTCCAGCCGACAACGTTGTGGCCGCTGCGGGCGGCGTCATAGACCAGCGGGCGATCGACCAGAACGGTGATGTCGGCGTCCTTGCCGACCTCGAGCGCGCCTTTGGTTTGGTCGAGGCGGAAGTGGCGGGCGGGGTTGGCAGACATCAGCTGCGCGGCCCAGGTCAGGGCCAGGCCCCGGTCCAGGAGTCCCTTAATGAACAGCGGCACCATGACTTCCAGGCCCGGTACGCCCGAGGCATTGGCGAGCATGTCCGGATTGGTCTTGCGATCTTCGGACCAGCTGACATGATCGGTCGAGATCAGCGTGACATTGCCAGCCGCGACATGCTGCCAGAGCTTCTCGACTTCTGCGCGCGGCCGGATCGGCGGGTTGATCTTGGCCTTGCCGCCGAGCCGGGCGACGTCGTTTTCCTCGTCCAGGGTCAGATAGTGGATGCAGCATTCGATGGTGGCCGCATAGCCCTGGTCGCGATAGAGGCGCGCGATCTCGTAGCCCCGTGCTAGGGAGCAATGCACGACATGGGCGGGACAGCCGGTCTGCGCGCCGGTCTCGTAGATCTGCAGCGACGCCAGAAGTTCGGTCAGCGGCGGGCGGCTCAGGCCGT
>Ga0207814_100213_pt1 | contig 49665 bp, 38 predicted proteins | sample TtaePargueraPR_7_FD_187755 | JGI IMG/M metagenome (GOLD analysis project Ga0207814, IMG submission 187755) | Aerobic enrichment media microbial communities from Bioluminiscent Bay, La Parguera, Puerto Rico - Tt and P1 (2) (SPAdes) | ecosystem: Environmental > Aquatic > Marine > Unclassified ... | reverse complement strand
ACCGGATGTATCGATCCATCACTCCGCAAGCACCCACACATATTGCTTGATCGAATTTTTAAACAACTCAGTGTGGCGCCAGGCCCTCACTGTGGGATGCGTATTCTACACATCCGATCCACCTTGGCAAGCGCTTATTTGAATTTCTTTTCCAGGGAAAACCCTTTGAAAATCAACAGCTTATCCTGCCTCCTCGCCGCCTTTTGCGTTGCCGCTCAAGCAGTGAGGGCGCGAACTATACGGAGTCTCCTCTGAGTCCGCAAGCAGTTTTTTCAAACTTTTTCGCGACTCCGAACCTCCTGGTTCGCAATGGTTAAAACCTCAAAAATACAAGGCTTCAACCATAAAAAAACACCCTCAATTGAGAGTGTTTTATATATGGCGGTGAGGGAGGGATTAGCTTCGCTTTGCTCGCTGGTCTCCGGCGCATAGCGCCTCCGACTCGAACCCCAGGGCTCTCACCCCATACTTTCTAAATTAAAGGGCCCTGCAATGCAGAGCCCTTTAAATATGGCGGTGAGGGAGGGATTCGAACCCTCGATGAGTGTTAACCCATACGCCCTTAGCAGGGGCGCGCCTTCAGCCACTCGGCCACCTCACCGGACAATTTCTGCCAGACCCGCACGCGGTATCTGCAACTCCTTGCCGTTGGGAGTTTTCGCAACCAGAAGCGTTTGCTCTTGGCTGCTGAAAGTGGGGGGCATCATACCAACGGCGAGGCAAAAATCAATGGGGAATCAATAACTTTTTGAGCTTAGTTAAAGATCGTTCACAAATCGTACAGACGCAAAAAAGGCCGGAGTTTCCGGCCTTTTTCACACGCTGGCAGCAGGGATCTTATTCCCCACTGCCCTCATCGGAAGATTGCTTCTCGCGCTGGATGCGCTGGTAGATCTCTTCCCGGTGAACCGCAACCTCTTTGGGCGCATTCACCCCGATACGCACCTGGTTGCCCTTAACACCCAATACGGTAACCGTCACATTGTCACCAACCATCAGTGTTTCACCGATTCGGCGGGTTAAAATTAACATTACCTACTTCTCCTTGATCATCCTGTGATTTGGTACGACCAGTTATCCCTCGTACGTACCTTAGATCATCATAACCCGACGGCGCCGTAAATTGAGAATCTTGTCCGTCACTTTATTCAGTATCGCCCAGACGCCGAAAATCTCAACATGTTGTACTGAACGCCAGGTAACCGAATCGCTATGGATATCGGCGACGACCATCACTCTGGTTATAGCTATTCCGTGACCTTGTGTTCAGACAGTTCAAATGCGCTGTGCAGGGCGCGAACGGCCAGTTCAAGGTAACGCTCGTCTATGATCACCGAGATCTTGATCTCTGAAGTGGTGATCATCTGAATATTGATATTGTCTTCCCCAAGGGCCTCGAACATGCGGCTTGCCACATTCGCGTGGGAACGCATGCCAACGCCGACGATTGAGACCTTGGCGATCTTGTCGTCAGAAACCACCTCGCGAGCACCGAGCTCCGCAGCAACACGCTCCAGCACCCCGCGAGCCTTACTCAGGTCATTGCGGTGTACCGTGAAGGTAAAGTCGGTGGTGCCGTCAACCGCACTGATATTCTGCACGATGACATCAACTTCGATGTTTTCCGCCCCGACCGGAGCAAGAATACGACAGGCCACCCCCGGGGTGTCGGGCACACCGCGAATGGTCAGTTTTGCTTCGTCGCGATTGAACGCAATGCCGGATACTACGGGCTGTTCCATCTCGTTGCTTTCCTCATCCAGACTGATCAGTGTGCCATTGCCCTCTTCGAAGGTAGAAAGGACACGCAGCGGCACCTTGTACTTGCCAGCAAATTCCACGGCGCGGATCTGCAGCACCTTGGAACCGAGGCTGGCCATCTCCAGCATTTCCTCAAAGGTGATGCGCTCCAGCCGGCGCGCACTGTCAACTACCCGCGGATCGGTTGTGTACACCCCATCCACGTCGGTATAGATCTGACACTCCGTGGCATCCAGCGCCGCCGCCAGGGCAACACCGGTGGTATCGGAACCGCCCCGCCCCAGAGTGGTGATGTTGCCGTCCTCATCAACACCCTGGAATCCGGCAACCACGACCACGCGTCCAGCATCGAGATCCGTGCGCATACGCTCCACGTCAATGCGCTGGATCCGCGCCTTGGTGTGTGCGTTGTCGGTGAGGATCTTGACCTGGCCGCCGGTATAGGAGCAGGCGTCGTAGCCACGCTTCTTCAGCGCCATACTGAGCAGGGCAATAGTCACCTGCTCGCCCGTCGACACGAGTACATCCATCTCCCGGGGGTCGGGATGCTCCTGCACCTGGCGCGCCAGTTCGATCAGTCGGTTGGTCTCCCCGCTCATCGCGGAAAGTACCACCACCATATCGTGTCCCTGGGCCTTGAATGCAGCGACCTTATCGGCAACGGCCTCAATACGCTCGATGGATCCCACCGAGGTACCGCCGTATTTCTGCACGAACAAACTCATTGATCTAGTGTTCCTTACTACTTCATTGCCGCGCGGTATCAACAGGTTTGCGCGTGCCGCGCACTAAATCACCAAACCACGACCAAATCAACTGATAAGTCAAACTATTGGCCGAAATTAACCAGGTGCGGCGCGATAATCCCGCACGGTCAATTGAGAGAGCTTTCCACCCAGGCCGGGACCTCGTTCAGCAGCGCGGGAAGGGCGTCCACATCCACACCACCACCCTGGGCCATATCCGGGCGACCGCCGCCCTTTCCGCCCAGTTTACCGGCGGCAAACTTCATCAGGTCGCCCGCAGACAGGCGGCCGGTAAGGTCTTTGGTCACGGCAGCGACCAGCGCCACCTTGCCGTCACCGGGTGCAGCCAGCAGGATGACCCCGCTGCCAAGCTTGTTCTTCATCTGGTCGGCGATATCCCGCAGGGATTTGGGGTCAGCGCCATCCAGTGACGCCGCCAACAATTTGACCCCAGCCACCTCGACCGCCTGGCTGGTGAGATCGCCGCCGGCACCGCTGGCCAGTTTGGCCTTCAGCTGCGACAGCTCCTTTTCCAGCTTGCGGTTGTTTGCCAGCAACTGCTCCACTTTCTCGCCCAGGTTGTCCGGGCGCGCCTTCAGCAAGGTGGCAGCGTGGTCGAGGCGCTGCTGGGCCTCGTCAAACATGGCCAGCGCATGGGCGCCGGTAACTGCCTCGATACGGCGCTGCCCGGAAGCAATACCGCTTTCCGCAACGATGCGCAGCAAGCCAATATCACCGGTGCGCGCGACATGGGTGCCACCGCAAAGCTCGACGGAAAACGCACCCTTGTCGCTGCGCTCGCCCATGGTCAGGACGCGCACGGTATCGCCGTACTTCTCGCCAAACAGCGCCATGGCGCCCTTGCTTTTGGCAGTCTCGATATCGGTTACTTCGGTCTTGACCGGGGTGTTGGCGCGGATCTGGCTGTTGACCAGGGATTCAATCGCGCGCAACTGTTTGTAGGTAACCGCTTCCGGGTGGGAGAAGTCGAAACGCAGGCGTTCGGAATCCACCAGCGAGCCCTTCTGGCTGACGTGATCACCCAGTACCTTGCGCAGCGCCGCGTGCAACAGGTGCGTTGCCGAGTGATTGAGCGCGGTAGACTGGCGGACATCATCAGCCACTTCCGCTTCGACACTGTCCCCCACGGACAAACACCCCTTGAGTACCTTACCTTCGTGCAGGTGGTGGGAGCCCAGTTTGGTACAGTCAGCCACTTCAAAACGGCTTTCGCCGGCCTGCAGGTAGCCGCTGTCGCCCACCTGGCCACCGGACTCGGCATAAAACGGTGTGCGGTCCAGAACCACGGCACCGGAGTCACCTTCCGCCAGTTTTTCCACCTGTTCGCCGTCTTTGACGATGGCGACAATACGACCGCTACCGGAAGTGGACTGGTAACCCAGGAATTCAGTCGCACCTTCCAGGTCCAGAGTGCCGGTGTAGTCCACCTTGAATTTACCCGCGGCACGCGCGCGCTCGCGCTGCGCTTCCATCGCTTCCTCGTAACCCGCCATATCCAGGGTCAGCTCGCGCTCGCGGGCGATATCCTGGGTCAGGTCTACCGGGAAGCCGTAGGTGTCATACAGGGTGAACACCAGCTCACCGGGAATCTCAGTACCCTCGAGGGACGCCAGTCCCTCTTCCAACAGTGCCATCCCCTTGTCCAGGGTCTTGGCAAATTGCTCCTCTTCTTTGCGCAGGGCGTTTTCGATCAGCGCCTGCTTTTCGGCCAGCTCCGGGTAGGCCTCGCCCATCTGTTCGACCAGTGCCGCCACCAGTTTGTAGAAGAAGATCTGCTCGTGGCCCAGCTTGTGGCCGTGGCGTACGGCGCGGCGGATGATGCGGCGCAGCACGTATCCGCGGCCCTCATTGGACGGCATGACACCATCGGCAATCAGGAAGGCACAGGAGCGGATATGGTCTGCGATCACACGCAGGGATTTTTCTTCCAGGTCGTCACAACCGACAACCTCACCGGCCGCCTTCAACAGTGCCTGGAACAGGTCAATTTCGTAGTTGGAGTGCACGCCCTGCATCACCGCAGCGATACGTTCCAGGCCCATACCGGTATCCACGGAAGGCTTGGGCAGCGGGTGCAGCTCGCCGTCGGCGGTGCGCTCATACTGCATGAATACCAGGTTCCAGATCTCGATGTAGCGATCCAGATCGTCGTTGTCGGACCCGGGCGGGCCACCGGGCACGTCTGCACCGTGGTCGTAGAAAATTTCCGAGCTGGGACCGCAGGGGCCGGTATCCCCCATCTGCCAGAAGTTGTCTTCATCCAGGCGGGAGAAGCGGTCAGCACTGACCCCCACTTCTTTCAGCCAGATATCCGCCGCTTCATCGTCACTGATGTGCACGGTGACCCAGAGGCGCTCTTCCGGCAGGCCGAGCACTTTGGTCAGGAACTGCCAGGCGAACTGGATGGCTTCACGTTTGAAATAATCCCCGAAGCTGAAGTTGCCCAGCATTTCGAAAAACGTGTGATGACGGGCGGTGTAGCCGACATTCTCAAGGTCGTTGTGCTTGCCGCCGGCACGCACGCAGCGCTGGGAACTGGCGGCACGCACATACGGGCGGGACTCCTGCCCGAGGAAGGTATCCTTGAACTGCACCATACCGGCGTTGGTAAACATCAACGTCGGGTCGTTACCGGGCACCAGCGAGCTGGACGGCACCTTGGTATGGCCCTGCTCGGCAAAATAATTGAGAAATGCTTCGCGTATCTGTGCGCTCTTCATCCAGCCAAATTCCACATCGTCGGTTAAAGCTTGCGGCTGCAGCGGAAACCGCAGCCAGAAAAATTTACTCCGGCAGCCCCTGTGCCAGATCGGCCTCGCGCAATTCGCGCTGTGCCAGCAAGTGAATATGCAGGTGAAATACCGTCTGCCCCGCGCCGCGACCATTGTTGATGATCAGGCGAAAGCCGTCGTCCAGCTTGAGTTTGCGCCCCAGCTCCGAGGCCACCCAGAGGAGGTGCCCCAGCAGCGGTGCATCTTCCGGCCCGGCGTCCGCCACGCTCACCAGCGGCTTGCGGGGAATGATCAACAGGTGGGTCGGCGCCTTCGGCGAGCGATCTTCAATGACAATGCACTGATCGTCTTGGTAGACCCGTTTCGCAGGCACCTCGCCCGCGATTATCTGACTAAACACGCTAGGCTTGGTCATTTAAAAATCCGTCTTGCCAGTCCCTGTCCATCCCCGCCCTGCAAAATCGGGGGCTACTTGTCCAGTTTTTCGTCGGTGGTCAGCTGCCGCGCCTCGGACTCCAGCATGACCGGAATACCATCCCGCACCGGATAAGCGAGGCCACTGGCCTTGCACACCAATTCCTGCTTTTCTTCGTCGTACTCCAGTGGCGCCTTGCTGACCGGGCAGACCAAAAGACTCAGTAACTTTTTGTCCATGTTTCACTCTTTAGCAGCCCACAGCCCTCGGAATCCGGGCTGTCAGGTCAAAAATGACCGCGTATGGTACAACGCTTTCCCGGTGTTTTCACGGTGACAGAATCAATTGTGGCAATAGATAGGAAGAGAGAGCCCCGGATTGCAGCGACCAGCCGCTAGAAAGAGCGGCAGGCCGCTACTGCCCGGCTCCAGCCGCTCAGCAGGGTCGCCCTCCTGTCCGCCGACATCTGCGGCAGAAAGTCCTGCTCGATCTCTCGCAACGACTCTGGCAACGCATCCGGCTGCCAGATTCCACTGCCCAGCCCCGCCAGCAGGGCGGCGCCTACTGCGGTGGACTCGATCTGCCGCGGTCTTTCCACCCGCAGGGAAGTGATATCCGCCTGGAACTGCATCAGGAAGTTGTTCGCGCTGGCGCCGCCATCCACACGCAGACACGGCAGCCTCATCCCCAGCGCATCGCCCATCAGCTCCGCCAGCTCGTGGCTCTGGTAGGCAATAGACTCCAGCGTGGCACGCACGATTTCCGCACGCCCCGCACCGCGGGTCAGGCCGAAAATGGACCCCCGCGCCTGTGCGTCCCAGTGCGGCGCGCCCAGACCGCTAAAGGCAGGGACCATATATACGCCACGGGTGTCCGGGACGCTGTGGGCAATCTGCTCGGAATCCGCCGCCTGCTGTATCAACCCCAGGTCGTCCCGCAGCCACTGCACCGCCGCGCCACCATTGAACACTGAGCCTTCAATGGCATAAGCCGGCTGGCCTCGATGGTCACAGGCCACGGTGGTCAGCAACCCCTCCGGTGTATCCGGCCGCGCCGCCCCCGCCAGCGCCAACATGAAACAGCCGGTTCCGTAGGTATTTTTGACCGTCCCCGGATGCACACAGCCCTGCCCGAACAGGGCCGCCTGCTGGTCGCCGGCAACCCCCGCAATCGGCACCGCTGCGCCGAGAAACACTGCGGGATCGGTCAGTGCAAAATGCCCGGCGGAATTCTGGATTTCGGGAAGCATTGCTGCGGGGCAATCAAACAGAGCCAGTAACTCGGGATCCCAGGTGTGATTATCAATGTCGTACAGCAGGGTGCGACAGGCATTGGAGTGGTCGGTGAGGTGCGCGCGCCCGCCACTCATTTTCCAGATCAACCAGCTGTCGATGGTGCCGAAACAGAGTTCACCCGCTTGCGCGCGCCGCTGCAGGTTCGGGTCTTCGCGAAACAGCCACTGCAGTTTACTGGCGGAAAAGTAGGCATCCAGCACCAGACCGGTTTTCCGCCGAATCCAATCCGCCTTGCCCGCCGCCCGCAACTGGTCGCAGATTGCCGCGGAACGGCGGCATTGCCAGACAATCGCGCGATAAACAGGCTCGCCGGTCTCCCGGTCCCACAGGACCGCGGTTTCACGCTGATTGGTAATACCTATGGCGCTGATATCTGCCGGGGAAACCGCGGCACGCTGCAGGGCCGCGGCACAGACCCGGAGGGTCACCTGCCAGATCTCTTCGGCGTCGTGCTCCACCCAGCCCGGGCGGGGGTAATACTGGGGGAACTCCGAATAGCTGCGGCCGATCAGCCTGCCGCTGGTATCGAAGACAAAGGCAGTGGTTCCGGTAGTGCCCTGGTCAATGGAGAGGATCATGGGCAGTCCTTGCGGTCTATTTTTATTGGTCGCTTCAGGGCGCGGCTGTCGACAGCAGCCCGTTGATGAGGGCTGCCCCTGGATAGCGAATTGGTCGCGCCCCGCCACAGCCGGTGGTGGCCACGGCTGAAATCGAGCCCTGAGTATAGCCCTCCTGATGTGCGGTTCCCGCGATGGTATCGACCCCCTCCCCGCCAGTAATGCACTTATAACCAATCATCAGGAAAGAAACGCGATCGGGAATCAGTAATCGGTTTCCAGGGCCCAGCTGATGGCGTCCGCAGGAAAACCGCGGTAGGCGAGGTAGCGCTGACGCCTGGCGCGCTCCTTGAATTGCTGTTCCCGTGATAGGGCGGGCGCGATCGGCTCGCGAAATTTGCGCTGCAAAAGTTCGGCGGCCAGTGCAAACCAGTCGGCATCCAGTTGCTCGAGTGCGCCGGCAACCAGGTCGTTGCCTACACCGCGCTGCAGCAACTCGCGGCGAATACGCAAGGGCCCCTGCCCGCGCTGTAGCCGCGAGCGGGCAAACACTTCGGCAAAGCGCCGGTCAGACAGGTAATTCAACTCCTGCAGATACAACAGGATTGCCTCGATGTCCGCGCCGTCTGTCTCGGAAAATTTCGCGGCGAGCTTTTGTCGCAGCTCGTGACAGGAGTGTTCCCGCCGGGAAAGGAGGTCGACCGCGACACTGAACAGGGTCTTGGACTGTTCGGACGCCCGATCTGATGTGGAGGAGTGAGAGAGGGAATCTCCCGGAGAGGCCACTTGCAGCCCCTCCGGGGAGTCGGAAAACGAAGACAAAATCAGCCTTCCAGTTCTTCCGCCGCTTCCGGCTGGGCCGGCACCAGGTCACCCAGTAACTGGGCGCGCAGCTGACCTTCGATCTCGTTGCGGATATCCTCATTTTCCTTGAGGAACTTGACCGCATTGGCCTTGCCCTGGCCGATCTTGTCGCCCTTGTAGCTGTACCAGGCACCGGCCTTGTCGACCAGGCCCAGCTTGACACCGTAGTCGATGATCTCGCCCAGCAGGTTGATGCCCTGACCGTACATGATCTGGAATTCGGTCTGCTTGAACGGCGGCGCCACCTTGTTCTTGACCACCTTCACCCGGGTCTCGTTGCCCACCACTTCGTCACCCTCTTTCACAGAGCCGATGCGGCGGATATCCAGGCGCACGGAAGAGTAGAACTTGAGCGCGTTACCACCGGTGGTGGTTTCCGGGGAGCCGAACATCACACCGATCTTCATGCGGATCTGGTTGATGAACACACACAGGGTGTTGGTGTTTTTGATGTTACCGGTCAGCTTACGCAGCGCCTGGGACATCAGGCGTGCCTGCAGGCCCACGTGGGAGTCTCCCATCTCGCCTTCAATCTCGGCGCGCGGAGTCAGGGCCGCGACAGAGTCCACAACCAGTACATCTACCGCACCGGAGCGCACCAGCATGTCGGCCACTTCCAGGGCCTGCTCACCGGTGTCCGGCTGGGAAACGATCAGCTCGTCCACATTGACACCGAGCTTCTCGGCGTAGATCGGATCGAGGGCGTGCTCGGCATCCACGAAGGCACAGGTGCCGCCCTTGCGCTGGGCTTCGGCGATCACCTGCAGGGTCAGGGTAGTTTTACCGGAAGATTCAGGACCGTAGATTTCTACAATACGGCCGCGGGGCAGACCGCCGATACCCAGGGCAACGTCCAGGCCCAGGGAACCGGTGGAAATGGCGGGGATGCGCTCGCGCTCTTTATCCCCCATGCGCATGACGGTGCCCTTGCCGAACTGGCGCTCGATCTGAGACAGCGCCGCCTGTAAAGCCTTGTCTTTGTTGGAATCCATGACCCTTCCCGTGTACTTGAAGATTGGTTATGGGAAGGAAGCTTAGAGAAAAATTACTGTATAAGCAACCAGTAATCCTGAACATAGGGCCACGCACGGTACGACCGTGCAAAGTAGCTTAAAGCTGGCCGATTGCGACTACTCGTGGGATTCGACAATCTGCAGCAAGCCGCGCAGGGCCTCCAGTACCGTTTGCGCCTGGATCTCTGCCCGGGTGCCGGAAAAGTGCCTGCAGTGGGCCACCACGTCCAACGGCTCCTGACCCTCGCCGTGTGCCCAGGCCAACCACACAGTCCCCACCGGCTTGTCCTCACTCCCCCCATCGGGGCCGGCGATGCCGGTCACGGCCACAGCCAGGTTCGCATCGAGTCGGTTCAGGACCCCCACCGCCATCTGCCGGGCTACCGGTTCACTCACCGCACCAAACTTTTCCAGGTCTTCCGCATCAACTCCAAGCAAATCCCGCTTGACCCGATTCGCGTAGCTCACCACAGAACCCTCGAACCAGCCGGAGGCACCGGAAACCGATGTGATCGCAGCGGCAATGGCGCCTCCGGTACAGGATTCCGCCGCGGTTATTTTCCAGCCAATCGCCTGTAGCTTTTCACCCAGGCGAGTGGCGAGTTCCAAAATTTCTTCGTCCAGCGACACATCACTTCCTTATATTCGCAATGACACCCGCCAAGAATAGCGCCCGCCGCACGCCACAGGCAAAAGGTCGGGGCCACAGAAGCCACAATAGAAACGATAAAGGAAGGAGTCAGATAGGTAAAAAAGCGAGACAGCGGCTTCAGCCCGAAAAGACGGGGGCCATGAGGCCCCCACAAGCCAATCCCACACAATAGGAACTTCAGAATTGGAATAACAAGGTGAATTGACGCTACGCCAGCCCCCGCAACAGTTGTCGAGTACTCACGAACCGTCCGCCTCCACATTGCATCAAACTCGCCCTCTCGAAGTAACAAGTTATCGCAAAAAATGCAGACCCAAGGAATATATTATTCCTTGCCGCTCAGATCAACCGGAATAACACAAGCTGTGAACTTTTGGCGCGATTATTCCTTTCGGCGGAAGATGTTTACCGCGCGGCGACTGCGATCAAACATCTCTTTTGCCTGCTGGTCCCGCTGCGAAACCAGAATAAACAGCAGGTCGGTCACCATGAATTGCGCGGTACGGGCGAGAATGGATGAACTGCGAACTTCCGACTCATTGGCAACGCAATAGAGCTTGACTGTGGCCACGGCCGTCAGAGGATTGTGGGTATAGCGGGTAAGGGAAATGACTTCGGCCCCCTGTGCCGAGGCCGCCTCGGCCACCCGGATGACGTCCTGGGTCAAGCCGGACTCGGAAATGGCCAGCACCAGGTCTCCCTCCCCCAGTGTCGCGGCGTTGGCAACCTGGACGTGGGTATCGCTCTCGGCAATCACCGATTTCCCCAGCTTCATCAGCTTGAAGGCAAAATCCTTCGCCACCAGAGAGGAGGCCCCCACGCCCGCCAGTACAATCCGCCCGGCACTGCTTATTTTTTCAACAGCTTCCAGCAATACCTCTTCCGGGTTGATCAGCAGGGTCTCGTTAAGGGTCAGGTTCTTTCGCGCGATCAGCTTTTGCGCCACCGTGGTGACATCGTCATCACTGGAGATATCCCCGTGAATGGCTTTCGGCAGCATCGCCGTGCGCGCCACTGACTCTGTCAGCGACAGTTTGAAATCGGAATACCCCCGGTACCCCAGCTTCTGACTGAACTTCACCACACTCGACTGCGACACGCCGATTCGATCTGCCAGGCATTTGGAAGAGTGGCTCCTGACTGCATCAACGTTGTCGAGCAAATAATCAGCAATCCGCTGTTCATGATTTGACATACCTGCTCGCATTGCACGAATTTTGCTCAAAGAACCCATTTTTCTCTCCCTTGCTGAACCTGCCTGGCACCGTGAAGACAATCAATCAATGCCGAATGGCTCTCCCCTTAGAAATACTTTGCGCAGCCAAAGAATAAATGATACCAATAACATCGAAAATCAGGAATAATTTAGTTATTGTCTTTTCCGCGCCGCCTGACAAATTAAAAGAGCATCCGAGATGGAACTGCAGTTTACCGAACTGGACTGGGTAATTTTTGCAATTTACGCCGCAATCCTTGCGGGCTCCGGCTACTACTTCAGCCGGGCCCGGGCCGACGACAGCCGGGATTACTTTCTGGCAAAAAATTCCATGCCCATGTGGATGGTGGCTATATCAACCCTGGCCACAGTCCAGTCCGCAGCCACTTTTCTCGGCGGCCCCGATCTCGGCTATCGCGGAGACCTCACCTACCTGTTCACCAACCTCGGTGCCATCATCGCGGCAATTATCGTTGCCCGGGAACTCATCCCGCGCTTTTACGCCAGCCGTGTAACCACCGTATACGAACTGCTGCAAACCCGCTTTGGTGCCTCGTCCAAGCACGCAGCCGGTTCTATCTATCTGCTGGGTAGAGTATTTGCCAGTGGTGCGCGCCTGTATATGGCGGCAATCGCCGTTTCCATGATCCTGTTCAATGACATAGCGGCAGATCACGTGATTGCAGCCACACTGTTACTCACCACCGTAGGACTGATGCAGACCCTGGTCGGCGGCGTGCGCTCGGTGATCCAGAGCGATGTCCTCCAGTGCGGGATCTATGTTACTGCCGCCATCGCGGTACTGTCTGTATTGTTGTGGCAAATTCCCGCAGACATGGGTGAAATACTTGCCGCGCTCTCCAGCCCGGGCAACGGACAGGATTCAAAGCTGACCCTTGTCGATGCCGGCTGGGATATCTCCGACCCTTTCAATATCTGGGCAACTTTGACCGGCTTCGTACTGCTGAATATTGCCGCGTTTGGCCTGGACCAGGACGTTACCCAGCGATTGCTCACCTGTAAAACGCCAAGGGACGGTGCGCGAGCGGTACTGTTTTCCGTGGTACTGGTGATCCCGGTAATGGCCGTATTCATGGGTATAGGCCTGTTGCTGTACATTTTTTACCAGACTCCCGGACTGATGGGCGGACTGGCCGTTTCAGAACCCAGCGGCGGCGACGTTACCGTGTTTATGCATTACGTACTGCACGAAATGCCCGCGGGATTACGCGGACTGGTCACCATCGGTGTCATTGCGGCCGCACTTTCCACCTTGAACTCCAGTCTCAATTCCATGGCCAGCGTGCTGACCGAAGACCTGTACCGCAACTGGCTGAAACGCCGCCGCATTAGTAAGCCGTCCGCACACTTTGTGCGCGCCGGTCGCTGGGGAATGGTGGTGATAGCCCTGTGCCTGAGTGCAATGGCGATCCTGTGTTTCTACTGGCAGCAGATCAGTGACTTGCCACTGATTACTTTCGCACTGTCCGTCATGGTATTCGCCTATTCCGGCTTGCTGGGTGTCTTCTTTACCGTGTTGTTCACCAATCGCGGTAACGGCACCACGGTACTGCTGGCACTGTTCACCGGTTTTCTTGTCACCCTCCTGCAGCAGCCGTGGATGATCAGCATGATCACCGGCAACGAAAACCCGATCGCCATTGCCTTTCCCTGGCAGCTATGTACCGGCACGCTGATCTCTTTTGCAGTGTGTAATCTGGGCAAACCTGCCCAGTCCCACCTTGAGACGGAGCTCAAAGGGCTGAATACATGAGCGAATACTTTGTCGGTATTGACGGGGGCGGAACCAAAACCCTGGCGAGAATCGGGCGCGGCCGAGAGACGCTGCTGGAGTTGCGCGCAGAGGGCAGTTCACTCACACAAAATCCTGATGAAGCAGGCAGTACAGTGATAGGGCTCTGTCGCCAACTGCTGGCCAGGCAACGGATAAAACCACAACAGGTCTCTGTCGCCTGTGGGCTTGCCGGCGCGGGCAATACTGTCGCTGCAAACCAGCTGACAACGCGCTTGAAGGAAGTCGGTTTCTCGGATGTTGTGGTAACGTCAGATGCACAAACATCGCTGCTTGGTGCCGGTGCAGGTCTGCCGATCGTGGTCGTTGCAGTTGGCACCGGTTCGGTGGCCATGCGCCTGTCGAGAAGCGGCAATGTTCGCCAATTTGGCGGTTGGGGCCTGGCTATCGGTGACGAAGGCAGCGGCGCTGCAATTGGAAAGAGTGCCGTGCGCACCCTGCTGTGGGAGCTTGATATCCACGGCCGTGCGGTCAGTGAATTGTGCCAGCATGTTATGGCAGAGGTGGGCATGCAGCGCCCCACCATCCTGGGTTGGCTACGTGAAGCCGGTCCCAGGGAGTACGCTGCGCTGGCCCCGACGGTTTTCGAGCACCTGCCGAATTGCCAGCAAGCAAAAGATATCATCACCAAGACTGCCGGCGAGATCGACCGCCTGATTGCTGCGGCCAATGAAGAAGAAGATCTTCCCCTTGCCCTGCTCGGCGGTCTTGCCGATAAATTGAGTCCCTTTCTTTCCGAAGCACACCAGCAAAAGCTGATCGCGCCGTTTGGCACCGCCCTCGATGGGGCCTGCATGCTAGCGCGCAAGGACGCAAGACTGGAAAAAGCACCGGCGCAACCGGCGTAATACATCCATCCTATTCAGAGAGTTCAGCCCCTTATGAACCAGGAATTGATTCAGCAGCTGGCGCAGCTTACCAGCGAGGCCCGCAACCCCGACACCCAGAATATTGACCTGCTGCCAACCGCGGAGATCCTGAAAAAGATCAACAGTGCGGACCGCGAGGTCCCCCCTGCAATATATAAAGAGATACCGCAAATCACCCTTGCGGTCGATGCCATTGTCGAAGCCTTCAAGTCCGGTGCGCGGCTGATATATATGGGCGCTGGTACCAGTGGCCGCCTGGGTATTCTCGATGCCGTGGAATGCCCGCCCACTTACGGTGTGAGTGAGGATATGGTGGTTGCCCTGATTGCCGGTGGCCCGGACGCAGTCTATCGGGCGCAGGAAGGCGCAGAGGACAGCTTCGAGTTGGGTGGCGAGGACCTGAAAAAAATCCACCTGACGCACAAAGACGTCGTGGTGGGGATCGCAGCCAGCGGACGCACGCCCTACGTTATCGGCGGTCTGCGCTACGCGCGGGCCCTCGGTTGCACCACCGTGGCCCTGTCGTGCAATCGCGCCGCCGCGATCGCCAGCGAAGCCGATATCGCCATTCTCCCGGAGGCTGGGCCCGAGATCCTCACCGGTTCCACCCGCATGAAAGCCGGCACCGCGCAGAAACTGGTTCTCAATATGCTGACGACCGCCAGCATGATCCGCCTCGGCAAGAGCTTTTACAATCTCATGGTAGACGTCAAAGCCACCAATGAGAAACTGGTCAGCCGGACCCGCCGTATCGTTATGGAAGCGACCGGTGTAGACCTGACAGAGGCCGACCGCGTACTCAGCCAGTGCGAACACAATGCAAAGCTGGCGATCATGATGATATTGAGTGGACTGGAGCGGGAAAACGCCGAGACTGCGCTGCAAAAGGCCAATGGCTTCCTGCGGCGTGCACTACAGGAGCTCAATGATCAGGCACGCCACAAAAGCCAGCCCGCCCGCAAGGCTCAAATAGAGGGCTGCGAAGAGCCGGCGTAAAAAGGGAAACAGCGGAGTGCGACGATTGAGGAGTACGCCCGGCAGCTGTGCCCGACAGTCACTATGATTGTCCGATTTTCAAACTTTCCAGAAAATCCTGCGGCGGTACAGCTGCCACATGACCCAATAGAACAGCCCCAGACAACAAATCGCAAAGGCGAGAGAACCTGCGTAATCGCCAAACAAAGGCTGGAAAATCCTGCCGAAGAGCCAGCCTTTCAAGGTAGTGTCTGCGACCGGCACCATTATCAATAACCGCCCGACCACACCGGCCAGCATAAACAGCGCGATGGCATTTACCCCAAACACCAACAGCGGCGCAACTGCCCGGCGGCGCTCGCGTATATCGACCAGGTAATAGAGACCTGCCAGCAACATCAATGACACACCGGCAGTCACCAGTACAAAACTCGGTGACCACAATGCCTTATTGATCGGAACCAGAGGGTGCATCAATTGCCCTATCAGCAACATGCTACCGCCAGCCCGCAGCCAGCGCAGTGCGAGCTTTTCCCGAGCCGGCAAATCGCTGGCGCTGTTTTGCCACATCGCCCCCGCCAGCACCCCGAGTAGACAGGTAGATATTGCGGGAAAAGTGGTCAGAATTCCCTCGGGATCAAAGGCGAATGGGCGTGCGTCGCCATAATAAAGGTGTGCACTGCCAAGCAGGGTCTGATCCAGCCAGGCCGAGAAATGATTGCCGAACTCGAGCTGCCCCAAAAATACCTCCCCGCTCTCTGCCTGATACGGCACCCACAGCATCAGTAGCCAGGGCACCAGGCTGCAGAACAACGAGGTTACTACAAGTCCCCGCAAGGGCAACCATCGCACCAGATAGCACACCGCGATATAAACCAGTGCGATCCGCTGCAACACGCCCATCCAGCGAACCCCCTCTATGCGGTCACTAAACCAGCTGTAAGAGGTGTCGCGAAAATTGTAGAAAAATACCGCCAGAAACAGACCCAGGCCATACAGCTTTAGCGCGCGCGACCACTGCACCCAGCCTACGGAGGGGAAGGCTCCATTCTTGCCTCTCGCAAGAACAATCGACAGCCCGACCACAAACAGAAACAGAGGGAAAATTACATCGGTGGGCGTCCACCCGTGCCATTGCGCGTGCGCCAGTGGCGCATACACATAGGACCAGCTGCCGGGGTTGTTCACCAGCACCATCGCGGCAATGGCCAGCCCCCGCAACAGGTCGACAGACATCAAACGGCCCGGTGGCAGCTGGGCGAGAATACGCTGCACGTGCGATGGGCCCATGCATTACTCCCCGGGGCGAACAGGAATGTCCGGGTACAACAGGTAGGGTTTACGCCGTTCGCGGAAGGCCTCCAGATCCGGCTGCCAGCTGGCACGGATCTGTTCGGCACTTTCTCCCGCCAGTATCGCGCGACGCAGCCGGTCAGTGCCGGCCAGCTTGTCGAAAAAGCCGGCGCGCACGAAGAAGTCCTCACCGCTTTCTCCACTGCGTCCATACCAATCAAGCAGTGGCGCAAGGCTGAAGCGAATGCCGGCCATTCCGCCTTTCCCGGCACTGCGCAGGTCGTCTCCCGTTAAGCGGGTGCCGTTGTGCTTCGGGTTCTCGCTGGCTCCCGGCACCGGGTGTGGGGTGAAGGTGAACTTGCCCCGGGAATCTGCCGGGTGTCCCACGGCCTGAAATGGAAAATCCGTACCGCGGCCGATACTGACCGTGGTCCCCTCGAACAGCCCGAGCGTCGGATACCGGCGAATCGAAATATCATTGGGCAGGTTGGGGGATGGGCGCACCGGCAGCGAATACATCTGTTGATGGTGGTAGCCGGAAACCGGGATCACCGTGAGATCACAGCGCGCGCCGCTTTTCAGCCAGCCCTCGCCGTTGATCATCTGCGCCAGCTCACCAACGGTCATCCCGTGCACCAGGGGAATCGGGTGCATGCCAACAAAACTCCGGAAAGCCGGCTCGAGCACCGGACCATCCACGTAGTCACCATTCGGGTTGGGTCGGTCCAGCACCAGCAGGGGGACATCGAAATCGGCACAGGCCTGCATCAGATAATGCAGAGAACTGATGTAGGTATAAAAACGCACTCCCACATCCTGGATATCAAACACCAGCCAGTCGATGTCCTGCAGACTCTCTTCGCGGGGGGCATACTGGCCGCCGTACAGGGAAACGATCGGCAGCCCGGAGGGGCCATCAATACCATCGTCGACCTTGCCGCCGTTCTCCACATTACCGCGCACGCCGTGTTCCAGTGCGAAAATTTTTGCCACCGCAACGTCGCGAGTGCGCAGGAAATCGATCAGGTGCTGATCCCCTGCGCGGGAAGTCTGGTTGACCACCAGGCCAATCTGCTGCCCTTCCAGCAATGGTAGATATACCTCCGGCTGCTCAGCGCCAGTGCGCAAGCTGCCGGCCTCCCCTGCCGAGGCGGCAGAAGCCAGAGAAATCACCAGCAATATGCGGGCGGTAAAACTCGTCGCCAGCACAGATAGCCCGGCACAAAATTTTGTATAACTCATGGCGCAGCCCCCTTTCACAACATGACGTATCCGAGCACCACAAAGCCGATAATGCTCACGGCACCCGCGCGCAACGCGTAGGGTAACTGGGTGCGCACATGCTCGATATGCTCGGTTCCCGATGCCAGCGAAGAGACGATGGTGGTGTCGGAAATCGGCGACGCATGATCACCAAATATGCCGCCGGACAGTACCGCCGCGACAAGCAGGGTGGGCTCGGCGCCCATCGCTGTTGCCACCGGGATGGCAATGGGCAGCATGATCGAAAAGGTCCCCCAGCTGGACCCCACGGAAAATGCAATCACCCCAGACACCAGGAAGATCACTGCCGGCAACAGCGCCAGCGGAATGGAGTCCCCCACCAGGCTGGCGACATATTGTCCGGTACCCAGTGTCTTGGACACGGTACCCAATGCCAGGGCCAGCACCAGGATAATCGCCAGTGGCAGCATGCGCCCCGCGCCTTCCATCCAGGTGTGGCTGAGTTCGTCCAGGGTCATACTGCGTTGCAGCAACACCAGCACGGAGATCACAGTCAGGGCAGCCAGCGAGGCCCACAGGACAGACGTGGAGCCGGAGCCCTGGAAGATCTCGCCATTGCCGGTAATCCAGAGACCGGCAGGCATCGCCAGGATCAACACCGCCACCGGCAAAAACATATTCAGTGCGCGGGGCTTGATATGACTCTTCTCGCCCATGCTGGCGGCAAGTTCAATGTCGTGCACACTGTCGCCAGCGGCGCGCGCCTGCACGCGCGCCATGGGGCCCGGGTTGTAATTCCGCGCAATGGTGTAGGCGGTGAGCGCCACCGCACTGATGGCATAGAGGTTGAGCGGAATAGTGGCCAGCAAAACGGTCAGCGGCTCTTCCACCCCCAGGCCGTCGAGCAGCCCGAGATTGAAGGCGCCCCAGGCGTTCAGCGGAATCAGCATACATATCGGCGCCGACGTCGAGTCGATGATGTAGGCGAGCTTTTCGCGGGCGATACGAAAACGGTCAAACAGCGGGCGGGAGACGGTGCCAGCCACCAGCACGGTGATATTGGATTCGATAAAGATCACGATACCGATGAGCCACGCCATCCACTGCGCGCGCTTGCCGTTGGTGACCCAGCGGCTGCGTTCGAGAAAGCGTACAAAACCGCTGACTGCCCCGGAGCGCTCTAGGGTCACGATGAAAGCGCCGATCACCAGCGTAAACATCACTACCCGGGCATCACCGGGACTGGCAAGCACCGCCAGCACCCCGTCCAGGGCTTCAGCCAGCGAAGCGACCACACCGCTCTGGTTCAGCAGGTAAAACCCCAGCCAGATACCGGCGAACAGGGCCAGGTACACCTGACGCGTAAGCAATGCGAGCCCGATGGCCAGGAATGGGGGCAAAAGGGTAAGCCAGGAAAGTTCAGTCATACGACGATACTTCTTCGAATTTATTCTTGTTGGATTGTCGACCAGCCTGTGCCTTGGCCGACGCGATGTCTGCGACAGATGCTAACAGGATTGACGACATAAAAAACGGCAGCGGTTAATGCTCTCGGCAACCGCCGCCGCTTGTGGCAATACATGCGTCCGCCGTCAGGCTACAACCCGGTCCCGCAATACCAGTGTGCCGGCATCACCGTCCAGTTCCGCCATGGCCCCTACCGGCACCACAGTCTGATCTTCGATATGACCGAACATCAGCCCCCGCACTACCGGCACACCCAGCCCGGCACAGCGCTCGCGCAATACATGCTCAATACTGAAGGTATTCCCGTCAACGCTCGCCTCGGTAAATTTCCCGAATGCGATGCCGGCCACCTTCTGCAGGTGGCCGGCAAGCCACATCTGCGTCAGCATCCGGTCCACCCGGTAGGGCGCCTCCCCCACGTCCTCCAGAAACAGGATCTTGTCCCGATAATCCGGCTCATAAGGGGTACCGATCAGGTTGGCCATCAGGGTGAGGTTACCGCCGATCAGGCGCCCGCGCGCGCGGCCGCCGGTAAAGCGGGTGATCCGGTTTTCCCTCTCAACCCGCCCGGGCGCGCCTTCAAAGGGCGGCGGCGTGCCCAGTGGCACCGGGCGTTCTCCGTGCACCAGCACCTTGGAGTATTCCGCGTAGGTGTAGTCGGTAAAGTTCTGCGCTGCTATGGGTCCGTGGAAGGTCATCACCCCGCTGCGGCAGTAAATGGCGTTGAGCAGTGCGGTGATATCGCTGTAGCCCAGAAGTACCTTCGGGTTGCGGCGGATATTGTCGTAATCCAGCAGCGGCAGGATACGCGGAGTGCCGTAACCACCGCGCAGACAGAACACCGCATCTACTTCGGGATCCGCAAACATGGCATTGAAATCCTGCGCCCGCGCAGCATCCGGTCCCGCCAGGTACTGGGTGCGCTGATACAGGTTCTGCCCTTCCTTCACCCGGAACCCGAGGGATTTCACTACATCTTTGGCGAAGTGAATGTCTTCGTCTTCCCAGACATTGCTCGCAGGGGTCACCAGTCCCACGGTCATGCCTTTTTCGAGGCGCTTGGGCCGCAACAGCTCACCGCTACCGGCGGTGCTGAAATCCGCATATTTGCGTGAATCGGATGCGGTAGCAGCCTTGGCAGAGGCGCCCAACGCCCCCAGAAGCGGGGCCGCAAGCATGGACTTGATCAGATTGCGCCGGTGCATGGATGACTCCTTGAATTCTATTGGATGGCGATCGCAGGCATTTTTTCCTGAGGGCTAGTGGCACCGTCACCACCCGCCGTTTCAGTGTGTTCCGCGAGCTTGATAAAGCGCAGGTCCTGAAAATCGTAACTGAAATCGGTACCGCGGGATTTGGGTTGCAGGGTCAGCAGAATTTCTCCCGCCTCGCCGCGATCGGCCACCATCCAGGCATCCGCATTCAGGCTGCGATCATCCCAGTGCAGCGCCCACACACCCTCGCTCGCCTTGATCAGTTCGCCGCGCAATCGCGGCGATTTAAGCGCGCGCCAGCGCAGGCCCTGTTCAGTGCGTTGAATGCGGATATCCCCAAACCAGGGGTCGCGATAGCCCCCCTCCAGCTCCGAGTCGCCAACGGCTGCAAGCCCCACCGGCGGCTCCAGCTGTTCCGGCTCTACAGCTTCTGCGGGCGCTCCGTAAAGGTCCTGGAAATACGCCAGCCAGTCGCGCTCCGGTGCCCCCAGGAAGGGTTTGAGCAGGCCGTAAATCAGTGCCTGCCGTGCGGCACCGGCACTGCGATTCATCAGTACCACCAGCGCCAGCTCCTCTTCCGGAACCACTGCGGCCCAGGCATACATTCCCGAAAGCGAGCCGGTGTGGTGTATTACCCGCTTGCCATGCATATCCTGTACCCGCCAGCCAAGGGCATAGGCGTAAAAGTGGCCGCCATCCCGCTCTGCGCGCTGGGCTGAAAACGGCATCAGCGTTTCCGGCGTCCACAGGCGGTCGCGGGTGGTTTCGCTCAACAGCTGTACACCGTTCGGTGTTTCCCCTCCCGCCATCAGTGTGCGCAACCAAGTCAGCATATCTCCGGCGCTGCAGTGCATACCGCCCGCAGCCGCCAGTACAATGGGCTCGTGCCCCGCCAAGTTGGGGGTATCCACTACCAGCCCTTCGCTCTCGAGGCGGTGCGGGTCGGCAAGGTTATTCCGTGCGGTTTCCGGCACCGGCCCTGCATAGCAGTTTTCCAGCCCCGCCTTCGCCAGTAGCCGCTGCTGTACAAATTCTTCGTAGCTTTGGCCGGAAACCGCGGCGATCAGCTCACCGGCGACAATATAAAGAAGGTTGTCGTAGGCGTAATCCGCACGAAAGCTACCGGTAACGGGAAGGTAGGCCAGCCCCGCCAGTACATCGTCGCGGTTGTACTGGTTGGGCTGCGGCCAGAGCATCAGGTCACCGGCACCGGGGCCGAGACCGGAGCGGTGGGTCAACAGATCCACCACGCGAAATTCCCGGGTGATCCACTGATCCCCGAGACGGAATTGCGGCAGATAGTCCACCACCCGGCCGTCCCACTCGAGCTTGCCCTCTTCCACCAGCAGGCCGAGCGCAGCGGTGGTAAATGCTTTGGTGGTAGACGCCAACTTGAACAGCGTCTCTTCGTTCACCGGCTGGGGGCGCTCTACATTCGTTACCCCGAAGCCCCGCACCAGCAGCGGCTCCCCACGATACCAGATACCTACCGCAGCGCCGGGTACCTGTTCCTCGAGCAACACCCGCTCTACATAGGACTCCGCACTATCTGTATCCAGAGGCGGCTGTTGGCAACCCACCAGACACAGCGCGGCGGCTGAACACAGAGCGGTGACTAACTGACGCATATTGGCAATCCCGCTTTTTTATTGGTTAAAGGAGTTTCCCCGGACAATTGCGGGGTTGACGCGATGTGCGCATCAGAATAATTTATCAAGCATGGATTTTTAAGTAAATAATAAAATATTCCCATCGATTCTCTGCGAATTCGATTCAGAATGGAGTCTCCCATGCGCTGCGCAGCACTTCGCCACCCCCTGTTTAACGCACTCGCCATGGCCACCGTACTGGCCTCCCCCGCATTCGCCGCGGAGCTGGATGAAATTCGCACACTGATAGACAAGGGGCAGTACCAGGTCGCCAAAGCCCAGATAGGACAACCGGTGAGAGAAAGCGGTACACACAAGCCAACATCGGGCTCAGAGCACGCAAACATGCAAGATAACGCCGCAGTCACCAGCCACCGGGATGCGCTCGCATTTGAAGCCGAGCGCATGCGTCGGATCGAAATGGAATTCAACCTGAAACCGGAAGAGCTGCTGCCATCCATCCAGCGCTACATCCCGGACGCCACCGATACAGATATCGCGCGCTGGGACAGGGAAGGCCTGCTGGAATATAAAACTATCAATGGCGAGCGCCGTTACTTTCGCAAGACCGCCTACAACCTGGTGCATATTTCCGAAGAAGCCGCGGCCCGTACCGCAGACTACCGCCGGTTTACCGACAAGGCGCCGCTGTACCAGCGCCATCCGCACCACAGTGCCGTGATCAACGGGGACACCCCGGTGAAACAGGGTATCCAGATTGAATACGCACTCACGGTGGATGCCGACGCGGTACCCGAGGGGGAAACGGTGCGCGCCTGGCTGCCCTTCCCAAAGGAGGTGCCCGCACGCCAGGAGAACATCCAGCTGATCAGCAGCGAGCCCCAGTCCCACCAACTGGCCGCGGCAGAGCACCCGCAGCGCACCATCTACCTTGAAAAAACCGCAAAAAAAGGGGTGCCCACGGAATTCAGGGTCAGCTACCGCTTCGACAGCCTCAGCAGCTATACCCGCATTGACGCCGAGGCCATTGAACCGCTGGACTCCCGCGCACTGGAACCCTATCTGGCAGAGCGCCTGCCGCACATCGAGTTTTCCCCGCAAATGCGCTCACTGTCCGCGCGCATAGTGGGCGACGAAAAAAATCCTTACCGTATCGCGCAAAAGCTGTTTGCCCATGTGGATGAAATCCCCTGGGCCGGCGCGCGGGAATACTCCACCATCCGCAATATCAGCCGCTATGCCGCCGAAGCCGGACACGCGGATTGTGGCCAGCAGACACTGCTATTGATTACCCTGATGCGGATGAATGGCATCCCTGCCCGCTGGCAATCGGGCTGGGAGTTCTCGCCCGAGGGCTTCGACACCATGCACGACTGGGGAGAGTTTTATCTGGCACCCTACGGCTGGATGCCGATGGATGTGACCCACGGTCTGTTAAATAGCGAAAACGCGCAGGAGCGCTGGTTCTACCTCGGTGGTATCGACAGTTACCGGCTGATTTTCAACAGCGACTACAGCAGGGAGTTCAGCCCCGCCAAGCACCATTTCCGCTCGGAAACCGTAGACTCTCAGCGGGGGGAAGTGGAATGGCGCGGCGGCAACCTGTACTTCGATCAGTGGGACTACAGCATGAACTGGCAGCTGCTGGACCCCGCGCCGGCCAAACAGTGAATCAACCGTTGCTCTCCAGCAAGCCGCTGATCAGGCCCTCGATCACGTGCAACTGGGCAGAGCGGAACAGCAGGCGCTGCAGGGCCTCGTCGTCCTCCGAGGGCACCACGTAAAGCCGGATATCAGAGTGGATACTGGCTGCGTTGTAGTTGTAGCGGGTAAGACTCAGCACCCTGACCCCGTGCTCACGGGCGCGGTTGGCGACATCCACCAGCGCCTCTTCACCACCGAAATCACACAGGATGCACAGCAGGTCCTCATCCCGCAGGGACTCGGAGATGCGGCGCTGTAACTGCCCACCTTCATCGAATACCGCCCAACAGCCCAGCTCCAGCAGCTGATGGGTCAGGTAGCGCGCTACGGATACGGAACCCGGGCAGGCGGAAATCTGGATACAGCGCGCGGAGCGAATCGCTTCAACCGCGGCACTGAACTGCTCAGACTCATTGATATTGACGGTGTTTTCCAACACCTCCAGTTTTTTCTGGCCCAGGGCACTGAGCGGACTGTCGGACTGGGCGAAATGCCTGGCCTGCTCCTCATCTTTGGACAGGCCAGCACCGGCATAGGATTCATATACGGCCAGCTTGAGACTGGGGTAGCCTCGGTATCCAAGTTTCTGGGAGAACTTCACCACACTGGATTGACTCACGCCCACCGCATCCGCCAGCTGCGAAGATGAGTAGTCCCGCAGCAGCTGGGTATTGTCGAGAATGAAGTCCGCAAGCTTGCGTTCGTTCACCGACATCTGGTCGCGCATCGCGCGCATTTTTAAAAGACAGGTCATGGGGTGCCGTTTCGCACTGCAGTTACCGGCAGTTATGCCAGTAATTGCAGGCCCTCTATATGCTCGATGCCCAGGCCGGGCGTTTCATTCAGAATGATATCCGCATCCTTATAGGTCGCGCCACCGACCACAGGGTCAAAATTGCACAGGGACGGAACATCCAGGTCGAGTTTGGACACCACCGGCGCCTTGGCCGCGGCCATGTGTGCCGCGGCGGAAACCCCGATACTGGTTTCCAGCATACAGCCCACCATACACTCCACATCGTAAAGGCCGGCCAGGTCGGCGATTTTCAGCGCGTTGGAAATACCACCGGTCTTCATCAACTTGATATTGATGATGTCTGCCGCGCGGCGCTGGATGATATCCATCACCTCATGGGGCCCGAAAATACTTTCATCGGCCATGATCGGGGTTTTTACCCGCTCGGAGATGTAGTGCATGCCCTCCAGGTTGTTAGCCTTGACCGGTTGCTCTACCAGCTCCAGCAACACCCCCGCGTCTTCCAGGCCACGGATAGCCAGTACCGCCTGCTTCGGGCTCCAGCCCTGATTGGCGTCGAGACGCAGCAGGGCGCGGCCTTTCACCGCGGCGTAGACCGCCTTGATACGCTCGATATCCAGGCCGATGTCCTTGCCCACTTTCAGCTTCAGGATTTCAAACCCGCGCTCCACCGCACTTTCCGCATCCGCCACCATCTTGTCGATATAGTCCACGCTGATGGTGATATCGGTGGTCAGGCTGCTCTCACCGCCGCCCAGGATACGGTACAGGGGGGTTTTGTAGCTCTGCGCAAACAGGTCGTAGAGCGCAATCTCCACCGCCGCCTTGGCGCTGGTGTTGTTGATCATCGCCCCCTGGATCTGCCTGGTGAGACGGTTGAGGTCCGCCACACTCTGGCCGAGCAGCAGCGGCGTGAATACCGTGCGCACCGCCTCGATTACCGAGCCGTGGGTATCCCCGGTAATCACCGCCGTGGCCGGCGCATTGCCATATCCGATATGCCCGGTGTCCGTTTCCAGCATGACAACCACATCTTCCACGGCGTCCACCGTGCGCAGCGCGGTTTTGAAGGGAGTCACCAGGGGGACTCGCAACATGCCCAGTTTTACGTCGACTATTTTCATTGCAGTACCGGTCAGATAATGGTTTTTATTGCGTAAATCGCCTCGACGAAGCTCTTCTCCCGGGAGAGATGCAGCGGCGTCAATGGCGTGACCGAAACACCGGATAAGGTGCCCCGATAAAAATGTGATTCGTCGCCGGCGGCTCCGGCGTTTTCGGTGTAATAGCTCAATCCGGTCACGTCGTGGATAACGAAAGGCTCACCGTCGACCTCTCCCAGGTACATCATCACATGGCCGGGGATGTAGATAAGGTCACCTACCGATAGTTCCGCCAGCGCCGCTTCGCGAGCCGTCTGGTCACCCTCGGCAAAGCGTTTGGTGGGAGCATATTCGCCCTTGCCCTGCTGGCCGGAATTGCGCGGCATCAGCAGGCCGAAGGATTTGTACACCTCGCCCACAAAGCCGGTGCAGTCGCGACCGTTGTAATCGTGCCCCCAGCCGTAACGCTCGCCGAGAAATTTGAATGCCTGCTGCAGCACGAGCGAAGGGCGATAGCTCAGATGGCCAACGGTAACATCCTGTCCGCGCCCCACCAGCGTCGGCTCAAACTCCAGTGCACCGCTGTCGCTGCGTACCGGCAACGAGACAATATAACTGGCGTGGGGGTTCTGGCCGTGAACATTGTGCCCCACCTCCGCTGCACTCAGCAGCGGCAGAGAAACACCCATATCCAGCAGTACCTGTGAAGTGCGGGCTTCCTCGGGATTGAAATTCGTGCGCACCTGGGCACCGGTGACGGTCAGGCGGGGCGACCGGTTGAACCACTGATTGATTTGTTCACGCTCGCCGATGGCAACCGCGCTCTTCGGCAGCCAGGCCGCGTAGTGATAGTTCACCGCGAACCACCACTGACCGTCGGCGCTCTCGTGCAGAATTGCCAAGCGCTGACCGGGAAATACGCCGGTTTCCTGGAATCGGTCCAGGTCCCGGTCTTCGACACTCTTCAGCACTCGGGCATGGGTTGGGTAACTGCGCATGCTTGCGCGCGCAACAACAACGCCCCAGCGAACCGGGACCAGCTCCGGTACCCGATCACGCTGAACCGCCTCATCAAATTCCGCATAATCGGAGGCGACGACGTCATTTCCATCAGCAAAAAAACGGGGGCTGGAAGCCGGCCTGCTTACCTTGTCTATCAGCGCAACAACCTGATCTCCCGACATCTCCTGCGGAAAATCATCGATTCGATAAAGGTTGGGATCATCCGCGAGACTGGCAGAATTAAAGTCGCGGATTTGTTGAGCGGACATCCGCTCACTGTCGTCGCGCAAGCGTTGCTGCCAAAATCCAGGCTGCAACATCGCTTCCGTGATTCCGGGAACATCGCTGACGTATTCAAATGCGCCCGCAGGTGAAGCGGACGTACCCTTCTCCGCCTGCCTCTCTGTTGCATCGCAGGCAACAAGAGACAGTATTGCAGCGAAAGAAGCTGCATAAGCGATGACCAGTTTTTTAACACGCATAACGGTCGACCTAATTAACGCTGCCCAGATAAAAAATTCCGTTCAATCACAGATTGTAACGCAACCTGTTACATCCAGGAATAAATTATTCACAAAAAATTTTAAAAAAAATAATTATTCATCAATGCGTTCAATGCACTTTCCCATGTTCTCTTTACAAAAAAGCCCCGGCAAAGCCGGGGCAATTTGCAAGCTCAACAAAAGAGTTCTACAAGAAACTCCTCGCGAATCAGAAGTCCATACCTACGGACAACTGCAGGCGACGGGGGTCGTAGTGACTACGCGGCTCACCGAAGGCGTAGTAGCCCACTTCCGGATCGATGTTGTAGCCGGTCTGGCGATCAAACACGTTGAACAGGTCCGCGCGGAATTTCAGAGTGTAATCGGCGTACACATTGAAGTTCTGCGTGTAGTTCAGGTCCATCTGCCAGTGGCTATCGGTGCGACGGCTACCTGCCGGCTCAGCGTAGCGGTTGGTGGAGCTGGAGTAGCCGTAGATGCTGCCATCCCACGCCTCCCAGGGCTCACCGGACTGGTACACGAAATACGCACCAACGTTGGCCTTCCAGTCCAGAGTGTACTGGCCGAAGAATTTAAACAGGTTCGGCTTGTCACCGCGAAGCGTGCCGTCCTTGTAATCCCAAACCTGACGACCCTTGCCATCTGCGAGATAGGATGAACCAATGAATGTATTGGCATCATTTGTCCAGGTGGTGTTGTCCTGGTCAAAGTTACCCCGGTAACGGCTGCGAGTGTAGGACGCATTCAGGTAAGTGCGCTCACCCACCCAGGAAGCTTCCAGGCTGAATTCCAGATACTTTGTGTAAGCATCGTCCAGTTCGGCGATTACATAAGTTGAACCACTGCCGATCTGGTCGAGCTTCTCATCAAGATCCGGGATGTAGTCGCCTTTCGCTGCAATTTCATCCGGGACACAGAACTGGTCATTTTCACCGTAGCACCCGTAAGCCCGCGAACCGTTCCAGGTGTCTTCCCAGAAGTGAGAGCCTTCACGGTAGCGAACATGGGAGCGCAGGCTGATACCGTTGTCGAATTCCTTGGTGGTACCCACGGTCAGCTCGTCAACGCGACGGGGATCCAGGTCGTCGGCAAACAATTTGCCGGAAGAACCTTCACGAGGCGCGGAACTGATGAAGTTACCATCTTCATCCCAATAGACTTCCAGCGTGGCCTGGCTATTGCGATCCCAGGAGGCCGCTCGAGCCAGCGAGGAAGCAGCCGGGTTGTACTGGGCGAAGCTGGCGAACACAGTGCCGCTCTCGTTGTAGGACCAGGTTACACCCAGGCGCGGCTGGATCATGTCTTTCCAGTCAACCTTGTACATTTCGTACTTGTTGCCCGGATCCCCTTCATAACCGGACAGCGTGTCGGCTTCGCGCAGGCCCTGGCCATACAGGGTGTCCTGGCTGATCAGGAAACCCACATCAAAGATGAAGTCACCCCAGGCGATGGAATCGTTGATCTCGAAGTTCTGTGATTCGGTGTAGGAGTTGATCGGCGGAACCCTTGTGCCATCTGCGCTGACAAGGCTCATCTGTTCGGTATAGGCACGGAATCGTGCATTCTCCGGCGCGTCGGCATCCGCAACGCCATCGATCACACTGATGGAGCCCCAACCATTCGAGGTGCGAGCCAGCTCTTCGTGGCCTTCAGACCACTGGTAACCCACGTGAATCTCGTGGGAGGTTGAGCCGATTTCCAGAGTGTGGTCCAGAGCCAGATCGAAACTTTTGCGGTAGAAATTCTGGATGTTGGACTGGTAATAGCCACCAACACCACCACCGCCAGTCAATGTTCCGTTCTCGTCGTACCCGTACAGGTTGACGTAAGGCTGGACGATGGTATTCCAAGCGGGGTCGTCAGTACTCAAGTCCGGCACATTGAAGTAGCCCATCTGATCCAGATTGGCGAGATCCAACGCCTGACCGACAGCCGGCTGCACACCCAGCATGCTGTCGGGGACACCGGCAGTCTCGTTAGCATAATCACTGTACTGGAAGGTCACTGTGGTGTCGTCGTTGATCAGCCAGGAGCCATCCAGAGTCAGGATGTCCATACCGGCCTCTTCACCCACGGAGACGGAGTCTGCCTCGTCAAAACTGATTGACGCGCCCTCATTGACACGATCAGAGGTGCGATAAGCAGCATTCACGAGCACGCTTTCGATCGGAGCCCAGGTCAGCTTGCCGTAGTACTCGTCGCGCTCGCTGGAATAATCCTTGGTTGGGCCGTAGGCGGTTTCCTTATTGTCCCGACTCGAACGCGGTCCGTAATACGAACCATAGAAAAACAGCTGGTCCTCAATAATCGGACCACCCATATTGGCGGTCATCCAGCTGTAATCGGTTTCAGCCTTGGTGCCCGCTTTGGTTCTTTCCCGCATATCAGCAGTCTGGAACTTGTATTCCACACTGCCCTTGTATTCATTGGTACCGGACTTGGTCTTGGTGTTGACCTTGATACCACCGGAGCGGTTAAAGCCGATCGCCCGCGCGCCACCGCGCTCGACAGAGAACTGCTCCACGTCCTGGCTGGAAGGCTCGGCGGAGAGCGTACCGAACATCGGCAGAGTGACGTTCACACCGTCAAACATGTATACGTTGTCCTGGCCGCTACCACCGGCGCTGGGACCACGAACCGAGTTTTGCGTGTACTGGACGCCGGGTGCGAGCTTCATCAGGTCACGCAGGTCCTGGCCGATCGGCAGCGACTCGATCACATCTCCGCCAATGGCGTTGGACAGGGACGCGTTGCCCCCCGCGGTGACAACCTGACCGGTGACAACCACCTCCTCAACTCCTTCGGCAACTTCCGGAGCCATCATCACCGAAACGCTGGAACGCTGATCCAGCAGTACCTTGGTGGTGACCGTGCGGGTAAGACCGTCTTCGGTAGTCAGGGTCAGTGTATATGTACCGGGAATCAGCGCCGGCAATTTGAATTCGCCGTCCGCATCGGTTTCCACCGTACGGCTTTTCGGCATTACCGGGCTCGAGGCGGTAATGGTCACACCGGCCGCTTCAACCTGCTCGTCGAGGTAGACAGTACCCTCGATGCTTCCCGACTGCTGGGCTGCAACGGAAACTGAGAACAGTACACCAGCCACTGCCGCAGCCGAGCGTGAAAGTGTTGTTGAGGTCGTACTCTGGAACAAAGAGCTCAACTTCGTCTTCTGGAACATGGATGGCCTCCCAGGCTTTTATTGTGTTTATCCCCTAAGGGGAAATTTGGACTCGTCACCAAAATTCCCATCAGCGCCTAATACAATGGTTATTTTTGTTCTTCAGTCGATCTAGTAAACGACCCGACTGATAAAATATACGCATCTATATCAGCCGCATGGAATAAGATATTCCTGAGTTCATTCTGCTGAAAAAATTCCTGAAGTGCGAGAAGAAAATCATAAAAAATTCAAGAAATAATTCCCACAATGGGCAAATTGTCACAAATGTCACACCGATGACGCCAGACTCATCCTTGCAGGTCAAAAATTAAACAGCGCGATGAGTGACGGACGAATAGCTGGAATAATGGGGCATCAGACCCGCTGGCACAAAAAGCTTCCCTGCGCCTGCCATCCCCCACCCCGCCTAAAAAATTCCCAAACGCCTGGAAATCAAGAATAATTTATTTGTACAATCTCAAGGGAAAGTGTCCTCTGATCGGACATCGGACAGAAGCTGCTGCTGTATTGCAGAAATAAAAAAGGCAGCGGAACTCAACAACGGCCAAGGCGCGGCAAAGGCCGAACACCTGACTCGGCGGAAGGATGCCTATGATTCCCCCCAAACTCCTCACCAGTGTCTCCCCGATACTATTCCTGGCCGCACTGGGCCTATCCGGCTGCGCCAGCAGCGGCATGAATCACCAGAGTGATGCTTATGACATCGAAGTAGTGCCATCCAAAAATGCCAGCGAGCGCGTGCGCTTTCTGGTGTTGCACTTTACCGCCATCGATTTTGGGACATCCCTGAGGGTTTTGACCCAGCCCAGCTCGTCACCGGTGAGCTCCCATTACCTGGTACCGGAGAATAATGATCCCAGCTATCCCCACGATGACCTGCGGGTGTACCAGCTGGTGGATGAATATCGCCGTGCCTGGCACGCGGGCAGGAGCGCCTGGGAAGATCGCAGCCAGCTGAATGACCACTCCATCGGAATCGAAATCGTCAATACAGCCCACTGTGAGCCGCCCCCCGAGTCCTCCCCCGGTGCGGAACCGGAGGCCGTGTGTTTTTTCCCGGAGTTTGATCCCGAACAGATTGACCTGGTCATTGCGCTGTCCAGAGATATTCTCGCGCGCTATCCGGATATCACCCCCACCCGGGTTATCGGCCACGGCGATATTATCCCGCACTATAAAATCGATCCCGGCCCCAAATTCCCCTGGCAAAAGCTGGCGGAAGCAGGCATCGGCGCCTGGTACGATGACGCCACCGTCGAGCGCCACCTGGAATACCTGGATGGCAATACCACCAGCGATGCGGACAGTGTGCGCAGGCGTTTCGCCCAGTGGCTTGCAGATTACGGTTACGGCATAGACCCCGAAACCGCCAGCGAGGAAGAAATCAGCCTCTATACCCGGGCCTTTCAATTCCATTTCCGGCCGTGGAAAGCAGATGGTGAGGTGGACAATCAGACGCGAGCGATTTTACTCGCGCTGCTGGAAAAATATTTTCCGCAAAAGCTGAGCCGCTACCCCAGCATTCAACAGCAGGACGTGGTCGGGCGCGATTGATATCGCACCCGACAATCAACACACAGCGGTAAAAAAACAGTTAACTACAAGCTATCCGGCCAAGTAGTGCCTGGTCACTTGCTTCCAGCAATCGTTGCACCAGTTGCGCCCACGGGCGCAACCGTGACCGGGAGTTGCCCCTGCGGTAACTCCCGACTGACTAGAGCTTCCGCGAGCGCCCGATACACGGGGCCGTGCATCTGGTTATCGGCATCGATAAATGCCTTGTAATCGTAACTGGCCAGCCGCATGTCCGCGAACTCTGTAAAGCGCGCCGCTTCATAGGGGGAACGCATACTGACGAATACAGTTTTTCCTCCGCGCTGACGAACTGTCAGCATACTGTCCCGGTAGACGTCGTAGAGTTCCGCTACTGACAGGCTGCGCAATGGTTTACGCGGCCGCTCAAGATCTTCCGCACCTCCAAGTTCCACCGCGCTCTCCGCCGGCACAATACTCGCCACTACCAGTGCCTCCGCAGGTCGTCGCGCGACGGTTTCACTGGCAGTCGCCGGATCCAGCACTTCAATTTCAGCAGCGGTCACGGCCGACAAGGCCACCTTGAACGCCTCCCCCACCGCGAGATTGGGCGCCAACACCTGCACATGTTTGGTACCGACATCGATCACTGGCAATTTCGCCGTATCGGGACGGGACACCGCGGTAAGGGCGGCGGTGGCAAGTTCGCGGGCGAGGGTTCTATGGGCCGGTGTTGCCAGCAGGCTTTGCGCACTGGCGACTGCAGATTCCTGGTCCTGCTGCACCCATGCCGGGTCGACGAATTCCTGCTTGAGCTTCAATACTCGCCGTACCGAGGCATCCAGCAATTCGGAAGACAGTTCGCCGCTGGCCACGGCGTTCTCAACCCGGTCGATAATCTCGTCCACGCGGTATAAATCTTCCGGGTAGCGAATTTTTACCGGCATCAGCGCGATATCCGCACCGGCGGCAAAGGTTTTCACCACCGCATCGGCCGCGGAAAAATAATCGCTGATACCTGCCATATCCATCGCATCCGTTACGATCACGCCCTGATATCCCATCTGTTCCCGCAGCAGCTCGGTCAATATCTTGTGGGACAGGGTCGCGGGCACCAGTACCTGCTCACCCGAGCGGGAGCGCAGAGTGGTGTTGTCGAGGGCGGGATACTGGATATGGGCGGTCATGGTCAGTGCCGGCTGCGACTGCTCGATGACCCGGGCGAAAGGCAGCAAATCTATCGCATTAGCCTTGTCCAGGGTGCGTTCTACCCGCGGCAAGCCGGTATGGCTGTCCACGCTGGTATCTCCGTGCCCCGGGAAATGTTTTACCGTGGCAGCGATACCCTGGCGCTGGAACGCGGCCACGCTGGCAGCACCAAGGTCCGCCACAATCTCGGGGGTTTCGGCGTAGGAGCGCACGTTGATTACGGGGTTTTCCGGGTTGCTGTTCACGTCGAGAGTCGGCGCAAAATTGACGTTGAAGCCGAGCACCCGCAGCTGGTCCGCCATCACCTCGGCGGTGGCCGCAGCAAAGTGCTCACCGTGATGAGGATAGGTGGCACCAATCGCCATATTGCCAGCAAAGGCTGCTGCCTCCGCTCGCGGCAGGCGGTTGACACGACCGCCCTCCTGGTCGATACCGATCAGCAACGGTGTGCGTGATGCGGATTTGGCGGCCGCCTCCTGCAGGGACCGGTTCAGCCCCACTATCTGGGCGCTGTCTTGCAGATTGTCCGCGAACAGGATGATGCCGCCCACACCGGTTCGCCGGATCATTTCCCCCAGTGCCGGGAGCAGGCTGGTCACGGGCTGGTCGCAGTGTGGCGAGTGCGGGGTTCCCTCCGCTGATTGTGCCCCGTCGGCGCAATAGAAGCGGATATCCAGCATGATTTTCTGGGCAATTTTTTCCCGCAGGCTCAACGGGGTTCCGCTTGCAACAGTATCGCTCTCCTCGCGAGTTTCACGGGAATTATCGGAGCAGGCGGTGGACAAAGTAAGGGCAAGTGCAGAAAAAGTAACCAGCACCGGGCGCAGCAGGATCTTCATACAGGTCGATATTCCATTAACCATTATTCTTCAGGCCAGAATAATTTATTCCAGTCCGGACAGGCAAGCTCCGGCTATACGCGGTGACGATTCACCCCGGTCAGTTCTGCAATCAGCCTAGTCCGCAACCACGGCCTTTTGCATTGGCAAGGCAGGCCAGGCTTCCGGCTCCGGTATGCAATACTTGTCTCAGCCCAGCTTGTCTCGGCCCGTGTCCCAAGCATGGCACGTCTATTACTAAATACGCATTTAGCGTTACGGGGGTTTACATGTCCAATGAAGTCGTCGATGCACAGGTATCGCCAACCGGACAGTTCGATATCCTGACCAAGTACGAGATCCACAAACTCACCGACGAAAGCCGCGGTCCCCTCTACCAGGTTTTCCGCAACTGCGCCCTGGCGGTGCTCAACTGCGGAAACTATATGGACGACGGCAAGGAGCTACTGGAGCGGTATGCGGATTTTGATATCTCCGTGATGCCAACAGAACGCAGCGTCAAACTCAAGGTGTCGAACGCGCCCGAAACGGCGTTTGTCGACGGCAAGATGATCCGCGGTATCGCCGAACACCTGTTCGCGGTGCTTAGGGACATCATCTATGTGAACAGCGAAATCACCGGCGACCCGCGCTACGACCTGGTATCCGCGCAGGGTGTTACCGATGCGGTGTTCCATATCCTGCGCAACGCGGGCACTTTTGACCGGGATCGCACACCGAGACTGGTGGTGTGCTGGGGCGGGCACTCCATCTCCCGCGAGGAATACGATTACACCAAGCAGGTGGGCTACGAACTGGCCCTGCGACACCTGGATATCTGCACCGGCTGTGGCCCGGGGGCCATGAAAGGGCCGATGAAAGGCGCAACCATTGGCCACGCCAAGCAGCGCGACCGGCACGGCCAGTATCTCGGCATTTCCGAACCGGGCATCATTGCGGCAGAAGCGCCCAACCCCATCGTCAACCAGCTGGTGATCATGCCCGACATCGAGAAGCGCCTGGAGGCATTTGTGCGCACCGGCCACGGCATCATCGTATTTCCCGGCGGCGCCGGTACTGCGGAAGAAATACTGTACCTGCTGGGCATTCTGCTGCACGAAGACAACAGGCAGCAGCCGTTCCCGCTGATCTTTACCGGCCCCGCCAGCGCGGCGGAATACTTTATCCGCATCGATCAGTTTATCGCCAGTACACTCGGCGAGACCGCCAGGTCCCGCTACCAGATCATTATCGACGACCCAAAGGAAGTCGCACGGCAGATGGCTGCGGGTATCCAGAAAGTGCGCGAGCACCGCAAGGAAACCGGCGATGCCTATTATTTCAACTGGCAACTGAAAGTCTCCACCGAGTTCCAGCGGCCGTTTGCACCCACCCACAAAAACATGCGCGATCTCGCACTGCACAAAAACCAGGCGCCCTACCTGCTCGCCGCCAACCTGCGGCGGGCGTTTTCCGGCATCGTTTCCGGCAATGTGAAGGACGAGGGTATTCGCAACGTGGAGAAAAATGGACCCTATGAGCTGTGCGGCGATCCCGCGCTCATGCACAGCATGGACACCCTGCTGGACTCTTTTGTCAAACAGCAGCGGATGAAACTGCCAGGCACGGAATACAAGCCCTGCTATCAGATCTGCAGGGACTGACCCCTCGGGGCCTCGTGCCCCACTGTGTGCCTGCCCCCGGCGCCCGGCGATTCAGCAGCCGGGCGCGGGGGCAGACCATTCGACCAACCAGTTCGATAGTTCTTCCCCCGCGCCTTTGGTATCCTCTCTCGCCTATCTGGGCCTCCCGCAACAGGTGGCCCACAGCCGCAACCGGCGGCGCCCCAGAAAAACTAACCTATTGTTTTAAAAAGATTTTTCCCTACATGTCCGCAACCGCCTCGCCGTCCCAGAACAATAAAGTCGAACACACCCCGATGATGCAGCAGTACCTGCGCATCAAGGCCGAGCACCCCCAGGAGCTGGTGTTCTACCGCATGGGGGACTTCTACGAGCTGTTCTACGACGACGCCAAGCGCGCCTCCGAACTGCTGGACGTGACCCTCACCGCCCGCGGCAAGTCCGGCGGACAGCCGATTCCCATGGCCGGTATCCCCTATCACGCGGCGGAGGGCTATCTGGCGCGGCTGATCAAGGCCGGGGTATCCGTTGCGATTGCCGAACAGATCGGCGATCCGGCCACCAGCAAGGGACCGGTGGAACGCAAGGTGGTGCGCATCGTCACCCCGGGCACGGTCACCGACGAGGCGCTGCTGAACGAGCGCCGGGACAATCTGCTGGCGGCGACGGTACTGGTGGGCGACAAGTTCGGCCTGGCCCTGCTGGACGTGGGTACCGGCCATTTCGCGGTGCAGGAAGTGGAAACACTGGAAGCCCTGGCGGAACAGGTACAGCGCTACAGCCCGACCGAACTGCTGGTATCCGAAGACCTGACCCTGCCCGCGGAAATCGAGCGCCGCCCGGGCATGCGCCGCCGCGCCCCCTGGGAGTTCGATCTGGAGAGTGCGCTGCGGCTGCTGAACCGCCAGTTCGGCACCATGGATCTTGAGGCCTTCGGCTGCAGCCATATGCACGCGGCCCTGTGTGCCGCCGGTTGCCTGCTGCAGTACGCCCGCGACACCCAGCGTACCGAGCTGCCCCATATTCGCACCCTGCGCACCGAGCGCAGCGAAGACACCGTGGCCCTGGACCCGGCCAGCCGCCGCAACCTGGAGATCGACACCAACCTCAACGGCGGCGACGACAATACCCTGCTCTCGGTTTTTGATGCCTGTAAAACCGCCATGGGCAGCCGTTTGCTGCGCCGCTGGCTGAACAACCCGCTGCGTAACCTGCACACCCTGCAGGGCCGCCAACAGGCCATCTCCGCCCTGATCAGTGACTACCGTTTCGAACCCCTGCGGGAGGCACTGAAGCCCATCGGCGATATGGAACGTATCCTCGGCCGCCTGGCCCTGCGCTCCGCGCGCCCGCGGGACCTGTCCCGCCTCGGTATGTCGCTGTCCCAGTTCCCGGAGTTGCAGCGCCAGCTGAGTGAGGCGGATGCGGCACTGCTGGCACAGCTGGGAACAGAAATGGGTGAGTGGCCACAAACCGTGGAACTGCTGCAGCGCGCCATCGTGGAAAACCCACCGGTGGTAATCCGCGATGGCGGGGTGATTGCGGAGGGCTTCGACGACGAGCTGGACGAGCTGCGCGGCATCAGTGAAAACGCCGGCGACTATTTGGTGCAACTGGAAACCCGGGAAAAAGAGCGCACCGGCATCCCTACCCTCAAGGTCGGGTACAACCGGGTGCACGGCTACTTTATCGAAATCAGCCGCGGCCAGAGCGACAAGGCCCCCGCGGACTATATCCGCCGCCAGACCCTGAAAAATGCCGAGCGCTTTATCACCCCGGAACTGAAAGAGTTCGAGGACAAGGCGCTGTCGGCCAAGAGCCGCGCGCTGGCCCGGGAGAAGTTCCTGTACGAGGAGCTGATCACCACCCTCAATGAACACCTGGCGGAACTGCAGACCGCCGCCGCCGCGGTATCGCAACTGGACGTACTGGCCAATATGGCCGAGCGCGCAGACCAGCTGCGCCTGGCGCAGCCGGAACTGTCCGAACAGCCCGGTATTCACGTGGAAGGCGGCCGCCACCCGGTGGTAGAGCAGGTGCTGGACGACCCGTTTGTGGCCAACGACATCGACCTGCACGAGTCCCGCCGCATGCTGGTGATTACCGGCCCGAACATGGGCGGTAAGTCTACCTATATGCGCCAGACCGCACTGATCGCCCTGCTCGCCCACTGCGGCAGCTTCGTGCCCGCGGACAGTGCGCGCATCGGCCTGCTGGACCGCATCTTTACCCGCATCGGCAGCGCCGACGACCTGGCCGGTGGCCGCTCCACCTTTATGGTGGAAATGACCGAGACCGCCAATATCCTGCGCAACGCCAGCGAGCACAGCCTGATCCTGATGGACGAGATCGGCCGCGGCACCAGCACCTACGACGGCCTCTCGCTGGCCTGGGCCTGCGCCCATTTCCTGGCCGAGCGGGTGCGCGCCTTTACCCTGTTCGCCACCCACTATTTCGAACTCACCGAGCTGCCGCAACAGTGCCCGGAGGCGGCGAACATCCACCTGAATGCCACCGAACACGGGGATTCCATCGTGTTCCTGCACCGTATCCAGGAGGGCCCCGCCTCCAAGAGTTACGGGCTGCAGGTGGCCAAGCTGGCGGGTATCCCGCAGGAAGTTCTGGAAGAAGCCAAGGCGCGACTGGCCGCCCTGGAAGCGGGCCACACCACGCGCGATTCCGGTCCCGGCCTGCAGCCGTCCCCCCCAAAACCGGAACCCGCAGCAGAACCGGAGCCGGTGCCAGCAGCGCCCCCGGCACCCATCGCAAAAACCCCAGCCCCAGCCCCGGCCCAGGTAGACCTGTTCGGCAGCGCACCGCACCCGGCGGTAGAGGCCCTCGAGGCCCTGGATCCGGACGACATGACACCGCGCCAGGCGCTGGAGCAGCTCTATGCCCTGCGCAATTTGTTATAAGTACCCAACCAATTTGACTCAAAAGCCACTACAATTCGCGCCAGTAATTGCTAAAATCCGCTGCTTTCTACCCGCAGGGGGCCTATGCAGCCACTGCCGGGTTAACGGGCCGACCAGGTAAGCCGCTGTACGATAGAGGGACAAGCATGACATTCGTAATTGGGGAAAACTGCATCAAGTGCAAATACACGGACTGCGTGGAGGTCTGCCCGGTAGACTGCTTCTACGAAGGCCCCAACTTCCTCGTCATCCACCCGGACGAATGTATTGACTGCGCCCTGTGTGAACCGGAGTGCCCGGCCAACGCCATTTTCTCCGAAGACGAGGTGCCGGACGATCAGCAGGAATATATCGAGCTGAACGCGGAACTGGCCGAGGTGTGGCCCAATATCACCGAGAAAAAAGACTCACTGCCGGATGCCGAGGAGTGGGACGGAGTAAAAGGCAAGCTGCAGTATCTGGAGCGCTGAAACACGCCCGTCAGTCTGACAAAAGAGCAATATCAAAAACCGCCTGCTCAGGGCGGTTTTTTTGTGCATCACACTGGCCTCCCGACAAGTGGTCTCGTACAAATTCCGGCCGGGTGACTATCTATCTCCTGCCCTGCCTATCTCCTGCCCTGCCTATCTCCTGCCCTACTCTTCTCCCAGCCTGCCATCACCAGCCCTGTACCGCCAACCCACCACCTGTAGCGGACTGTGACGATTTTCGCGCCAAAACCGGGAAATAGTATTCACCCCCCTACATACACATAAATAATTCTTGACCGAACGTCCATTTAAAAATATTTTATTCCTTATGATAGCGCTGTCTTTCTATCGTAATAACTCTAAAACAAAACATATGCGTGAGGGATAAGGATGCTCAAGCTTCGTCAAGCCATTCAATCGGCCAACCATTCTCTTGTTCGCCTGGGCTCATTGAGCGCCCTGGCCATTGTCTCCAGCGGAGCACTGGCACAGGGCAGTAACGAAAACCTGGAAGAAGTCGTTGTTACCGGGATTCGTGCCAGCCTGGAACAGAATATCGACATGAAACGCAACGCCGATTCCGTGGTGGATGCGATTACTGCCGAGGATATCGGCAAGTTCCCGGATAAAAACGTGGCCGAAGCGCTGCAGCGTGTACCCGGGGTCTCCATTGATCGCGATTTCGGTGAAGGCGAGAACGTCTCCATCCGCGGTACCGACTCTTCACTCAACATGACCCTGCTGAATGGCCAGACCGTTGCCACATCACAGTGGAAGGTATTGAGCGCACTGTCGCGCGGTTTCAACTACGCCATGCTGCCCTCCGACCTGATCGCCAGTGCCGAGGTATACAAGACACCACAGGCGGATATTGACGAAGGCTCAGTAGGCGGCACGGTTATTCTGCGCACCCGCAAACCACTGGATCTGGATTCCGGCACCGCATCGATGAACCTGGAAAGCCAGTACAGTGAGTTGCCGGATGTCTGGGACCCCTCGGGTTCCGCATTCGCCTCTTGGAAAAATGAGGCTGGAACCTTCGGGGTACTGGGTGCGGTGGTATTTCAGGATCGCTCCGTGGAGCGTCACGGGGCTGAAGTCTTGGGCAATTATGTTCCCACGAATGCCCAGGATACCGGTGCAGAGGTTTACGTTCCCTGGGGACTCGGGTCCGCGCTCTTCCAGCAGCAGCGCGAGCGCCGCGGTGTCGATCTGAATCTGCAATATGCACCCAACGAGCAGTTCGACATGACGCTGCACTACCTGGCCTCCGAGCTGGGCGCTTCCAACGTGAACCAGAACTTCCTGCCCCTGTCCCGCAATGCGGTGCGCGACGGCGGTACCAATACCCAGGCTGACGGCAGTGTGGTGACCTCTTCCGATATCGATGGTGCACTTGCGGGTGGTCACGTCGCCTACGATGTGATTTATCGCGACGGCTCCAGCATGGATACGGACGTACTGGACCTGGAAACCAATTACGACCTCGGCTTCGCTCGCCTGCACGGGCAGATAGGCCGCACCACCTCCGAGGGCAATGCCAACGACTGGTTCTACGAGTGGTTCAACCAGGCCAACGATGACCGGGTCAACTGGACCTATACCAACAACGGCCGCCCCAGCGCCAGCTTCGATGACAGCGCCTGGATTACCAACCCTGCCGATGAGCTGGTGTTGAACGGCTACTTCGAATCGCAGATCACCATGACCGACGAAGAGGCCTATGCGCAGATCGATGCGGAATTCGATGTGGAGGTGGGGCCATTCAACCTGGTCAAGGTGGGTTACAAGACCCGCGACCGAGACACCGGGCAGGACCGGGTCCGCACCTACGCTTCCAATTTGGGCGCAGAAGGTAATGATGCCTATTTCGGTACTGCGGCAGATTTCTGGAGCGGCGCCCTGGTAAGCGGATTGCACGGTGAAACCGGCTTTGGCCCGGCCGCTTATTTCGATCCGGATCGCAGCAAATTGAATGCGTATTTCGATGCGCTGCCCGATTGTGCCGCCGGCACCACGGAAATCTGTTCAAATCGCAATACCACCTGGTACCCGTCCATTTTCGACATCAATGAAAAAGTGGATGCGCTCTATGTTAAGGCGGACTTTGCCGATGATTCCACCGGTCTGCGCGGTAATATTGGTGTGCGCTACGTGACCACGGATACTACTTCCGGCGCCTGGAGCTTCTCTACAGAGCAGGGCAACTATGCGTACGACGAGGTGAAGGCGAAATACTCCGATGTACTACCCAGCCTGAACCTGGCGTGGGATGCGAGCGAGGACGTGGTATTGCGTTTCGCCGCGGCCAAGGTAATCGCCCGCCCGAGCCCAAGCCAGCTGACATCCTCTGTATCGCTGACACCGGAAACCAGTGCTGGCTCAGGCGGTAACCCTGAACTGGAGCCCTACCGCGCGACCCAGTTCGATTTCGGGGCTGAGTGGTATTTTGCCGAGGGCGCCATGGCTGCGGCAACGCTGTTTACCAAGCAGATTGACGACTATATCTTCGATGAAATCCGCTCAGAGCAGGTAATCAGCCCCGACGGAGTAGTGCAGATCGACTCCATGCGCCGGCCGCAAAACGGCCCCAGTGTCGACTTGAGTGGCCTGGAAGCCCAGCTGCAATACAGCTTCGACAACGGCTTTGGTGTGGTGGGCAACTATACCTTTACCGATGTCAGCGACGCGGAAACCCAGAGCGGCCCGGTTACACTTCCGGGCAACAGCGAGAACATGTTCAACATCAGTGGTTACTATGAAAACGAACTGTTCAGTGCACGTCTCGCCTACAACTACCGCTCCGAATTTTTCCGTGCAAAGACGGCCGTCGGCAGCCTGTATCGCGACGAGCAGACCTCACTGGATGCCCAGTTCAGCTACTACGTTAACGAAAGGCTGAGCCTGCGCGCAGAGGCACTTAACCTGACCAACGAGACCGTGAACGATATCTTCGAGCTGGATGGCGGTCCCACGTTGCAGGGTAGCGAATGGGAAAATGGTCGCCGCTTCTTCCTCGGCGCCAACTACAAGTTCTGATGATCTCCCCCATCGAGGCCGCGGACTGAGTTCCGGTTCAGTCCGTTGGCCGTCCTCTCAATCTTCTCCTTGCCGGCACCTTGGTGCCGGCTTTTTTTTGCCAACAAAACGCTGGTGGTTGAGAGGAATCCCCAAGATCAGATACGTTAAAGGTTGGATATATGCAAGGAGGTAAACAGGTCCCGCCACAGTGACGGGCCGTTTCCTGGGCTGGCTGTTCGCCAAGTAAACAACGCGGCTCCAATATATTGAACTTCACATGCCCAGCATATCTGCCACCTTGTTGAGCCCCGTAATCAGCCCCGCTACCGCCATCGCCTCGAGAATTTCCGCATCATTGGCACCGTCCACACGCGCGAGCTTGATCTGTTTTTCGCCGTGGTCATGGGGTGAAATGATGGTGTGGCGGGCCACCTCCAGCAGGGCGTGGTCCTTGGGTTCGAAATGCGCATGATCCGGGTCGGTACGAATCCGCAGTACTTCTTTCGGGTCTACACCCAACCGGGTCAGGTGGGAGCTGTGTAGCGCAATGCCCGAATCACAGTGATTGTCCGCCGACACCATCAGCGCGATGCCCTCTTTCAAATGGGGCGACAGATTGCCCAGCAGCATCAAGTTGCTGTACTGCTGCCACATCAGTTCCAGCAATGGCGGATCATTGGCGTACACCCGGAAGATATCCGGAATCTCTCCCAACTGGGTACGGATGTCTTCAAATATTGCATGGACCCGCTCATCAGCGGGCTGTACGACCATCGAAATCCGGCTCATGTGATACCTGCCCTGTCACCTTGCACTGTGACCTCAATCTATCTGGAGTCATCCAATCGGCAGAATACTTTCCGCCAGCGGAAAACACTGGATATAATCACAGCATGCGAAAGATCATTCATTGCGACTGTGACTGCTTCTACGCTTCGGTAGAGATGCGCGATGACCCCAACCTGCGGGGCAAGCCCATTGCCGTGGGTGGTGCCAGTGACCGCCGCGGGGTGATTTCCACCTGTAACTACGAAGCCCGCAGTTTTGGCGTCCGCTCGGCAATGCCTACCTCCCAGGCAAAAAAGCTCTGCCCTGACTTGATTGTAGTACCCGGTAACATGAAAAAATATCGGGAAGTCAGCGCGCAGATTAGGAATATATTCCTAGAATACACGGACTTCATAGAGCCACTATCCCTGGACGAAGCCTATCTCGACGTCACCGACAGCAACCACTGCAATGGCAGCGCGACCCTGATCGCCGCGGAAATACGCCGCAGGGTCAATGAAACCCTGGGTATCACCATTTCCGCCGGTGTTGCGCCAAACAAGTTTCTTGCCAAGATAGCCAGTGACTGGCAGAAGCCGGATGGCCTGACGGTCATCACCCCGGCGGCGGTCGAGGAGTTCGTGCTGCGCCTGCCGGTCAACAAGATCCACGGCGTCGGTCGGGTCACCGCGGAAAAGATGCAGCGTCAGGGAATCCGCACCTGCAGCGACCTGAGGCGCTTTTCCCTGGTCGAGCTGGCGCAGATGTATGGCAAATTTGGCAATCGCCTGTACCAGCTGTGTCGCGGCCTTGACGAACGGCCAGTCAATGGTGATGGCGCGCGCAAGAGCGTCAGCGTCGAGCATACCTTCAGTGCAGACCTGTGCAGTTTTGCCGAGTGGCAGGAAGAAATGACCACCCTGTACGGCCGCCTGTGGGAACGTATGGAGAAACTCGGCGACCGATATGAAATCAGCGGTGCCATAGTGAAAGTCAAATATGCCGACTTTACCCAGACCACCCAGGAGCGCAGCAGCCGTGCAGCGCGTATCAGCGAGTTCAAGCAACTGTTACAGCAATGTTGGGATAAGCGCGGCGAGCCGGTCCGCTTGCTGGGGGTTGGGGTCAAACTCAGGGATTTACGCGCCGAATTGGGACCGGAACAGCTGCCACTGCCCTTTCGCGACCGCAAATCGCTAACACCCTGAAGGTATGCCGGTTCAGGGGAGTGTACTGCGTTTTTTTCATCATTTCATAAAGCCCACAAATTGAAACAGGTGCCACCGCAAGCGCAAATTCTCACCCGACCACCTTCCCGGCCCCACCCCGAAACGCGCCGCCGACTATACTCCCAACACGGTCCCGGAAGAGCATACGATCGGCTCAATGAAACGCGTACTCCCCAGTGCCTTTGTCGGGTGGTTTCTCAAATACGCCGGCAACCTGAAGCACCCACAGCTGTTCAAATGGATCAGTGCACTGTTTCTGATCGACCTGCTGATTCCCGATCTGGTGCCATTTGTTGACGAGATTTTGCTCGGTCTCGCTACCATGTTCCTGGCATCGCGCAAAAAAGACCGTGACACGAGTCAACAGACGCCGCAGGAAAAGACCGTTAAAGGAGAGACGATCGACGCCCGCGCGGAGACAGTTGACAGGACCGAAAGCCGACAACAAAAAACGCATAACACAAGCTCCCAGGACGGACACGGCAAACACTGAGCCAGAGAGTGGTTTTCGCTCGGCAGGACAAGAAGCGAAATAATGTAAAACGAACGAAATGCTCAAAGCCCCGAGGTATCCAGGCTGAATTACCCACCACCGAAATCTCGCAATTTCGGCCGGTGAGTGCGCATTCGAGTAACAGGACAATGGGAATTCCAGGCCAAGGAGGCATATCCCATGTTTGCGGACAAGCTGTACAAACTCAGTGACGAAGCCCTGCTCACCCACTATTACCGCACACGAGAATTCAAGGCTTTCAGGCTGATATACCTGCGCCACAAGGACAGACTGTTCCGGTACTGCGCGCAGATGAGCCGCCGCCATTACAGCGGAATCCTGGAGAGCCTGTGGGAGAGCCTGCTCGAACAGCCACCCCAGTTGAATGGGCGCCAGCTGCGCAATTGGCTGTTCATTCGGGTAAACCGGATGATGCAGCGAGGCGACTTCAACTCCTCGCACAACGGTGCAGGGAGTGGCCCGGACAGCCCGGATCCAGAGGTCCCGGAGATCGAAACCCTGTTTCACTGCGACCCCGCTTCCCCACAGGGAAAACTCATGCAGGCGGTGCAACAATTGTCACGCCAGGAACGCAATGTCTTTTTACTGTACGTCGAGTGCGGCGTATCTCTCGCCGGCGTCGCCGATATCGAGCAACTGACGCTCAAGCAGTGCGCGTCCATTTACCACCAATCCAGGAGCAACCTCGAGCTATACGTCAATGGTCCCTCCCAGCGCGCCTGGGTAACTCGCAAGTCCCGAGCGGCCATGGCCCAGGCACAGGAGTCACCGTCCCGGCCCGACAAAAGACCGGCAGCAACCAGGCCCGCTGTTACTGGAAGAACATGCAAAATCAGTGAGGCTGTGAGCGGGATAGAGGTAGCAGCGGTATGAACGGTACACGAATCGAGTGGGAAAAAGAGTACGCAGCCGCCGCCGGCAATATTGTGGCTCCGGAGGCACTGAACCAGAAAGTGTTGACGCAAGCGCGCAGCTACGCCCCCATCAAAACGGAAAACAGGGCACTTTCCCGGGCCGCATCTGGATTCAGCGCCATTGCCATCGCAGTGATTCTGCTGCACCCGGCCCAGTACCTGGGCGCACTGACCCTGAATAACTCGGGGAATAATCAGAATGCGGAAGACCCGGCATTGAAATTCCACCCGGAGTCGGTAGCCAGCCAGGCGCAGATGGACCAGTGGTTCAATCTGCGCAGTGAGGTGAATGCCGGCAGTTACATCGCACTGTGCAACCAGTGGCGACAGCAGCAGCGCACTTCCGTCAGTGATGCACTACCCTCGGACCTGGAGACCCAGGCGCGCGAGCACTGCAGAATCTTGCCTACTCCACGATAAAGCCCGCAAAAAAAGTCGTAAAAAAGCCGCATTGGTCCGCGACCAATGTGGCGACAAAGCCATCTTCTGGCCTAGCTCTCTTCGAGGGAAAGAATCACTTTTCCAAGCGCCCGCCGCTCGCGAATTGCCGCAAATGCAGATTGAAATTCCGCCAGCGAAAATACTTCCGTCGTCATTGGTTTGAGCCTGCCTTTGGTAACAAAATTCAGCAGCTCGGAAAAATTCTGCATATTTCCTTTGGGATCCCGTGCGGCCCAACCGCCCCAGTATATCCCGAGGATATCCCCGGCTTTGAGCAGGGGCAGGTTTAACGGCAGCCTGGGAATATCCCCGGCGGCGAAACCAATCACCAGGTACCGTCCTCCCCAGGCAATGGCGCGATACGCCTGCTCGGTAAAATCACCTCCTACCGGATCGTAAATCACATCCGCGCCCCGACCATCGGTCAGTTCACGGATACGCTCCTTGAGATCCTCCTCGGTATAGTTGATCACCTCGTCAGCACCTACTTCCCGGCAAAACTCCAGCTTCTCGGCACTGGACGCACAGGCAATAACCCGCGCCCCCATCAGTTTGCCCAGCTGGATAGCGGTGACGCCCACGCCCCCGGCAGCACCCAGTACCACCAGGGTTTCCCCTTCCTGCAACTTCGCCCGCTGCTTGAAGGCGTAATAGGAAGTGGCATAGGTAATGCAAAAGCCCGCAGCCTCTGCAAAGCTCACACCTTCCGGCATGGGCATCAGCAGCTTGTGATCGACGTTTACCTGCTCGGCAAAGGCGGACAGGCCGGGCATCGCGATCACTTTGTCCCCGGCCTTAAAGCCCTTAACTTCTTCGCCCACTTCCGCAATGACCCCGGCACACTCGCCGCCGGGAATAAAAGGCAGTTCGGGCCGTACCTGATACTTGCCCTGCACCATCAGTGCATCGGGAAAATTCACCCCCGCGGCATGTACCTGCAACCGGACCTCATTGGGTTTCAGTGCCGGCAGAGACTGCTCAATGACTTTCAGGTTCTCGACCGGGCCGAACGATTCACAAACCAGTGCGCGCATATAGCCTCCTCGATATTTTTCGCTCACAGCACTTCAAACAAACCGGCAGCACCCATGCCACCGCCAACGCACATGGTCACTACCACATACTTCACACCGCGGCGTTTGCCTTCCAGCAATGCGTGCCCGACCATCCGCGCACCACTCATTCCGTAGGGGTGGCCGATGGAAATAGCCCCACCATTGACATTCAGGCGCTCGTTATCGATGCCCAGTCTGTCGCGGCAATACAGTACCTGAACCGCAAAGGCCTCGTTCAGTTCCCACAAACCGATGTCGTCCACCTTGAGCCCGTTCCTCTGTAACAGTTTTGGAACGGCGTAGATGGGGCCGATACCCATTTCGTCCGGTTCGCAGCCGGCCACTGCCATACCGCGATATACACCCAGGGGTTCCAGATTACGCTGTTCCGCGAGCCGGGAGTCCATCAGCACCATCGCCGCAGCGCCGTCGGAAAGCTGCGAAGCATTACCGGCGGTAATAACCCCGTTTTCCCGCACGGGTCCAAGTCCCTGCAATCCCTCAATAGTGGTGCCCGGACGATTGCCCTCATCCTGCGACAGTGTCACTTCCTGTTCAGACTGCACGCCGGTTTCCCTGTCCACCACAACCTTGTTGCAGGTGACCGGTACAATTTCATCGGCAAACAGGCCCGCCTCCTGGGCGGCAGCGGTGCGCGCCTGGGACTGCAACGCATACTCATCCTGCCGGTCGCGACCGATACCGTATCGTTTGGCTACAATTTCCGCGGTATCAATCATCGGCATATAAATAGCCGAATGCATTTCCAGCAGCGCGGGATCGGCCACGCGAAAGCTGTTCATGTGCTGGTTCTGTACCAGCGAAATGGATTCCATACCGCCGGCCACAGCCACCGGAACCCCGTCGTGCACAATCTGCTTGGCCGCGGTTGCGACAGCCATCAGGCCGGAAGAACACTGGCGATCGATTGTCATACCCGCCACCGATGTGGACAGGCCCGAGCGCAGGGCAATCTGTCGCGCGACATTGGTAGCTGTAGTCCCCTGCTGCATGGCAACACCGAAAATACAGTCGTCCACCTCCCCTCCGTCGATACCCGCACGGGACACCGCCGCGCGCACTGCATGCGCTGCCAGGCTGGGGGCTTCGATATTATTGAAGGCACCGCGGTAGGCCTTGCCGATCGGAGTGCGCGCGGTAGATACAATGACAGCTTCTTTCATCTGGGTCCCTCCTATCCCAATTTGACGCCCATGGACGCCGCGGCTTTCTGCACAAACTTGAGGGTCTGATTCAAGCCACCCACAAGTTCCTGCTGGTCCCTCTCATCGCTGATTGCGTCGAGGTTTGCCAGCACATTTTCCGCAGTCTGCTGTTCCGGGGTCAGATAAATACCTTCGGTCTCGACGATTCTGGCCTTCGCGTAGGCACCGGCCCCGGCGCACAGAATAAAGCGATTGGGGGCATCCTCGGCCACCAGCGCCACCAATCCTGCGGTGACCGATTCCGGCGTCATCAAATCGAGCACGCTCTTGTCCGGAATAATGTCCTCGGTCATCCGGGTGGCGGCGGTGGGAGACAGGCAGTTGACCTTGATGCCGTATTTTTCCCCCTCCAGGCAGAGGGTGTTCATAAAGCCCACCAGTGCGGTCTTGGCTGCGCCGTAGTTCGACTGTCCGAAATTGCCGTACAGGCCGGAAGAAGAAGTGGTCATCACGATACGGCCGTACCGCTGTTCACGCATCAGCTCCCACACCGCCTTGGTGCAGTTCACGGCGCCCATCAGGTGCACATCCACCACCAGGCGGAAATCGGTTACGGATACCTTGGCAAAGGATTTGTCACGCAGGATGCCGGCGTTGTTGACCAGGATATCCACCCTGCCCCAGCGCTCCGCAGCCGCTCTGACCATGGCTTCCACTTCTGCGTAATTGGTCACGTTGGCACCATTGGCGATCGCCTCGCCACCGGCAGCCCGGATTTCCTCCACCACCGTCTCGGCCGCGGTAAGCGAAGCACCGGAGCCATCGCGGGTCCCGCCGAGATCATTGACAACCACCTTGGCACCGCGGCGCGCAAGCTCCAGCGCATGGGACCTACCCAGGCCGTTGCCGGCACCGGTCACAATGGCAACTTGGCCTTCGAATGCAATGGACATGACTTTCCCTCATCAATTATTGGATTTCAGACAAACTGCAAAACCAGCCACTCGGCAATCAGTGCGGGCTTGTCTTCCCCTTCGATTTCCACGGTAATCTCCAGCTTGAGCTGAAATTGGCCGGGGCTTTTTTCCACGATATCGAGAATTTTTCCCCGCGCCCGCACGCGCTGGCCAACCTTGACGGGATTGATAAAACGCACCTTATCCAGCCCGTAATTGACCCCCATCCTGACCCCATCCATTGCGATCTTTAACTGCTCGGCAAAGTGGGACAACAACGACAAAGTCAGGAAGCCGTGGGCGATGGTGGAACCGAAAGGTGTCTGTTTCGCCGCTTCCGGATCTACGTGAATAAACTGGTGATCCAGGGTGCAGTCGGCAAATGCGTTGACACGTTCCTGCCCGATCTTGAGCCAATCGGTCGCCTCGGTTTTGCGGCCGATAAAACTGGCGTAATCCTTCACAGCAATGGCAGTAGACATACTTTTTCCCTTTTAAAATTATGTCAGAAGGCGGAAACACCACCGTCAATCGCCAGTGCCTGGCCAGTGAGGTAACTCAATGCCGGTGAACACAGCATCACCATGACACTCACCACTTCTTCCGGCTGTCCCAGGCGCTTCATCGGGCAACCGGCGGCAAACAGGGCATGTACCTGTTCCACCGAAGACCCCTGCGGGGCTTCGATATCCGTCACCATGGGCGTCAGGGTATAGAAGGGGCAGACCGCGTTGACACGGACATTGTGTCGCGCATATTCAATCGCCGCGGTGCGGGTCAGGCCGATGACCGAGTGCTTCGCCGCGGAGTAGGCCGAAACCTTGGGAGCACCACCCAGGCCCGCCATGGAGCTGACGTTCAATATAATGCCGCCACCCTGCTCGCGCATCAGTTTGAGCTGGTGCTTGAGGCCAAAAAAGACCCCTTTGACGTTGACCTGTTGCTGCTGGTCAAACAGCGCCTCGTCCACCTCCTCGAGGTAGTGCATGGGCGGGGCAATGCCGGCGTTGTTCACTGCGATAT
>Ga0207814_100211_pt1 | contig 49827 bp, 45 predicted proteins | sample TtaePargueraPR_7_FD_187755 | JGI IMG/M metagenome (GOLD analysis project Ga0207814, IMG submission 187755) | Aerobic enrichment media microbial communities from Bioluminiscent Bay, La Parguera, Puerto Rico - Tt and P1 (2) (SPAdes) | ecosystem: Environmental > Aquatic > Marine > Unclassified ... | reverse complement strand
GCCCGCTGGCCGTGATATGGCCGTACTCCGAGAAATCCTGTGCAAGCTGTTGCGCCTTCTGCGCGGTGCGGTTGGCGATATGCAGCCGCGCGGGCTGTTCCTGTAACAGCGGCAACAGCGCACCGCGGGTGGCACCGCCGGCGCCCACAATCAGTACACTCCTGCCCTGAATGGTCCAGTCCAGGTGGTTTTTCAGATCCGCAACCAGGCCGGCGCCGTCGGTATTGTCCCCGAGTATGCGGCCATCGGGCTGCAGCGCCAGGGTGTTGACCGCACCCGCGGTTGTGGCGCGCTCGGTCAGCGTGTCGGCAAACTCGAAGGCATCCAGTTTGAACGGCACCGTGACATTCAGTCCGCGGCCACCCGCGTCAAAAAAATGCTGTGCCTGTTCGGCAAACTGCCCCAGCTCAACATATTTTTTTTCGTAGCGGATATCCTGTCCGGTCTGCGCGGCAAAAGCCGCGTGAATCTCCGGAGAACGGGACTGGGCGATGGGATTGCCGACCACGGCGTACAGATCTGTCACTAGGCGTCCTGCTTTTTATTGCTGTTGCGGATCATTGCTGTTGCGGGAGCTGGGTCGAATCAATGGGACTTCAAGTTGCGCAAACTCTCGCGGATGCGCGAGGTCTCGTCCACCGCAATCAAACCGTCAATTTTCAGCTCGCCCTCGAATTCGCACACGATATAGCGGGTCATGGCACTGTAAATCTGTCGCGGTTTTTCCCCGGAGGTATCCAGCAACACCCAGTTCAGGCTAGCCAGGCTGGTATTTTCATTCAGCTCGATCACATCGGTCACCGCGCCCACAATCTGGGTAACGCCGAGGCGCTCGTAGAGTCTCAATAATTTTTTTACCCGGCCGATAAAGTACCCGCGCTGCAGCGGGGATTTTTTGCCATCGGAAAAAAAGTAATGCAGCGGAAAACGAAAAAAATCGGCTATCTGTTCCGCGTCGCGGGCTTCGAACAGGCGACGGTATTCGAGAAATAGCTGGTTGATGTCTTCCAGACGGGCCTTGTGCATGGCGACTTCCTTTTTTAGCGCTTAGACCCAGTCTTTGTGGGGCAGAAAATCCGTGTACAGTTTTTCTTCCGGGCTGCCCGGTTGCGGGTGCCAGTCGTAGCGCCAGCGCACCTCGGAAGGCAGTGACATCAGGATGGACTCGGTACGCCCGCCGCTCTGCAGGCCGAATAAAGTACCGCGGTCGAACACCAGGTTGAATTCTACATAGCGGCCGCGACGGTACAGTTGGAAGTCGCGCTCGCGTTCGCCGTATTCGGCATCCTTGCGTTTTTTCAGGATCGGCAGGTAGGCGTCCAGATAGGAATTGCCCACGGCCTGCATAAAGGCAAAGGCATTTTCAAAGCCGCCCTCATTAAAATCGTCAAAAAACAGGCCGCCCACACCGCGCGCCTCATCCCGGTGTTTGAGATAGAAATACTCATCGCACCACTTCTTGAAACGCGGATAAACGTCTTCGCCGAACGGGGCGCAGGCGTCTTTCGCGGTCTGGTGCCAGTGCACCACATCTTCCTCGAAGCCGTAATACGGTGTCAGGTCATAGCCGCCGCCGAACCACCACACCGGCTCGGCGCCCTCTTTCTGCGCTACGAACAGTCGCACATTGGCATGGCTGGTGGGGGCGTAGGGGTTGCGTGGGTGAATCACCAGGCTGACCCCCATGGCCTCGAAAGAGCGCCCCGCCAGTTCCGGGCGCGCCGCGGTGGCGGATGGCGGCAAGGTGTCGCCGTGCACATGGGAGAAATTCACCCCGCCCTTTTCGATTACCCCGCCGTTTTCCAGCACCCGGGTGCGGCCGCCACCACCACCGGGGCGCTCCCACGCGTCTTCCATAAATTCCGCACCATCAACTTTGGACAGCTCCCCGCAGATGCGGTCCTGCAGATCCAGCAGATAGTCTTTCACGGCCTGGATATTTACTTCGGTCATGGGCAGCTCTTGTGATCGGGTGGGAAATTTTGCCGCGGCAGTCCCGCGGAAAGGTGCGCGTCAGCCGGCGCGGACGATGCGTCCGCTTACCAGCTCACGAATTTCGCTGGGGGCCCTGCGGCCGCCGGTATTGCCGCCGCCGACAAAATCCAGGGTGTCGCCAAAGTAGCGCAGCACCTGGAACTTGTGTCGCGCGGGCTGGCAGCCCCCGGGGTTGGCGGAGGTGGATACGATAGCACCACCGAAGGCGCGCGTTAATGCCGCGGTGAACGGGTGGTCGGTATGTCGCAAAGCCACGCTGTGGTGGATGCCGGATACCCAGGGGGGAACCTGGTCAAAATGCGGCACCAGCCAGGTCACCGGTCCGGGCCAGGTTTCGTCGATGCGCGCGCGCTGGTCACCGGTGAGATTGTGCAGCAGCGGGTCGAAATGGTGCTGGTCGCCGGATACCAGGATCAGGCCCTTTTCCATCGGCCGGCGCTTCAGCCGCAGCAGCCGGGCGACCGCGTCGGGATTGTTGGGATCGCAGGCGAGCCCCCACACGGACTCGGTGGGGTGGGCGATTACCCCGCCACTGGCCAGTGCGCGCACGGCGCTGGCAATCGACATACCCCAGCGGTGCGGGGTCGGGAAGTTTTGTTCTGGCAAGGGTCAGGACTCTTTCTGGGTCTTGATCGGTCAGTTCGGGATGCGCGGAATCTAGCGAATAGTAGCAGTCCAGACAAGTTCGGATGCGCTGCTGTCGCCGCAGGCAACAGTGGCCACTTTCACCCGAATTGTGGGATACTGCACAATAATTAATCAGAACCAGAACTCTCTCGATGCCACCTTCGTCGCGTTTCAAGAATCAGGGCCTCGGCGGGCCGCTGCTGCTGTTTGCACTGCTCGCAATCTGCTGGCTGGCTGGCCGCTGGCTGACACCGCTGCTGGAATTCGACCGCACCGCTATCGCCAGTCGCGAATGGTGGCGCCTGCTCAGCGGCCACCTGCCCCACACCAACCTGCAGCACCTGCTGTTGAACTGCGCCGGCCTGTTGCTGCTGTGGATTTTGCACGGCCTGCACTACCGCCCCTGGCAGTTCCTCGCCGCTACCGCCGCGGTGGCCCTGGGTACCGGGGCGGGCCTGTGGTTTTTCTCTCCACAGACGGAGGTCTACCTGGGGCTCTCCGGTGTGCTGCACGGATTGATCATATGGGGAGGATTCCTGGATATCCGCGCGCTGTGGCGGACCGGTTACCTGCTGGTGGCCGGAACCTGGATCAAGGTGGGATTTGAGCAGTTTTACGGCGCCAGCGAAGCCACCGCGCAACTGATCGACGCTGCGGTTGCAGTGGATGGGCACCTGTGGGGGGCGGTGGCGGGCACCGTCCTCGGGCTCGGCGTCATTGCCCTGCCGTGGCCGCGGAAGCAACACCGCAGAACCTCGGCGACGGCCTCCTAGGCCGCCACCGTCACGGGATTTCTCCGCGCTCAGCCCCGATAGGAAACCCGGTAGATCACGCCGGCGTAATCGTCGGATACCAGCACCGCGCCGTCGGGCATCACCAGTAGGTCCACCGGGCGCCCCCAGCTCTCCTGCCCCTGTAGCCAGCCGTCGATAAACGGTTCATAGGACGTGGCTTCCCCTTTTTCATTCAGGGTCACCTGCATAACCCGATAGCCGATTTTCTCACTGCGATTCCAGGAACCGTGCTCGGCAATCAACAGCCGGTTTTGGTACTCCGTGGGAAACTGGCTGCCGGTATAGAACTTCACACCCAGCGGCGCGACGTGCGGGCCCAGTTTCTGTACCGGTGGCACATAAGCGCTGCAGCTTTTGCCCTCGCCAAATTCCGGATCGAGGATGTCGCCGCCGTGGCAATAAGGAAAGCCGAAATGCATCCCGGCTTCGGCGGCGCGGTTTAGCTCACAGGGCGGGATATCGTCACCCAGCAGGTCGCGGCCATTGTCGGTAAACCACAACTCCCGCGTTTGCGGGTGCCAGGCAAAGCCGACGGTATTGCGCACGCCTTCTGCCCAGGTTTCGGTTGCAACGACCCGGTCACCCTCGATTTTCAGGCGCTGGATATTGGCGTAGCCGGCTTCATCGCAGATATTGCACGGCGCACCTATCGGGACATACAGCCAGCCGTCGGGGCCGAAGGCAATGTACTTCCAGCCGTGGTGCTTGTCCGGAAACTGTTCGCTAATGGTCACCGGTGCGGGCGGATTGTCGAGACGGGATTCGATATCGTCGAGCCGCAGGATACTGGTCACCGCGCTCACGTAGAGATCACCCTCCCTGAACGCGACCCCGGTGGGCTGTTTGAGGCCATCGGCAATGACGCGCACGCGGTCCGCCTTGTGATCGCCGTCGTCATCGCTGATGGCGTACACCTTGCCCGCGTGGCGGGAACCGACAAACAGTGTTCCCCGATCGCCCAGGGCCATATGCCGGGCGTTGGGCACGTCGCGAGCGTAGACCTCGACCTTGAAACCCTCTGGCAGGTTGAGCTTGTCGAGAAAAACTTCGCCTTTTTCCGCTGCCGGGGTAGCGGCGGATAGCGCCAGCAAGGTGGCGCCGGCAACCAGCGGGCGCAGGATCGCAGGTACGGGCAGGACCATGGTGTGACTCCGCGGAAATTCCAGGAATCACGGTAGCGACTTTTGTTTCAGTCGGCCAGCGCGATCAGGGTTTGCGCGCCGCTGCCGGTCAGCTGGTAACCGCCGGGCAGCTGCTCTACCAGCCCTTCCAGTTCCAGTTGCAGCAGGCTCGCCATCAACTCGCCGGTCTCGCCACCGGTATCCCGTGCCAGCTGCTCGATGCTGCGCGGGTCGCCACCCAGGGCGCGCACGATGGTCTGCTGTTCCGGCGGCAAGGAAGGCGACAGCAAATCCGCCGGCTCCGCAAACAGGCCCGCCTGCTGCCCGCAGCCTGCGAGCATTCCCCCCAGCTGTTCGACGATATCGCCACTGGTTTCCACCAGGGTGGCGCCCTCGCGGATCATGCGATGACAACCGCGCGCCATGGGGTTGTGGATGGAACCGGGGATCGCGAACACCTCGCGATTCTGCTCAAGCGCCAGTCGCGCGGTAATCAGGGAACCGGAACGCACCGCTGCCTCCACCAGCAGCACGCCCAGGCTGAGGCCGGAAATAATGCGGTTGCGGCGGGGAAAGTTGCCCGCCTCCGGCGCGGTGCCCAGGGGCATTTCACTGATGATGGCGCCGCCGCCAGCAAGTATCTGCTCCGCCAGTACAACATTGCGCAGAGGATAGTAGCGGTCGACGCCGGTGCCGAGCACTGCCACGGTTTTTCCCTCGGCGCGCAACGCGCCCCGGTGTGCGGCGGCATCGACCCCCAGGGCCAGGCCGGAGGTGATCGCAAACCCCGCGGCGGCAAGGTCACAGGAGAAGGCCTCGGCATTGTCGAGTCCCGCGCGGCTGGCGCGGCGCGCGCCGACCACCGCCACCTGCGGCAGCGCCAGGTTTCCGGGGTCACCGGCGACGTAGAGCACCGGCGGCGGGCGGTGGATTTCCCGCAGCAGCGCGGGATAGTTTTGGTCTTCGTAGTGCAGCAGGTAGATACACTGCTCGGCACAGCGCTCGCGCTCGGCCAGCGCCCACTGCCCAAGCTCGCCGTTTGTGCCACAGCGCTGGTATTCCGCCAGCTGCGCGCGGGCGCGATCGGGAAGTTTGCGGGTGAGGTTTTCGGGAGGTTGCTGCAGCGCGGCCTCGGCGGAGCCGAATCGCTCGATCAGCTGCCAGTAGCTCGCGGGGCCGAGGCCTTCAAGCCTCAAAAGAGTCAGAGAAGCGGTCAGCGCATCCATGCGATTTACCGATTGATTCTATTTTTTTTGAAATACAGCAGATTAAAAAGACGTTCCGTTAGAGGGGCTGATCATTTTGCCAGGGAGCCTCTGTAAAACGTAGCGAGCGGGTGGCTGGCGGTGTCCGCAGGACGCCGCCAGCCGCACGTGCATTAGTTTTTCAGCCGCTCCTAGGGGTTGCGCACCAGATCCATTACTGCCAGCGGCTTGTCCGCTTCCAGTACCAGCGCCAGGCTCATTTTCTCGAAGCTGCGGAACACCATCATCACCCCGGCGCGCTCGTCCGGCAGCTTGACGCTCTCGCGGGCGATGCGGTCGCGCACGGTAGCGCCGCGCTTGTAGATGGCGAGCACGTGGCCGGGCTGCAGACCTTCACGCAGGCCGCGGTTAATGGCCACCACGTCGTATTTGGCAACCTGGGTGACACCCTCTTCCACGCCGAGAATTACACCCTCCACCGGTACCGCGGGTGCGCCGGGCTGGAACAGTGCGGCAATGGCGCGTTCTTCCACCGGCAGCAGGCGGTCTTCCAGGCGGATATCGCGGGAGGTGCGGGTCACATCCAGGGTGGCGACGGCGTATTCGCGGTTGGCGTTATCCGCATCCAGCTGGCGCAGGTCCACGGAACCCACATCCAGGGCCTGCTGGCCCAGGTGCTCACCGGTGAAGGGATCGGCGTACACCGGACCCGGGCGGTAGATGCCGTAGGACGGCAGCGGCTCGCGGAAGTCGCCGCGGGCGTAGATTTTCTCGCCGGCACCCATCAGGATGCGCTGGTCCTGGCCGGAGATCACGTAGGGCACGCCTTCGAAGGCATTCGGGCCGACGATGCGGGTGCGGGACAAGAAGGCGTTGATCGCATCCAGCGGAATCGCCGGGATTGCGGAACCGATGGGCTCGCGGCGCACCGAGGGGCCGAGGCGATTGTCGCTGGCCGGGGACAACCGGTAGGCACTGGGTGCGCGCTCCAGTTCGAGGCGCGGCTGGCCGTCGATGTAGACCAGGTTGAGGCGGTCGCCGGGGTAGATCAGGTGGGGGTTTTCAACCTGGGGGTTTACCTGCCAGATTTCCGGCCAGTACCAGGGCTGGGAGAGGAATTGCCCGGAGATGTCCCACAGGGTGTCGCCTTTCTGTACCACGTAGGTATCCGGATGGTCGGGATTGAGACGCACATCTTGCGCCTGAATGCCGAAGGTCGCCAATAGGGTTGCGGCGGCGGCCAGGATTATTTTTTTCATGGAAGCATTCCTATGCTTTATATCGCCAGCGCTATCGCTGGGCCTTTATATCGCTATAATCTCACAGCGCTGCACCGGGGTCAGTTGATGCCGCCGGTACAAGGGGCATAACTGGCGCCGGCTGGCACATTTGCCATTGTGCGAAATTCGCCCCCCAAGCAGCAAATTTCAAGCGCGATCATTATGTTATCAGCGCAAGTTCCACTAAGACTAGAAGTTTGTCACAGGTGTTATGGCCAAACTGGAAATCCTAGAGTTCCCCGATCCCCGTCTGCGCAAGGTGGCTGAGGCCGTTGCGGAGGTGTCTGATGAGCACCGCACGCTGATCGAGGATATGTTCGAGACCATGTATGAGGCGCCGGGTGTTGGCCTGGCGGCGACCCAGGTGAATGTGCACGAACGCATTGTGGTGATCGATGTGTCGGAGGATCAGAGTGAGCCGCTGGTGATGATCAATCCGGAGGTCGAGGTGCTCGATCCGGAGATCCACAAGTACGATGAGGGCTGCCTGTCGGTACCCGGGTTCTACGAGAGTGTGGAGCGCCCGCGCAAAATTCGCCTGAAGGCGCTGGATCGCAATGGCGAAGCCTATGCGCTGGAGGCCGAGGGCCTGCTGGCGGTCTGCATCCAGCACGAGATCGACCATCTCGACGGCAAGCTGTTCGTGGATTACATCTCGCCACTGAAGCGCAACCGTATTCGCTCCAAGCTGGAAAAGGCGCATCGCCAGAAGGCCTGACGTTGTTCTGAAGCAGGCGCGGTGGCGCCGGGATACCGGGTGTGGGTTTTCAGGACCGCTGTAAACCCATCCCTGGGCGCTTCGGCGCAAACATCCTGTTTGCGACGATCCTGAAAACCCACACCCGGCACCCCGACTTAAAGTCACACTCCCGCACTCTATAGCTGCACCCCTTACCCAAATTGATCCGTACTTCCGTTATGAGCCTGAACATCATTTTTGCCGGCACCCCCGACTTCGCCGCCGTACACCTGCAAGCCCTGCTCGACAGCGAACACAAGGTGGTCGCCGTCTACAGCCAGCCGGACCGCCCCGCCGGGCGCGGCAAGAAACTGCTGGCGAGTCCGGTGAAACAGCTGGCGCTGGAACACGATATTCCGGTGTACCAGCCGCTATCGCTGCGGGATGAGGCCGCGCAGCAGGAGCTGGCGGCGCTGAACGCGGATGTGATGGTGGTGGTGGCCTACGGCCTGATCCTGCCGCAGGCGGTGCTGGATACCCCGCGCCTCGGCTGTGTGAATGTACACGCCTCGTTATTACCTCGCTGGCGCGGAGCGGCGCCGATCCAGCGCGCGGTGGAGGCCGGCGATGCCGAGAGCGGCGTGGCGATCATGCAGATGGAGGCGGGGCTGGATACCGGGCCGGTGCTGGTGGAAGTGCGCACGCCCATTGGCCAGCGCGAGACCGGCGGCAGCCTGCACGACAAGCTGGCGCAGCTGGGCGGGCCGGCGCTGCTGAAGGCTCTGGGTCAGCTGGAAACCGGCACCGCCGAGCCAAAAATACAGGATCACGAGCACGCCAATTACGCCGCCAAGATCAGTAAAGAGGAAGCCCGGATCGACTGGCAGCGCCCGGCGGCGGAGCTGGAAAGATTGGTGCGGGCGTTCAATCCGTTCCCGGTATGCTGGACCGGGTACGCCGACAGCAAGGGCAAACCCCAGCGCCTGCGGGTGTATGCGGCCAAACATGAGCAGGGCTGTCACACCGATATGCCCGGCACCATTCTCGGTGCCGACGACGAGGGTATTCTGGTGGCCTGCGGCCGCGAGGCGCTGCGCCTGACGCAACTACAATTGCCGGGCAAGAAAGCCCTGCCGGTGGCGGAAATCCTCAAGGGCTACCGCGACCTGTTCGCCCCGGGCACCCAGTTAGGCCAGACCGATGAATGATCCGAGAGCGCTGGCGGCGCGCGTTATCGCCCGCCTGCAGGACGACCGCGGCTCGCTGCAGCGACTGCTGCCGTGGGCGGAAAAACAGGTGGATGAGAAAGATCGCGCGCTGCTGCGCGAGCTGTGTTACGGCACCGCGCGCTTTGCGCCGCGACTGGAACTGATCCTCGGTAAACTGTCGCGAAAGCCGGTCAAAGACGGAGAACTGGCGGCACTGATGCTGGTGGGCCTGTACCAGCTGGAGTACACCCGCGTCCCCGATCACGCCGCCATTGCCGCCACCGTCGAGGCCGCCCGCGCCCTCAAGCTGGGCCACGCCACCGGCGTGGTGAACGGCGTGTTACGCAACAGCCTGCGCAATAAGGAAGCACTTACTCGCAAGCTCTCCGGCAACCCCCAGTTCAGCTCCGCCCATCCCGCCTGGCTGCAGCAAGCCATTAAAGCCGCCTGGGGCGAAGACGCCAGAACCATCTTCACCGCCAACAACAGCAACCCGCCGATGACCCTGCGGGTGAATGTGAGCAAGAGCAGCCGCAGCGACTACCTGCAGCAGCTCAGCGACGCCGGCATCGCCGCCACTCCCTGCGAATTTGCCGCATCCGGCATCACCCTCGAACAGCCGCTCGCGGTAAGCAAACTGCCCGGCTTCGACCGGGGGCTGGTCAGCGTGCAGGACGAATCCGCGCAATTGGCCGCACAGCTGCTGGCGCCGCAAGCCGGCGAAAAAGTCCTCGACGCCTGCGCCGCCCCCGGCGGCAAAACCTGTCACCTGCTCGAGCTGCAACCGGACCTGAACCTGACCGCACTGGATGTAGAAGAGGAGCGCCTCGACCGCGTGATCGAAAACCTCGAGCGCATCGGCGCCGGCGCCGAAATCATCTGCGCCGACGCCGCCGAGCCGGAACACTGGTGGGATGGCGAACAGTACGACCGCATCCTCCTCGACGCCCCCTGCTCCGCCACCGGCGTCATCCGCCGCAACCCGGACATCAAACTGCTGCGCCGCGCCGAGGACATCCCCGAACTCGCTGCCCTGCAAGGCAAAATCCTGCGCGCAATGTGGCGCCTGCTTAAACCCGGTGGCACCCTGCTCTACGCAACCTGTTCCATACTCCCGGAGGAAAACAGCGCTCAGGTGGCGCGTTTCGTTGCGGAGACAGGGGATGCGAGGGACAATACCCCGCAGTTACTGAATGAAAAGCCCTGGGGACAGCCGCAGGAAGCGGGTATGCAATTGCTGCCAGGTATCCATGGGGGCGATGGCTTCTATTACGCGAAGCTGGAAAAACTGGTCCCAGAAAGTTAACCCTGGAACTGGTAAACACCGTCACTTACGAAGTGGCAATGTAAAAATTGAAGTCCGGGTGCCGGGTGGAGGTTTTCAGGAGCGTCGGCAACAGGGGTGTTGCCGACGCAGCGTACAGGGACGTATTCACAGCGGTCCTGAAAACCTCCACCCGGCAGTCGGGCGCCACCGCAACAGCAACAGAGCTCCAGCGGGTATGGCACAAAGGCCAATCAATAACAGGCCAGCAATACAGATATGAAAATCATTATTCTCGGCGCCGGCCAGGTCGGTGGATCACTGGCGGAAAGCCTGGCTTCGGAACGCAACGACATTGTTCTGGTAGACAGCGACGAGAAAACCCTGCGGGAACTGCGCGACCGCATCGATATCGGCGTGGTCCACGGCCACGCATCCCACCCGGACATCCTCAAGGACGCCGGCATCGAAGACGCCGACATCCTGGTAGCCGTCACCAACAACGACGAAACCAACATGGCCGCGTGCCAGATCGCCCACTCCCTGTTCCGGGTCACCACCAAAATCGCCCGCGTGCGCGCCGCCGCCTACCTGCAGTACCCAGAACTGTTTTCCACCGAATCCATTCCCATCGACGTACTCATCAGCCCCGAGCAGATCGTCTCCGAATATGTCTCGCGCCTGATCGAACACCCGGGCGCACTGCAGGTACTCGACTTCGCCGATGGCCGCGTGCAGCTGGTAGCGGTGCGCGCCATTCAGGGCGGACCGCTGGTCGGCCACCAGCTGCGCTACCTGCGCGAGCACATGCCCAAGGTCGACACCCGCGTCGCCGCCATCTACCGCCGCAACAGCCCCATCATTCCCCAGGGCTCCACCGTCATCGAAGCCGGCGACGAAGTCTTCTTCATCGCCGCCAAACAGGACATTCGCGCAGTAATGAGCGAGCTGCGGCGGCTGGAGCACGGCTACAAACGCATCACCATTGCCGGCGGTGGCAATATCGGCCTGCGCCTCGCGCACAAGCTGGAAAACCGCTACTCGGTAAAAATCATCGAGCAGGACCACGACCGCTGTATCTTCCTGTCCGAGGAACTCACTAACTGCATCGTGCTCCACGGCAGCGCCTCCGACCAGGATCTGCTGCTGGAAGAAAACATCGAAGATACCGACGTATTCCTCGCCCTCACCAACGACGACGAGGCCAATATCATGTCCTCGCTGCTGGCCAAGCGGCTGGGCGCGCGCAAGGTGATGACCCTGATCAACAACCGCGCCTACGTCGACCTGGTGCAGGGTGGCGAGATCGACATCGCCATTTCGCCACAGCAGAACACCATCGGCAGCCTGCTCACCCACGTGCGCAGGGGCGATATGGTCAATGTGCACTCCCTGCGCCGCGGCGCCGCCGAGGCCATCGAAGTGATCGCTCACGGCGACAGCCGCACCTCCAAGGTGGTGGGTAGAAAGATCGAGGATATCGACCTGCCGGAGGGCGCCGCCATCGGCGCCATCGTTCGCGAAAGGGATGGCGAGAGCCAGGTGCTGATCGCCCACGACAACATCATCGTCGAGTCCGACGATCACGTCATCGTATTCCTGGTGGACCGCCGCCACACCCGCCACGTGGAACAGCTGTTCCAGGTCGGCTTCAGTTTCTTCTGACGGGCGGATTTAAACCATGCGACTGGCAGTCATAGCGCGGGTATTCGGCATTCTGCTCACAGTGTTCAGCCTGACACTGCTGCCGCCCATCGGCGTGTCGCTGTGGTACGGCGACGGTACCCACACCGCATTCGGTATCGCCTTTGCCATTACCCTGATTACCGGCCTGTTTATGTGGCTGCCGGTGCACGACCTGAAACAGGACCTGCGCACCCGCGACGGCTTTGTGGTGACGTCGTTATTCTGGCTGGTGCTGGGCAGCTTCGGTGCCCTGCCGCTGATCATCAGCCCACAGCCACACCTCAGTACCGTGGATGCAATCTTCGAATCCATATCCGGCCTCACCACTACCGGCGCCACCACCATCGTCGGTCTCGACGCTCTGCCGCCGGCGATTCTCTACTACCGGCAACAGTTGCAGTGGTTCGGCGGTATCGGCGTGATCGTGATCGCACTGGCAATCCTGCCGATGCTGGGTATCGGTGGCATGCAGCTGTACAAGGCGGAAACCCCGGGACCGGTAAAGGACACCAAGCTGACGCCGCGGATCGCGGAAACCGCGCGCGCACTGTTTGTGATTTACATCATTCTTACTGTGCTTTGTACGCTCGGATACTGGTGGGCTGGCATGACCCTGTTCGACGCCATCTGCCATTCCTACGCCACCGTGGCCAACGGTGGCTTTTCCACCCACGATGCGAGCATGGGTTTTTATGCCCACAACCATGCAATCATGGTGATCGCCATCATTTTTATGCTCACCGCCGGCATCAACTTCGGCCTGCACTTTTTTGCTTTCAGCAACCGGACCCTCAAGCACTACTGGCAGGATTCCGAATTCCGTTTCTATATCTGGGTCACCGTTATTGCGTGCCTTGTCATCGTCGGCTACCTGTGGGGTACCGGTACCTTCGACCTGAACAGCAGCATATTGCACGGCGTATTCCAGGTGGTGTCCATCGGTACCACCGCGGGTTTCGGTTCCGAAAACTTCTCCGTGTGGCCGGCATTTCTGCCTTACATCTTGTTGATGGTGGGCATTATGGGTGCCTGTGCCGGCTCCACTTCCGGTGGTATCAAATCGGTGCGGGTTATGCTGATCATGAAATCCGGCCTGCGCGAGCTGAACCGGCTGGTGCATCCAAATGCGGTGGTGCCGATCAAGGTCAATCGCAAGATAGTACCCGCGCGGGTGACGGATGCGGTGTGGGGATTTTTTGCGGTTTATATTCTGTCGTTTTTTGTGCTCACCATCGCGGTGATGGCCACCGGGGAAAACTTCGTTACCGCTTTTTCCACCGTGGCGTCCTGCCTCAGTAATATCGGCCCCGGGCTCGGCGAAGCCTCGGCAAACTACGGCTCGGTCAATGAAGTGGCCAAGTGTTTTCTGATTCTCGCGATGTTGATGGGGCGGCTGGAAATTTTCACCCTGCTGGTGCTGTTGACGCCCGCGTTCTGGAAGCACTGAATTTTCCAAAAATTTTTCGCGGGCACAGGAAAGTAATTGCGGATTATTTTTTCTGGTAAATCCTGCTCTTGCCTTCCGGCTGGCGACGGAAGCGCTTGTATTCCCACTGGTACTGTTCCGGTGCTTCCGCTATGCAGGCTTCGACACCGCGATTGAGTGCTGCCAGGGAGACCTTCTGCTCTTCGTTGTAAATCGCCTGTTCCGCGGGCAGCAACACCAGTTCAAAACCGCCCTTTACCCGCTTGCCAAAACCGAACACCACCTTGCAACCGGTGCGCTGGATCAGGTTGTAGGCCAGGGTCATGGTGAGCGCTGGCTGGCCGAAAAACGGCGCGAAGTCGCCGCCGGTTTCGTCCGGCTCCTGGTCCGGCAGTACCCCGACAATTTCTCCGGCCTTCAGTGCCTTGAGCAGCGAGCGCACACCGCGCACATTGGTGGGCACCAGGTTGGCGCCGGTGGATTCGCGGCCGGCGCGGATTACCGGATCCAGCGCGGCAATTTTGGGTGGCGCGTAGAGACTGGTGGTGGGGCCAACGGTGGCCAGATACTGGCCGAAGATCTCCCAGTTGCCGATATGCGGCGCCAGCACCAGCACGCCGCGGCCCTCTTCCACCCCATCGGTGAGCAGTTGCTGGTTGCGCACCCGCACGATAGCATCTTCCGCGCGGCTCCAGGGCTGGCGCCACAGACTGGCAACCTCGAACCCGGTCATGGCGGTATTCACCACACTCTCGCGGGCAAGGCGCTGCCGCTGCTTGTGCGACATGGCCGGATAGCAGCGCGCCAGGTTGATGCGGCTGATCCGCAGGCTGTCGCTGCCCGTAGTGGCGGCCACATAGCCCACCAACCCACCGAGCCGGCGCGACCAGCGCAGGGGCAGCGCTCCCACCAGTTTCAACGCACCCGCTGCCAGTTGCCCTTTGATATCCAACGCCTCTACATCCTTCTGCTACCGGGTACCAGCCCCAAATTCTATCTATCTTCGCAGTATGGTCGTTTTATCGACACGAATTCCGCGGCCGCTGTTTAGTGCGCAACCCGCTGCCGCTATAATTGCGCCCCTTGTCTTTTCACCCAGCTGATATCGGAGATAGCGGTGTCCGAGCAACAAACTGCAAGTCCTGCGAGTAAACAGGACCTGAGCACCTTCCAGGGCCTGATTTTCACCCTGCAGGAGTACTGGGCGCGCCAGGGGTGCGTCATTCTACAGCCTCTGGATATGGAAGTGGGCGCCGGCACCTTCCACCCGGCCACCTTCCTGCGCTCCATCGGCCCGGAAACCTGGAATGCGGCCTATGTACAGCCCTGCCGCCGCCCCACCGACGGCCGCTACGGCGAAAACCCCAACCGCCTGCAACACTACTACCAGTACCAGGTGGTGATGAAGCCGTCCCCGGACAACATCCAGGAACTCTACCTGGACAGCCTGCGGGCACTGGGCATCGACCCCACCGTGCACGACATCCGGTTCGTTGAGGACAACTGGGAATCCCCCACGCTGGGCGCCTGGGGCCTCGGCTGGGAAGTGTGGCTGAACGGTATGGAAGTCACCCAGTTCACCTACTTCCAGCAGGTGGGCGGCCTCGAGTGCTACCCGGTGACCGGTGAGATCACCTATGGTATCGAGCGTATCGCCATGTACCTGCAGGGGGTCGAGTCCATCTACGACCTGGTGTGGACCCGCAATGCCGACGGCACTCCGGTGACCTACGGCGACGTGTTCCACCAGAATGAAGTGGAGATGTCCCGCTACAACTTCGAGCACGCGGATGTGGAATTCCTGTTCAACACCTTCGATCACTGCGAGCGCGAAAGCCAGCGCCTGATCGAGCTTGGCCTGCCACTGCCGGCCTACGAGCAGGTAATGAAAGCTTCCCACGCGTTCAACCTGCTGGATGCGCGCCACGCCATTTCCGTCACCGAACGCCAGCGCTTTATCCTGCGGGTGCGCACCCTGGCGCGCTCGGTGGCCCAGGCCTATTTTGACGCGCGCCACGCCCTCGGCTTCCCGCTGGCGGAAGAGTCCCTCCGTAAAGAAGTACTGGCCCAACTGGAAGCGCAGAAGGAGAAGAAGTAATGGCTCAGGATTTTCTGGTTGAGCTGGGCACCGAAGAGCTGCCCCCCAAAGCCCTGCACAAACTGATGCAGGCCTTCGCCGACGGTATCGAACAGGGGCTGAAAGACGCCGAACTCGAATACGGCGAAATCAAGGCCTACGCCAGCCCCCGTCGCCTCGCCGTGGCGGTGCGCGACCTGGCGGAGCAGCAGCAGGACAAACAGATCGAGAAACACGGCCCGGCAGTGGCCGCCGCCTTCGACAAGGACGGCAAGCCCACCAGGGCCGCGGAAGGTTTCGCCCGTGGCGCCGGCGTCAGCGTGGACCAGCTGGCGCGGGTACAAACCGACAAGGGCGAGCGCCTGGCATTTATCAGCGAACAGAAAGGCGAAGCGACCACCAGCCTGCTCGGCGATATCGTCAGCCAGTCCCTGGCAAAACTGCCGATCCCCAAGCGCATGCGCTGGGGCGCGCGCAAGGAAGAATTCGTACGCCCGGTGCAGTGGCTGCTGATGCTGTTCGGCAACCAAGTGGTCGATACCCGGGTGCTGGGCAAGCAGGCTGGCAGCACCACCCGCGGCCACCGCTTCCACTGCAACCGCGAACTCGCGGTGTCCTCGGCGAACGACTATGTGCAACAGCTGCGCGACCCCGGTTACGTGGTGGTGGACTTTGCCGAGCGCCGCGAAATGATTCGCGAACAGGTGCAGGCGGAAGCCAACAACGTCAACGGCGAGGCAGTCATTGACGACGAGCTGCTGGACGAAGTTACCGCGCTGGTGGAGTGGCCGGTGGCGCTCACCGGTCGTTTTGAAAAACGTTTTCTGGAAGTGCCCGCGGAAGCGCTGATTTCCTCCATGAAGGAGCACCAGAAATACTTCCACGTGGTGGACGAGGACGGCAACCTGATGCCGTTCTTTATTACGGTTTCCAATATCGAAAGCGCCGATGCCAAGCAGGTGATTGAAGGCAACGAGCGGGTAATCCGCCCGCGCCTGTCCGATGCCGCTTTCTTCTTCGAGACCGACAAAAAAATCAGTCTCGAAGCGCGCCGGGAAAAGCTCAAGTCCATTGTATTCCAGCAAAAGCTGGGCACGGTGTACGACAAGACCGAACGCCTGGCCAAACTTGCCGCAGCGATTGCGGATAAAATTGCCGGCGATTCCGCCCTCGCCCAGCGCGCCGCCCAGCTGTGCAAATCCGACCTGGTCACCGAAATGGTGTTCGAGTTTGCGGACATGCAGGGCATTGCCGGTTACTACTACGCAGAAAATGACGGCGAGCCGCTGGATGTGGCCAAGGCCATGTACGAGCAGTACATGCCGAAATTTGCCGGCGACGAACTGCCTGCCAGCGAAACCGGCACCATCATTGCGCTGGCGGATCGCATCGATACCCTTGTAGGTATTTTCGGCATCGGCCAGCCGCCCAGCGGTTCCCGCGATCCCTTCGCCCTGCGTCGCGCCAGCCTGGGTGTACTGCGTATCCTGGTGGAAAAAAATATCGACCTGGACCTGCGCGACCTGCTGACCCTGGCCCGCGATGGCTATCCGCGCACCGCGTTGGCGGAGCACGACACGGTAGTGGAACAGACCCTGGCCTACATGATCGAGCGCTTCCGAGCCCGCTATGAAGACGCCGGCATCAAGGCGGAAGTGTTCCTCGCCGTTTCCGCGCGCAACCTGTCGCGCCCGCTGGATATCGACAACCGGGTGAATGCGGTACACAGCTTCAGCCACCTGCCGGAAGCGGGAGCGCTGGCCGCCGCCAACAAGCGGGTGTCGAACATCCTCGCCAAGCTGGAGGGCCCGGCCCCCAGTACCGTGGACCAGGCACTGCTGCAGGAGGATGCGGAAAAAGCGCTGTTTGCCGCAATCCGCGATGCGGAAGATGCGGTGGCGCCGCTGTATCGGGAAGCGCGTTTCGAGGAAGGGTTGGCCGGCCTGTCCGGGCTGCGCACCACCGTCGACAACTTCTTTGACGACGTCATGGTGATGGCAGACGACGAGCAGCTGCGCAACAACCGCCTGGCACTGCTGGCACAGCTGCGCGCACTGTTCCTGGAAGTGGCTGACATTTCACTGCTGGCGCCGGCGAAGTAACCGGTTGCGTTTATTCAGGTGACAACAGTGCCATGGCTTTAATCATTCTCGATCGCGACGGCGTCATCAATCAGCACTCGGACAACCATGTCCGCAGTGCGGACGAGTGGCTGCCGATTGCCGGGAGTATCGAGGCCATGGCGCAACTCAGCCAGGCGGGCCACCAGCTGGTGGTGGCCACCAACCAGAGCGGCCTTGCCCTCGGCCATTTCGATCTCGACGACCTGGAAGCCATGCACGCGAAAATGCGGGCGCTGGTGGAAGACGCCGGCGGCGAGATCGCGGCAATTTTTTACTGTCCTCACAGCGACGACGACAACTGCCGCTGTCGCAAACCCAGAACCGGGCTGCTGGATGCGATCGAAGCGGAATTCGATACCAGCCTGCACGACTGTTATTTTGTCGGCGACCGACGCAAGGATCTCCAGTGTGCGGTGGCCAAGGGTTGCAAACCGGTGCTGGTAAAGACCGGGCGCGGTGAGGACACCCTGCAGACGCTGATTCAGGAGCCGGATCCAGCACTGGTAGAAACCGCGGTATTCGACGATCTGGCGCAGTTTACAGACTTTATTCTGCGTTAACTCCTTGCCGATAGCTCGGCATCTTCGCGCCCCCGGGTGAGGCAAGCTCTGCTACGACACACTTTTCTCTTCCCCACTGCCCTCAGCTATTCCCGACTTGCCACACATACTGTGTGCGGCATAGTATTTACTGTGTATCACACAGTAACCAGGGGATTGGGGTGACACTGACACCGGTAAGGCTTAACAAACTCACCATGGAGATGCGCCGCGGAATACTGATCCTCGCGGTGCTGCGTTCGCTCAAGACGCCCCACTACGGTTATTCGCTGCGCAAACTGCTCGCGGAAAAGGGCCTCGAAATGGATGAAGGGACGCTGTATCCCCTGTTGCGACGACTGGAGCAGCAGGGACTGCTGACCAGCAACTGGAAAGTACAGGAAGGAAGAAGACGGCGTTTCTATCGGTTGGGCAGCGACGGCGAATTGGCACTGAAACAGATGACCGCAGAGTGGTACAAGCTCAATCGGTCGATCGATCAACTTGGAGAGGAAGGGTAATGGAATTACTGCAACGCTACGTGGACAACGTGAAGACCTACCTGCCGCAATCCCTCCGGGAAGACGTAGGCAATGAACTCTATTCCGGGCTGCAGGATGAATATGATGATCTGAGTGAAACGCTGGGGCGCGCCCCCGGGGAACTTGAGATTGCTGCACTCCTGAAGCGTCGCGGGCACCCGATGCAGGTGGCGGCCGCTTTTCGTCCGCGCAGGACACAGGTAAGTGAAGCCCTGTTTCCACTCTACCTGCAGGTCCTGAAGTGGGTGATCCTGTTGATTGCAATCGTTAATGGCGTAGCACTTGCGCTGCCACTGCTCGGGGCGCCACAGCCGGATTTCTTCGGTGCCGTGTGGCGGTGGCTGTTTGCGACGGCAAACGCCGCCTTGCAGGCGTTTGCCTGGATTACTCTCGGCTTTTACTTTACCGGCGAGAGCCTCAGTTTCAGTAATGCGTTTGGCAAGTGGGACCCCCGCAGCCTGCCCCGCGTCGCCGGAGGCGGCCATAACATTGGGCAGTTCGACAGCGGCATCGAACTGGTGGCAATACTGTTGTGTGCGGGCTGGCTAAACAATCTGTTTTCGCTGGTACAACCCTCCTTTGCCGGGATTGAACTGATTCTGGCGGAACAACTGCGCGGGCTGTTGCCGTGGATCAATATTGCCCTGGGTGCAGGTGCTTTGATGGCAGCGTGGAAACTGCTACTGCCTTACTGGACCCGCAGCAAAATTTTGCTGAGCGCGACCATCCACGGTTACTGGCTGCTACTTCTCGTGCTGTTATTCGGCTTACAAGAGACATTTGCGATTCAATGGCACGCAGCGGGCGTGGATCATTGGGTATTGCCCCAGGGCATTTGGCAGGCCGGGGTGCTGGTGGCGCTCGTATTGAGCGCTCGGGACCTGTGGCACGACATGCGCAGATTGTTGCGAGCCCGCTATGGTAGGTGACGACACCCTGCAAATTCTGATTCAGGAGCCGGATCCAGCGCTGGGAGAAACCGCGGTATTCGAAGACCTCGCGCAGTTCTCGGATTTTTTCTCCGGTTACCCCCGTAGCCCTAGCGCCGCCCGGCTTCCCACAGCTATCCCCCGGTTCCCGTATTTCTCTGGTAGCACTTGTTCACCAGTTGTCCGTTGTATTCATAGGGGCATTGGTAGAACCCCGCCCCCTGCTGGAATCTATATCGTCGGCCCATATAACCGAGGGTAGAATATAACCCCCTTAATTCTTCTATAGTTCCCTGCTCGGGCCCTTCCAGCATATTTATGCCAAAGACGCGCTCCAGTATTGATTTTATGATCAGCCGGTCCGGATCCTCTTTTTCAAAGGACCACTTTTTTCTCGCCGCTCGCATTACCAGGACCAGGTCCATCGCATCGCGACTGAACCTGGATGTATCGACACCGACCTGTTTTTTTTCTTGCCAGGTAATTTCTTTTTCGCGATAGCGAATTTTTGCGGTGACTCCGAGTTTAGCCACACAGGCGGTTGCCACCTGTTCCACCAGTCTCGCTATACTGGCGCGGTTGCTGAAGTCAGCCGTCATCGCTTTCAGCTGTGTATCTATATTTGTCTCTGCCCCCCCACAAGTGACCGGTATACGGAAAACTTCCGCGTTTGATTTTGTTTCGAATAGCGGCACCCCATACTGATTAAAATAATCCGGGTCATAGCTGCCAGCATAAAATTCAGCAAAAATCTTTCTGATATTTTCCGTGATGGGAATGAGTTGCGACGGTAGCCCCGAGCCATTCTCGTTTGCAATCAGCAGCTGGTCGGGAAGATTCTCTATGTATTTGTCAACGTCCTCCAACAGGTAGTCAAACAAACCGTTTTCATTGAAATCCATGGATATCATTTCAATGGTGGTTTTGTCCCAGGTCTTCAGGCTTTGCCACTGCCATTCCGCCAGATCCGCGCGGGCCTCAAAGGTACCATCGCTGCGCTGAACCAGGACCATCGACCTCATGGTGGTCTCATAGGTGTCGTCGCCCTGCCCCTCCAGTTCATATTCCACGTCAAACTGCCGGACAAACAGGTCCGCGCGGGAATCCTCATTCAGGTCACCGATGTAAACCTCGTGGTTTCTCCGGTCGACGATTTTCCCCGCCGCGAGTACCGACGTGCTTATCGACATTACCAGGATGGTCACTGCAGCCATTCGCGGATTCATTGCGTTGTGCCCGGGTGTTGCTTGTACATGCATCACCATAAACTTTAGCCCAGCGGTGTACGGCGCCCGCACAGAAGCTATCGGCGCGGCGCCACCCGCGTCCATTGCGTCAGTTAGCTCCGTCTTTGCGCTTCCATCTTCGCTATGGTTAGCCAGTGGGTATGCGCATTTTTAATACTTGTATTCCACCCACCGGACACCAACAATGGCGCCCCCAGCCAATCTCGTAATGTGGAGTTCCACCGTGCAGCAACTGATTCTCAACCCCCGCGCCGAACGCCGCCTGAAAATGGGCCATCTGTGGATTTACAGCAACGAGGTGGACACCAAGCGCAGCCCGCTGAAAGGGCTGGAGCCCGGCAGCCAGTGTGAGATTCTCGACAGCAGGGAAAAGAGCCTGGGATTTGCGCTGGTGAATCCGAACCAGCTGATCTGCGCGCGACTGGTTTCCCGCAAGGGGCCCTTTACTGCGAAACAGCTCAGGCAACGCCTGCAAACTGCCCTCGCCCTGCGCGAGCGCTATTTCCCCCATCCCAGTTACCGCATGGTGTATGGCGACTCCGACGGCCTGCCCGGGCTGGTGGTGGACCGCTTCGGGGATTACCTGGTGGTGCAGGTCAGCAGCTGGGGGATGGAACGACTGTTGACGGAAATCGTCGACACCCTGGTAGCGCTGGTAAAACCGCACGGGATCCTGCTGCGCAACGATCACCAGGGTCGCATGGTGGAGGAACTGCCGGAGATCTGCGAGGTGGCCCACGGCGAGGTTCCGCAGATGGTACCGTTTGAGGAAAACGGCGTGGCACTGCTGGCGCCGGTTTACCAGGGGCAAAAAACCGGCTGGTTTTACGACCACCGCGACAACCGCGCGCGCCTCAACCAGTGGGTAAAGGGACAGCGCGTGCTGGACCTTTTCTCTTATGCCGGCGGCTGGGGTGTGCAAGCGCTTGCTAACGGAGCGCGCGAGGTCACCTGCGTGGATGCCTCGGCACAGGCGCTCGACTGGTGCGAAGAAAATGCCGCGCTGAACAAACGCCAGGACGACCTGATTACCATTCAGGGCAAGGCGATCGACGCCATGAAGGAACTGATCGCCAGCGGTGAACGCTACGACGCCATCGTGCTGGACCCTCCCGCGTTCATCAAACGCAAAAAGGACCAGAAATCCGGCGAGGCCGCCTACCGCCATATCAACGAACTGGCGCTGCGAATGCTGGAAAAGAATGGCTTGCTGGTAAGCGCATCCTGCTCCATGCACCTGGAGTCGGATACGCTGCTGGACATCCTGCGCGGCGCCGGACGCCACCTGGAAAAATCCATTTCAATTATCGGCAGCGGCGGCCAGGGCGCCGACCATCCGGTGCACCCGTCGATTCCCGAGACCCGCTACCTGAAAGCGCATTTCGTGCACCTGGCGACGGGCTGAACCCGCGGGGGTGTTTCGGTCAGTTGGCGGCAGGCCCCTTGGGCTTGATCGGCAACAGGCGCGAGTCTGCCAGTGCCGCGGTGCGGTGGCCGAGTCCCGCCAGATATTCCTCGTCGCTGGCGAAGGCGAGAAACGTAGCCTGGTCCGGATAGCGTACCAGCAATACCATGTCCCACTGCTCGTCCTGTGGGCCGATAAAGTAGTTGCCGCCCTCTCCGGCCACCAGCACTTCGCCACCGCGGCGCTCCAGCAGCGGGCCCGCATGCGCCATATATTTCTTGTAAGCGCCGTAGCCAGTCAGTGGCTGTTGCGGCGCCAGCTCGGGAAAATCACTGTAGTCTGCCTGCTCGCGGAAGCGCAGCAGGTTGAGCATGAGCACCTCGCCCTGCAATCCGCGTTTGAACATCGCCGCGGCGGATGCGTCTGTGGGCTCGATAAATCCAGTTTCCATTGCAGTTCTCCCTGGGGTGTTTTCCAGCGTGGTCGCCCCGGAAAGGTACAGGGGCGGTAGTTAGTTTCGGCGAATGCTGCCGCTACAGGCCATGACCGGGATTACCCCTGGCCGTGGCCAAATACCTCAGCCGCGAGTTCGGCGGCATGGCTGCGGATATCCTGCGGCCAGCTGGCAATTTCCCGTTCAAATAGCGCCCCCTCCCTCGCGTACAGGGTTCTCGTGGCCTCTTCAAAATTGGGGCGGTCTCCGGCCATGGCCTGCATAAAGCGATAACAGGATGCCTGGCGCCGGCGCACGCGGTCTTGTTCCGCGCCCGCCTTTCTGGCCTGCTCCACCAGCCTGCGCAGCGCTACCGAAGCGCCGCCCGGCTGGGTTTGGAGCCATTCCCAGTGCCTTGGCAACAGGGTGACTTCCTTTGAAACCACCCCGAGTTTGGGTCGACCGCGTCGCTTTGGCGCCTCTTCGGCTTCCTCGGCTTCAATTGCCGGCGGCACCTCGGCGCTGGCGAACCGGGCGAGCAGCTGCTGCGGGCTGAGTCGCAGATCCAGCTCGATCAGGTGACTGTCTTCACTGTCGAAAATCAGCACCTGGGGCAGATCCGCTTTGGCGACTTTTTCCAGCAGCGTGGCGACAACCTGTTGCGCCGGCCCCCGGGCCAGGCATCCGCTGCCGAGAAACGCGATACAGTGCTGGGGATGTGACGGATTCAGTTCAGACATAACCGGTGTTCCTGATTTAAGGGCGGGCCGCTTGATACGCGGCGAACTATTTATACCCGGGTAAAATTTAAATTACAATATCACCCGGGTAAAAATATTTATGTGGCGCATAAAAAACCCCGGCCAGGCCGGGGTTTTGGTGCTTGGGCGTCGTGGATAAGCCCTAGAAACGGAATTTCATGCCCACCGCGGCGGTGCGCGGCCGGTTACCCCGTGCGCCATCCGGTGCCCGGTTGATAATGGCCTGGTCGTCGAGCAGGTTGTCCACCTTCAGGTAGCCACTCAGGTCTTCACTGAAGTCGTAATGGGCTGCTGCGTCCACCACCCACAGGGACTCGGTGTAATCGGTCACACCGGTATTGCCGCGATTGCAGGCGTTGTTGACACACATTTCATCCTGATAGGCGGCTGTCAGGTCCAGGCGCCAGGCGGCACCGCTATCGATACCGGCGGTGAGGGCAAACACGTTTTCCGGCAGGTAAGCGAAATTGTCCCCTGCCAGCAGGTCGCCGGCGTCACTGTCGCGGGTAATTTCCGCGTCGGTCCAGGTGTAGGTTGCGGTCAACGGCAGCAGCCAGCCGCCTGCAAGCGCCCACTGGGTGCCGAGGCTCGCTTCAATGCCACGGATCTCCGATTCACCCAGTTGATAGCTGCCACTGTCGGCACCGTTCGGGCACTGCACAGCGATGGAGCAGTTCTGAACCGTGTTTTCGTAGTCGCTGAAGAACCCGATCACCTCCGCGTGCAGATCGCCGCGGTTGAAGCGTGCGCCCCACTCGTAGTTGGTGGAGAGCTCGGCACCGATTCCGTCGTCGGCCCCCGCTCCCGGCGGCGCAAAGCCGCGGTGGACGCCGGCAAGCAGTGCCCATTGTGGGGTCAACTCGTAAACTGCACCCAGACCCGGCAACCATTCGTCGACCCGGTTGGACTTGCTGCTGCCCGCTTCGCTGCGCTCCACGTCGTTGTAGCGCTGCTGTGCGGTGCTCACATCCTCGTAGCGCAGGCTCGCGGTCAGCGCGAGCTTTTCTGCCAGTTGAATCTGGTCATATACAAAGAAGGATGTGGCATCGGCGTCTTCCACCCGGTTGTTGCTTGCGCTGGGCTCACTGATGCTCTGGAACACCAGGGCGCCATCGATCTGACGGTAGTTTTCGGTGGGCTGGAAGCGGTCCACTTCGTCCCGGTGGCGGCGGAGACCGATTTCCAACTCGTGGGCGATAACGCCGGTGACAAGCTGCCAGTCGGCACTCACCTGCACACCGCGCGACTCGTACTTGCGGTTGTTGTGCTTGATACCAAAATCGTAGTCCGCGTCGCCGTCGAGCACCGACTGCGCGAAGGCATCGCCACCGTTGGCGTCGGCGATCAAGCCGCCGAGGCCAACCTTGAACCAGTCGCGCTTGAACTTGTTGTAATAGGCCTGGGTGTTAAGGCTGAAGTTATCGCTCAGGGCAATCGTGTGATTCAGCTGCAGGGTACTGTGACGGTTCTGCATTTCATCCAGGGCACTGATACCGTAGCGGCGGTTCGGATCCGCGGCAAAATCGGCATCGGTAAGTCCCAGATAGCTCATCCCGGACTCTTCCTCTGAATACTGCAGCTTGATATCCAGCTGCTGCGCGTAGGCGGCGTCGGCGGCGGATTTCACGCGACCTTTCAGCACATAGTCTTGCTTGGCAATGTCGGCACTGCCGGCACCATCGATTTCACGGAAGCCGCCGGCCCGCTGCTGGTGCGTCTCCAGCAACCAGCCGGCGGTGCCGGTGCTGCTGCCGTAGTAGGTGTGCAGCCGGTTCTCGCCAAACTGGCCCGCCTCCAGTTGCACACTCCCCTGCGCGGCATCGGGAATCGGGGTGCTGAGCATATTGACCGCGCCACCGACGGTAAATGGACCGTATTTCAGTGTACCCGGGCCCTTGAGTACTTCTATCTGGTGCAGTCGCCCCGCGGTGGGAAAGTAGTAGGCTTCCGGTGCCGCATACGGTGCCGGCGCCACCAGCACACCATCTTCCAGCAGCGAGACCTTGCTGGAACGGCCGCCGTCGGCACCGCGTATACCGATATTCGGGCGCAGACCGTAACCGTCCTCCTCCCGCAGATAGACGCCGGGTACCGCGCGCATCATGCGGTTGATGTCGACGAACTCGAACTTCTCCAGATCTTCGGCGCTTACCAGGTGGGCGGAACCGGGCAGCTTCACAATTTGTTCGCTATTCCCCAGTACCGAGATGGTTTCCAGTACTTCCGTGTCGGCGGCGGTGGCACCGGTGGTAGTGACCGCCGCCGCAAGAGCGAGGCTAATGGGATGCAGGATAAATCGGTGCATTGGCTCTTTCGTCCTTAAGATACTCATCATCATTTTTCGTAATGAGAATGATTATATTTTTTTATTTTATATTTGTCAGTACCTGTAACACGCACCAGCTCACCAACTGGCACCTCTCGGTACAACGGCTGGCCAACCAATGTAGTAAGCGCTCACTTACTTCGATCTCGGTGGGATCCAGTGGTATCCGAGATTAGGATTTGGCATTACATCTGCGCCCCAGACGGAGATTTCATGTTAAGACCGCTTCAAAAGGCCGATGTAAACCGACTGCTTGAGCTCTGGTTACACCTTGCCTGCAACAGCCATCCCAGCCTGCCCCCAAGGTTTTGGAATGAGGGGAAACGCGATATTCGGCGGCAACTGCTTGTTGCCCTGCGCAGGGGACGCTGGGGCGAACCAGCTGTTACCCACTGGGTGTACACCCTGCCAGGCTCGGACATTGCGGAAGGACTGGTGACAATTACCGGTGACGGCCAGGTAGAGGCACTGTTTGTCTCACCCTCCGCGCAGCGGCGCGGTGTCGGCAGTGCCCTTATCAATCAGGCGAAGTTCGGCAAGTTACAATTGCAGACTGCGGTGCTGGAAGAAAACCTCGGGGGCCGCTATTTCCTGCAACAACACGGATTCGTGGAAGTTTCCCGCCACTATCGCCAGGCAGCAAACCAGGATGAGCTGGTAATGCGTTGCCGGATTGCCTGAGGGCCGAAGCGATGGGCAGACAGTAAAAAACCCGGTAAGGCGCTGCCTTACCGGGTTTTGCATGACGGGTGGATAATTGGTCCGAGAAAATTACACGTCCAGGTTTTCCACCGCCAGGGCGTTGCTCTCGATGAATTCCCGTCGGGGTTCCACCTGGTCGCCCATCAGGGTGGTGAAGATCTGGTCTGCGGCAATGGCGTCTTCCACCGTAACCTGCAGCATGCGGCGGGTTTCCGGGTTCATGGTGGTTTCCCACAGCTGCTCCGGGTTCATTTCACCCAGGCCCTTGTAGCGCTGGATGCTGTAGCCGCGACGGCTCTCGTTCATCAGCCAGGCCAGGGCTTCAGGGAAACTGGCCACCGGCTGCTGCTTCTCGCCGCGCTGGATATAGGCGCCCTCTTCCAGCAAGTCCTGCATCTTTTCGCCCAGTGCACAGATTGCGCGATACTCCGCGGACTCGAAGAATTCGTGGCTGATCTGGTACTGGCTGCTGACACCGTGGGCAACGATATCCACCGCCGGCAGGTAGAGGTCGCGCTCATCGTCGTGGGCGACACGTACCGTGTGGCGACGACCGCCACCATCTGCCTCTTTTTCCAGCAGGGCCTGCATTTTGCCGGTCCAGGCTTCCATCGCCTCGCGGTTTTGCAGGTCTTCGGCTTTGACGCTGGGCAGGTAAACCATGCTCTGCAGCACCTGTTGCGGGTACAGCCGCGACAGCCGATCGATGGTTGCCATTACCGCGCGATATTCTTTTACCAGGGTTTCCAGCGCGGTGCCGGATAGCCCCGGGGCCTCCGGGTTTACAAACAGTGTGGCGCTTTCCAGGGCGGCATTGGTGAGGAACTGGGTCAGCGCGGCCTCGTCCTTCAGGTACTGCTCCTGCTTGCCCTTGCCGATTTTGTACAGTGGCGGCTGGGCAATGAAGATATGTCCGCGTTCGATCAGTTCCGGCATCTGGCGGAAGAAGAAGGTCAGCAACAGGGTGCGGATGTGCGCACCATCCACATCGGCGTCCGTCATGATAATGATGGAGTGGTAGCGCAACTTGTCCGGGTTGAACTCGCTCTTGCCAATGCCGCAACCGAGGGCAGTAATCAGGGTCCCCACCTCGGCGCTGGACAACATCTTGTCGAAGCGCGCCTTCTCCACGTTAAGGATTTTACCTTTGAGCGGCAGGATCGCCTGGGTGCGGCGATCACGGCCCTGCTTGGCGGATCCACCGGCGGAATCACCCTCCACCAGGTACAGTTCGGACAGGGCGGGGTCTTTCTGCTGGCAGTCCGCCAGCTTGCCCGGCAGGCCGGCGATGTCCAGAGCACCCTTGCGCCGGGTCATTTCGCGGGCCTTGCGGGCCGCTTCCCGGGCGCGCGCGGCGTCGATCATCTTGCCCACCACAGCCTTGGCTTCCTGGGGGTTTTCCAGCAGATAGTCGTTAAAGGACTGCCCCATTTCCTGCTCTACCGCAGGTTTCACTTCGGAGGAAACCAGTTTGTCCTTGGTCTGGGAGGAGAACTTCGGATCCGGCACTTTCACGGAAATAATTGCGGTGAGGCCTTCACGGGCGTCATCACCGGTGGTGCTTACCTTGTCCTTTTTACCCACCCCCTCTTTCTCAATGTAGTTATTCAGGCCGCGGGTCAGTGCCGCGCGGAAGCCCGCCAGGTGGGTGCCGCCGTCGCGCTGGGGAATATTGTTGGTATAACAGTAGATATTTTCCTGGAAGGAGTCGTTCCACTGCAGGGCGACCTCAACCGCAATACCGTCTTCGCGCTGGTTCTGGAAATGCAGCACCTTGTTAATCGGAGTTTTGTTCTGATTGAGAAACTCCACAAAGGCCCGCAGACCACCCTCGTATTCGTAAACCTCTTCCTTGCCACTGCGCTCGTCGCGCAGCACGATCCGGACACCGGAATTGAGGAATGACAGCTCGCGCAGGCGCTTGGCCAACTGCTCAAAATGGAACTCGATATTCGTGAAAGTATCGGCGGAGGGCTTGAAATGTACCGAGGTACCGGTGGTATCGGAATCGCCGACCACAGCCAGCGGTGCATCCGGCACGCCGTGGCGGTATACCTGCTCGTGGATCTTACCGCCCCGGCGGATGGTCAATTTCAGCTCTTCGGACAGGGCATTTACCACCGAGACACCCACGCCGTGCAGGCCACCGGAGACTTTATAGGTATTGTCGTCGAACTTACCACCGGCGTGCAGCACGGTCATGATGACCTCTGCGGCGGAAACCCCCTCTTCCGGATGCATTTCCGTGGGAATTCCGCGGCCATTATCGGACACGCTTACCGACTCATCCGGGTGAATGGTCACGCGAATTTCATCACAGTGGCCCGCCAGGGCTTCGTCAATGGAGTTATCCACGACCTCGAACACCATGTGGTGCAGACCGGTGCCGTCGTCGGTATCGCCGATATACATTCCCGGGCGCTTGCGCACCGCATCCAGGCCCTTGAGTACCTTGATGCTACTGGAATCGTAGTTATTCTCTTGCGACATTCTGTTGCTCCATTAGGCCGGCGGTATTCGCCAGGCAATTCAGACTATATATTCTTGTCCCGCGGGACGATCACCCCATGTTCCACGTGGAACATGGCCGGCGTATCCCAGGGGCTATCCAATGCGACCCATGGCCTGGCTGTGACTTCAGCCTCTATACCCGTCACAAACACCTGGCTGGCACAGCGACTGATCCATCCCGCCAGAAGCTGCTGGTTAGCGCTATCCAGCTCCGACGGCAGGTCATCCACGAGAAATATCGCCCGCCGCTCCGTACCCAGCACCTCTGCCATTGCGGCTCTCAGCGCACAAACGACCATTTTCTGCTGCCCCCGGGACAGTACGACATGTGCGTCCTGCCCCTGGAGCGTAAATCTAAGATCCGCACGGTGAGGGCCAACGCGGGTAAACCCCTGCTCCGTATCGCCCTGCCGGGACTCAGCCAGCGCTTCTACCAGGGACAGGTCTTTCCGCCAGCCACTGCGATAATCCATACGCAGCCCGTTTAGCGGTGCTTGTGGCAACTCTGAAATCTTTTCCAGAAAACGCTCACGCAATAGCTCGAATATTCTCCGGCGAAGTGAATCGACCAAGTTGCCACTCTTGGTGAGCTGCTCTTCCCAGGGCGCGATCAGATTTGTGTCGATTTTACCACGACGAAGCAGCGCATTTCGCTGACGAAGTGCAATTTGATAGCTTTTCCAGTGGCTGGCAAACTGATGTTCCACGTGGAACACTGTCCAGTCCAACAACTGCCTGCGAACCCCGGGACCACCATCCAGAGCGGCAAAACTCTCGCTATTGATCACCTGCAGCGGCAGGCACGCCGCCAGCTGTGAACTGCTCTCGGCCGCGGTCTGGTTGATACGAATACGCCCGTTACCATCGCGTCGCTTCTCGACCCCCAGGGCAACACCGCTATCGAGCTGCCCGAATACCGTCAAGGCCTCCCGCTCATACTGGATAACGGACTGGTTCTTGCGCGAGCGAAACGAGCGACCGGTACCGAGCATGTGAATGGCCTCCAGCACCGACGTCTTGCCGCTGCCGTTCACACCACACAAAAGGTTGGTGCCACGAGCAAACGTCATATCTGCCGAAGAGATATTCCGAAAACCGGATAGTACCGCCCGCTTCAGTGCCAAGAGCACTCCTGAAAAACTGCCTGGTCTTTAACTAGAAAAGCCGTGGATCCAGAAAACCCACGGCTTCAATCGAATTTAAACGTCATGAATAGCGGGACTTACTGCATACAACATTATCGTCCGCCCCGCACACCAAACTGACAATCAGAGACGCATCGGCATGATCACATACAGAGCGTCACCCTCTTCGGGCTGCTGCAACAGCGCACTGCTATTGGCGTCGCCCAGACCAATGCGAATCTGCTCACTGTGAATTGCACCGGTAACGTCGAGCAGATAGCCGACATTGAATCCGATCTCCAGGGCATCTCCGTGGTAATCAACCACCAGTTGCTCCTCGGCCTCCTCCTGCTCCGGGTTGTTTGCCACTATCTGCAGCAAACCTTCGGACACCTGCAGCCGCACACCGCGGTACTTCTCGTTAGAAAGGATGGCGGCGCGCTGGAATGCCTGACGCAGGGCCAGGCGCTCGGCGAAGATCTCATTACCGGTACTGCGAGGCAGTACCCGCTCGTAATCCGGGAATTTGCCGTCTACCAGTTTGGAGGTAAAGGTAAATTGCCCGCTATTGACCCGAATATGATTGTTACCGAGCACTACCTCGGCACTTTCGTCGGTATCTTCCAGCAGTCGAGCCAGCTCAAGCACACCCTTGCGCGGAACAATGGCCTGGATCGGTGCCGATACATTCAGGCCCGGCGCATCCCGGTCACACAGAGCCAGGCGGTGACCGTCGGTAGCCACGGCACGCAGCTGCTGCGGGCGACACTCCAGCAACAAACCATTCAGATAATAGCGCACATCCTGCTGCGCCATGGCGAAGCTGGTGGCCTCGATCAGGCGGCGAATCTCGCGCTGGGAGATGCTGAACCGGCTCTGCGCACTGGTTTCCTCCTGGTTCGGAAAATCGCTGGCGGGCAGCGTGGACAGCTGGAAACGGCTGCGACCACTGCGCAGGATAAGGCGCTCCCCATCGCGCTCGAACTTGAGTTCCGCACCATCCGGCAGGGAACGACAGATATCCAGGAGCTTGCGCGCCGGTACCGTGACCTCCCCTTCCATTTCTGCGGGGCCTTCCAGGTTCAGGCGACCGACGATCTCTACCTCGAGATCGGTCCCGGTCAGGGACAGCTCCTGCCCCTGCAGCTGCAGCAACACGTTCGCCAGCACCGGCAAGGTCTGGCGCTTCTCCACCACGCCGGCAACCAGCTGCAACGGCTTTAACAGGGCATCCCGGCTTACGCTAAATTTCATATTCTTGCCTTGATCCAGTCTGTTGTTGTTCTCGCCGGCAACGAAAGGAACCATCGCCGGAATAATTATCAAAAAACGCAGCCGCCACACGGGACAGCCTGCAGATGACTCATATCTATCACGTAGTCAGCGAGCGTGTCAGCAGGCGTACATCCTCGCGAATATCTCCGTCAGACTCCTGCAGTTCGCGAATCTTGCGGCAGGCGTGCAGTACCGTCGTGTGATCCCTGCCGCCAAAGGCGTCGCCAATCTCCGGCAGGCTGTGGTTGGTCAGCTCCTTGGCCAGCGACATGGCCACCTGCCGCGGGCGCGCAACCGAACGACTGCGCCGCTTGGACAGCAGGTCCGCGACCTTGATTTTGTAGTATTCAGCGACAACCCGCTGGATATTGTCCACACTCACCAGCCGGTCCTGCAGCGCCAGCAGGTCCTTTAACGCCTCACGCACCAGAATATCGTCAATGGCGCGACCGGTGAACTGTGCGTTGGCAATTACGCGCCGCAACGCGCCTTCCAGTTCGCGTACATTGGAGCGGATACGCTGGGCAATGAAAAACGCCGAATCGTGCGGCAGGTCGACACCCACCTGCTCCGCCTTTTTCATCAGGATCGCCACCCGGGTTTCCAGCTCCGGCGGCTCTACCGCCACCGTCAAACCCCAACCAAAACGGGACTTGAGCCGCTCCTCAAGACCATCGATCTCCTTGGGGTAGCGGTCACAGGTAAGAATGATCTGTTGACCGCCCTCGAGCAGCGCGTTGAAGGTGTGGAAAAACTCTTCCTGGGAGCGCTCCTTGCCGGCAAAAAACTGGATATCATCGATCAGCAGCGCATCCACCGAGCGGTAATAGCGCTTGAAGTCGCTGATCGCATTCAGCTGCAGGGCCTTCACCATGTCCGCCACAAAGCGCTCGGAATGCAGGTATACAACCTTGGCATTCGGGTTGCGCTCTACCAGCGCATTGCCCACCGCGTGCATCAGGTGGGTTTTGCCCAGCCCCACCCCGCCGTAGATAAACAACGGGTTGTAGGCGCCACCCGGGTTGTCCGCAATCTGCTGCGCCGCCGCCAAGCCCAGCTGGTTGGACTTACCTTCAACAAAGGAAGCGAATGTAAAGCCGGTATTGAGGGCGCTGCCATGCTTGATGGCCCCCTCAACCTCTACCTTGCGCGGAGCAGGTATCGCCGCCTGCACCGGCGCATCCGCAGCTCGCAGGTCCGCCGGCAACCGTTCCGCCGCCGTCAGCGAATCCGCCGAGGCCTCTTCCGCCGCTGCATGGTTCAGGTGCGGATCCACCGCCTCGGAAGCCCGCACCGGTGCCACGCCGCGCCCGTCACCAAAGCGGCCAGCGCCACTTTCCTGGTGCCCCGCGGGAACCGCAGCGGATACGGAACCTCCGTAACTGCCGCCTGCACCATTTGCGCCGCCGTGCCCGGCGCTGCCGAAGCCACCGCCAAAATCCGCCGGTGCCGGCTGGGACTGAGGTTGGGAATGCGACGGAGCGACCGAGGTATGCCCGCGCCCGTAAGCCTGGGCCTCGCCGGCACTCAGGTTGCGACGAAAGCGCGACGCGCGCCGATCCATTGCCAGCAACTCGACCAGCAATGCCTGGCCGCCGTTGAATTGCTGACACAACTCGCGGATGCGATCGAGATACTTATCGCTCACCCAGTTCAGGATGAATCGATTGGGCGCAATCAGGCGCAGCTCGCCACTGCCGGAATCATCACTGACCCGCAGCGGCCTGATCCAGGTACTGAATTGCTGCGGCGGCAGCTCGTCCTGCAAACAGGCAGCACACTGCTTCCAAACGGAATCAGACAAGGAACCCCCCAAAAAAGAAATGAGGCCGAAAAGCGCTGGCAGAAAATGCCGGCAGAAGCCTCAATAGATGGGGACAAGTATACAGATCGCCCGCTCGGTTATCCACAGTAAAATCCCGCAGACACCAGCGCAAAGCGATAAAAACCCTCGCTATTTCAGACACTTGACCAACTATCATACAAAACCAGCTGGGTGCCGGGACAGGTTATCCACAGCAATCTGTGGATATCATGGGACCAAAAAGTGCACTCTTTTTATTAACCCCGCAAATACAGAAACTTGCAGCAGCAACGCCAGAAAATACCCATCGCATGATATCTGCCCTATAAAAGGAAAAGCCGAACCATTACCCCACAGTGCAGGGGGCCGAGCGGGAAAATTCATCGCGGCACGCCTGAATTCCATTGCTTTGGCTGCTGCCTTTCTATACAATCCGCCGCCTTCGCAGCGCATAACCGCCATTCCCCAGTATGCGCCGCCTTACATGGGCCGGTTTCCGTGCTTATATAAGGAAGGGAGTCGGGGAAAGGTTTTTGCCGCAGGCGGTCCAGATTCGCTTTATTCCAGGACATAACTCCAGGTAGTAATACAATGAAACGTACATTCCAGCCCAGCAACCTGAAGCGCAAGCGCACTCACGGTTTCCGTGCCCGTATGGCCACCAAAAACGGCCGCAAGGTACTGGCCCGTCGTCGCGCCAAAGGCCGTAAGGTTCTGTGTGCCTAAGTCTGCCGCTTCGCGAGCAACTTAAGACACTTACCTAAAGCATGCAGCACCCGCGCAGCGACTTCGCTTTCGGCAAGCCGCTGCGGCTGCTCAATGCGGCCCAGTACAAGGCCGTATTTGATGACGCTCCCGTCCGTGCGGCACAGCCGCAATTCCTGATACTCTCCCGCCCCAATGGGCTCGACCACCCGCGCCTGGGTCTGGTCATTGCCAAAAAGCACGTCCGCAACGCCACCGACCGCAATTGCATCAAGCGTATTGCCCGCGAAACCTTTCGCCTGCAACAGCAGCGGTTGTTTCCCCTGGACGCGGTAGTCCTGGCCCGCCCCGGCGCCGCGGAACTGGATAAAGACGAGCTGGCAAAAATATTCAACAAACTGTGGCGCAAGCTCGATCAGCGCGCGCGCAATCCGCAATCGCAGAACAACGCCGCTGCCGGCGGGCGCAACTCGGGGCGCCAGCGGAAAAATCCGCGGCACCGCGGCGGCAAGCCGCAGCAATCCGGAGGCGTGCGGTGAACTGGCTCGCGATCAAACTGATCCACCTCTACCGCCTGATTGCCAGTCCCTGGATCGGCAACCAGTGCCGCTTCTACCCGACCTGCTCCCGATATGCGGAAGAGGCATTAAAAACGCACGGATTCTGGAAAGGGGGTTATTTAACCCTGCGCCGCCTTATAAAATGCCACCCTTGGCATCCCGGCGGCCTGGACCACGTCCCCCCCGCCCAACAACAAACAGACACCCGGGCGACAAAATAACGTCAGCCCCAGCGACAAGGCTTCAAAAATAATGGATTGGCAACGCTATACGCTGGTCGGCGGCATCGCCGTCGTCCTCCTGGCTCTGGTTTACCAGTGGAACGCATTCCAGGAGAAACACGCCCCCGCCATCGACCAGAAAACCGTGGTCAACCACAGCGAAGCCAACGGCGATACCCTGCCCAGCAGCGCCGCCCGCCCCGAAGCCGGCGCGGGAGAACTACCGCAGGGAACTGCCGCAACGCAGAACGACACCGGCAGTGCGATTCCCGAGGTTGGCAGCAATACCCCGGCGCAGCTGATTTCTGTAGAAACCGATACCCTGAGCGTGCTGATCGACCCCAATGGCGGTGACATCGTCAAGGTCGCGCTGCGCAAGTTCTATGAACAGCTCAACACCCCCGACCGCCCGCTGATCCTGCTCAACCAGACCCGCAGCCATACCTATGTGTCCCGCAGTGGCCTGGTAGGTGGCAACGGCAACTGTTCCGCCGGCCGCCCGCTGTTTACCAGCGACGCCAGCGAATATGCCCTGCAGGAAGGCAAGGATACGGTGACCGTGGACCTGAAACAGGAACAGAACGGCATCGCCTTCACCAAACGCTTTACCTTCACCCGCGGTGAATACCTGGTAAAAGTTGCCTACCTTGTGAACAACGGTCGCAGCAAGCCGCTGCTCGCGGGCATGTGTGGCGAGATAGTGCGCGACAGCCTGGAGCCACCGGTGGACGTTGGTATCGGCATGTCCCCGTTCCTCGGCGCGGCACTGCACACCAGTGAAGAAAACTACTTCAAGCAGGACTTTGAAGACATCCGCAACAAGCCGACCACCGAAACCATCGAGGGTGGCTGGGTTGCCATGGTGCAGCACTACTTCCTGAGCGCCTGGGTCCCCGACCAGACCGAACGCAACACCTTCACCCTGAAGCCGGTCGACAACGGTCTTTACAGCATGGGCTTCAGCAGCCCGCAGCTGCGTATCGAACCCGGCCAGCAGGGCACCGTGGAAGCGGCTTTTTACGCGGGTCCCAAAGACGTGTTCAGCCTGGAGAAAATCTCTCCGTACCTGGACCTGACCGTGGACTACGGCTGGCTGTGGTGGCTGGCAAAACCGATGTTCCGCGTACTGCACTGGATCCACGAGCACCTGGTGGACAACTGGGGCTGGTCCATCATCCTGCTCACGGTGTTCATCAAGGCGCTGCTGTACCCGCTGTCATCCGCCGGCCTCAAGTCCATGGCACGGATGCGCAAATTCGCCCCACAGATGAAGAAGCTGCAGGAGCAATACAAGGACAATCGCCAGAAGCTGGCGGAAGAGACCATGAAGCTCTACCGCCGTGAAAAGATCAATCCGGTTGGTGGCTGCCTGCCGCTACTGTTGCAGATGCCGGTGTTTATCGGCCTCTACTGGATGCTGATGGAAACCGTGGAACTGCGCCACGCGCCGTGGATCGGCTGGATCCACGACCTGTCGGTAAAAGACCCCTATTTCATCCTGCCGGTAATCATGGGCCTGACCATGTGGCTGATGCAAAAACTGCAGCCGCAGCCCACAGATCCGACCCAGGCGCGCATTATGCAGCTGATGCCGGTGATGATGACCTTCTTCTTCCTGTGGTTCCCGGCCGGGCTGGTACTGTACTGGATTGCCAACAACGTGCTGTCCATTGCGCAGACCTGGTTTATCAACAAGCAGGTCGAAGCCGCGACCAAATAAGGTGGTGGCAACCCACTGAACGCACAAGGGCCGCACTATGCGGCCCTTCGTCTATCTGACTTTTGGATAAACTCAGAACATGACCCAGCAAAGCCTCAGCAAAGACACCATTGCCGCCGTCGCCACCCCACCCGGCCGTGGCGGTATCGGCGTGATCCGCCTGTCGGGACCGCAAGCGCGGGAGCTTGGCGAGCAACTGTGTGGCAAGACCTTCAAACCGCGCTTTGCCCACTACTGCGACTTCACCCAGGACGACCGCCTGCTGGACCAGGGCCTGGCCCTGTACTTCCCCGGCCCCAACTCCTTCACCGGCGAAGACGTGGTGGAACTGCAGGGCCACGGCGGGCCGGTGATCCTGGATACCCTGCTCGGTGCGCTGCTGGAAATGGGGGCCCGCCAGGCACGGCCGGGCGAGTTTTCCGAGCGCGCATTTCTCAACGACAAGCTGGATCTGGCCCAGGCTGAGGCCATTGCGGACCTGATCGACGCCGGCAGTGCCCAGGCAGCACAGAATGCCCTGCGCTCCCTGCAGGGCGTATTTTCCGAAAAAATAGAACATTTAGCCGAGTTATTGACCCATTTGCGTATTTACGTCGAAGCATCGATCGATTTTCCCGAAGAAGAAATCGATTTCCTCGCCGATGGCAAGGTTGCCGCGGATATCGACGCGCTGCTGGCACAACTGGACGCGGTAGAAGCCCAGGCCCGCCAGGGCACCATCATGCGCGAGGGCATGCAGGTCGCCATTGCCGGCAAACCCAATGCCGGCAAGTCGAGCCTGCTGAATGCACTGGCGGGGAAAGACACGGCCATTGTCACGGATATCGCCGGCACCACCCGGGATGTACTGCGCGAGCACATCCATATCGACGGTATGCCACTGCACATCGCCGATACCGCGGGATTGCGGGATTCCCCGGACCAGGTAGAAAAAATCGGTATGGAGCGCGCCTGGGAAGAGATTCACGCTGCCGATCGGGTACTACTGGTGGTAGACGCCAACGAGCTGCACAGTCTCGATCCGGAAGCCGCCTGGCCGGCGTTCACCGCGCGCCTGCCGGATCCGGAAAAGCTCACTCTGGTGGTGAACAAGATCGACCTCACCGATTACAGCGCCGGCCTGCAGGCCCACAGCGACGGCGTGCCAATCATCGCCATCAGCGCCAAGACCGGGGCCGGTATCGAATCCCTCAAGGATCACCTGAAACAGTGCATGGGCTATCACGCCGGCACCGAAGGCAACTTCAGCGCCCGTCGCCGTCACCTCGACGCCCTGGCCCGGGCACGGGCCTTTATCCAGGAGGGACAGGCTCAGTTGCACGCCAGCGGCGCCGGTGAACTGCTGGCGGAAGACCTCCGCCAGGCCCAGCATGCGCTCGGAGAAATCACCGGCGCCATCAGCGCCGACGAACTGCTGGGCAAGATTTTCGGCAGTTTCTGCATCGGCAAATAAACGCTTCCCTGCCTGGGGTGGGGTCCCCCCCGCCCCGCATCCCCTACTTGTCTACACCTAGTTCCCCGCCCGGCCACAGGACTTGCCCACAGTAATCCACAGAGTTATCCAGACTGAACCCCGGTCCACCGCCACCACACAGATTTTTATCCCGCAAACCCACAGATTTACCCACAGACCGCCAGCGGTAACAGGTACTTTTCACCCTCTGTGGACAAAGCTTGGGACAAACGGGATAAAAATACGGGCATGAGTCTGGGACAAATAGCTGCCGAACAAAAAGCGACCAAAGTTATCCCGGCCGTCCACAGGACTGTACCGCGGTTACCCCTGCCTCCGCACAGGGGTTTGCGACCTGCTTAACAACACCCTAACCTACTGATTTTTATCGATTTTTTCCGATTATACATAAAATCGGCCACCTCTAATAATTACTATAAATACAAAAACATACTTATACGTGAGATATGTATAAATTAATTAATTAGTAAAAAGAGAGCCGAAAACGATTTTTCGCCGTGCCGCTTTTTTGCACAGTTCAAGCTGACTATAATGTGCCCCCATTTTTCCAACCCGACTCGGGTATCACCGGCCAAAAACCGGCACCTGCGGCGGTCCAGCAAGAGCACCTATGGATTACCCCACTCGATACGACGTTATTGTCATAGGCGGCGGTCACGCCGGCACTGAGGCCAGCCTCGCGGCTGCGCGCATGGGCGCCCGTACGCTCCTGTTGACCCACAACATAGAGACCCTGGGGCAGATGTCCTGCAACCCGGCGATCGGTGGCATCGGCAAAAGCCACCTGGTCAAAGAGGTCGATGCCCTCGGTGGCGCCATGGCGGAAGCCACCGACCTGGGCGGTATCCAGTTCCGGGTACTGAACGCGCGCAAGGGGCCAGCGGTGCGCGCCACCCGCGCCCAGGCCGACCGGGCGCTGTACAAGGCCGCGATCCGCAACATTCTGGAGAATCAGCCGAATCTCGACCTGTTCCAGCAGGCTGCCGACGACCTGATTGTGGAAAATGATCGGGTGGCCGGTGTCGTCACCAATGCCGGGCTGCGCTTCCACGCCCGCACAGTGGTCATCACAGCGGGTACCTTCCTTGGCGGGCGCATTCACATTGGCCTCGACAACCACGCTGGCGGCCGCGCCGGTGACCCGCCCTCCATTGCCCTGGCGACGCGCCTGCGCGAGCTGCCATTCCGGGTCGAGCGCCTGAAAACCGGCACCCCGCCGCGCATCGACGCGCGCTCGGTGGACTTCTCCGGTCTGGAGGAGCAATGGGGGGACGAGCCCCTGCCGGTGATGTCCTATCTCGGCAGCCGCGACCAGCACCCGCGCCAGGTGTGCTGCTGGATCACCCACACCAACCAGAATACCCACGACATCATCCGCGGCGGCCTCGACCGCTCGCCCATGTACTCCGGGGTGATCGAGGGCATCGGCCCCCGGTACTGCCCGTCCATCGAGGACAAGGTGCACCGCTTCGCGGACAAGGACAGCCACCAGATCTTTATCGAGCCGGAGGGGTTGACCACCAACGAGCTCTACCCCAACGGTATCTCCACCAGCCTGCCGTTTGACGTGCAGATGAACCTGGTGCGCTCCATCAAGGGCTTCGAGAATGCCCATATCTCGCGCCCCGGTTATGCCATCGAATACGATTTCTTCGACCCGCGGGACCTGCTGCCGTCACTGGAAACCAAATTCATAGGCGGTCTGTTCTTTGCCGGCCAGATCAACGGCACCACCGGTTACGAGGAGGCCGCCGCCCAGGGCCTGCTCGCCGGCGCCAATGCGGCACTGCAAGCGCAGGACAGGGACGCCTGGTCGCCGCGCCGCGACGAGGCCTATCTGGGCGTGCTGGTGGACGACCTGATCACCAGCGGTACCAAGGAGCCCTACCGCATGTTTACCAGCCGCGCGGAATACCGCCTGCTGCTGCGGGAGGACAATGCCGACCTGCGCCTGACCGAGAAAGGCCGCGAACTCGGCCTGGTGGACGATCGCCGCTGGGCCGTCTTCTGCGACAAGCGTGAGTCCATCGAGCGCGAACAGCAGCGCCTCAGAGAAACCTGGATCCAGCCCGGCACCGATGCCGCCAAGGATGTTGAGGGGAAATTGCCGCAGGCGCTGGCCCGCGAGTACAGCCTGATGGATCTGCTGAAGCGCCCGGAGCTGGAGTACGGGGATGTGGCCGGGCTGAAAGGCGAGCCGGTGGCCGACGAGCGCGTCGCCGAGCAGGTGGAGATATCCGCCAAGTACGCCGGCTATATCGATCGCCAGCGGGACGAAATCGAGCGCCTGCAGGCCTACGAGGACACGCCCCTGCCGGTCGACTTCGATTACGCGGGCGTTTCCGGGCTTTCCAATGAAGTGATCCAGAAGCTTTCCGATGCGCGCCCGGATACCCTGGCCCGCGCCAGCCGCGTGCCCGGCGTCACCCCCGCGGCGGTGTCGCTGCTGTTGATCCAGCTGAAAAAACGCGGCCTGTTGAGCCGCAAAAAGGCGGTGTGAGCCGATGGAGCAGTTCCGCCCACGGCTGCAGCAGGCCGCTGAACAACTGAACCTGGACCTCAGCGAGGCGCAGCAGGACACACTGCTGGCCTACCTGGACCTGTTCGCCCGCTGGAACGCCGCCTACAACCTGTCCGCGGTGCGCGACCCGGCAGAGATGCTCGAGCGCCATATCATCGACAGTCTGAGCGTGGTGAACCTCTGTGGCACCTCCGCGGACGACACCTCGCCGCTGATCGACGTCGGCTCCGGCGGCGGGGTTCCCGGTATCCCACTGGCCATCGTGCACCCGCACCGCCCCATCAGCCTGCTGGACAGCAATGGCAAGAAGTCCCGCTTCCAGTTTCAGGTCGCGAGCCAGCTGAAACTGGCAAACATCGATGTGGTCAACCAGCGAGTGGAGGCCTACCAGCCCGAACAAAAGTATGCCGGCGTGGTCTCGCGGGCGTTTGCATCGCTGCAGGATATGGTTGCCGGGAGTGAGCATTTACTCGCTCCTGAGGGCAGGTTCTATGCGATGAAGGGCAAGATTCCGGAAGATGAGTTGAGTGCGTTGCCAAAAGGCATTAAGGTCGAACGGATCCATGCCCTTTCGGTACCGGGCTGCGATGCCGAGCGGCATCTGATCGTACTCAGCCGCACGGACTAGGCCGCCGCCCCAGCGGGAAATTTCCCGGGCCGAACAGATTACAACACCAGCGCGCCGGGCAGATGTTCGCGGTTGCGCTTTCGCTGCCGCACGTTCCGGGTCCGCCGGACCCAGCGGCGAGCCCGACTGGCCACAGGAAGCAGTGCAGCCGGGAACAACAGGACCAGAAACTTGAGCAAGATTTTCGCGGTAGCCAACCAGAAAGGCGGAGTCGGCAAGACCACCACCTGCGTCAACCTGTCAGCGTCCCTCGTCGCCAACAAGCGCCGGGTACTGCTGATCGACCTGGATCCCCAGGGCAACGCGACCATGGGCAGCGGCGTCGACAAGAGCGAACTGCAGCTGTCGAGTTACGACGTGCTCGCCAGCCTGCTGCCGCCGCGCAAGGCGATCGTGCCCACTGCCAGCGGCTACGACCTGATGCCGGCGAATATCGACCTGTCCGCCGCGGAAGTGGAACTGCTGGAAATGGATGGCCGCGAGTCCCGCCTGCGCCAGGCGCTGGAGCAGATCAGCGAGGATTACGACTACATCATCATCGATTGCCCGCCGTCCCTGAATATGCTCACGGTCAATGCGCTGTGTGCTGCCGGCGGCGTGCTGATCCCCATGCAATGCGAATACTACGCGCTGGAGGGGCTCTCATCGCTGATCGATACCATCACTCAGGTACAGCAGGCGGCAAACCCGAATCTCAAGATCGAGGGCATCCTGCGCACCATGTACGACCCGCGTAACAGCCTGACCGGCGATGTATCCGAGCAGCTGTCCGAGTATTTCGGCGACCGCCTGTACCGCACCTGTATTCCGCGCAACGTGCGCCTCGCCGAGGCCCCCAGCTTCGGCAAGCCGGCGCTGGACTACGATCGCAACTCCAAGGGCGCTATCGCCTATCTGGCGCTGGCCGGGGAAATCACCCGTCGCCACGCTGCCGGCCAGAGTTCCAACCAGAACAGCAGCAATCACAACAGCAATGGTTCCCGCCCGGTTGCGGAAGCGGTTTGAGACTGAGGTAGACAAGTTATGGCCGCCAAACGCAAAGGCCTCGGGAAAGGGCTTTCCCATCTGATCAGCAGTAACGCCAGCGAGGCCATTGCGGTAGCTACCGGCGAGCGCAACGGCGATATCGTCGAGCGTGTCGATGGTGAATTGCGCGACCTGCCTATCGAATTCCTGCAGCGCGGACGCTACCAGCCGCGCCGCGACTTCCCGCAGGAGTCCCTGCAGGAGCTGGCCGATTCCATTCGCGCCCAGGGCATCATGCAGCCGATCGTGGTGCGCCCTGTCGGCGAGCACAAATTCGAGATCATCGCCGGCGAGCGCCGCTGGCGCGCCGCGCAGCTGGCACAGCTGGACAAGGTGCCGGCGCTGGTGCGTGAAGTCGCCGACGAAGCCGCCATTGCCATGGCGCTGATCGAGAATATCCAGCGCGAAGACCTCAACCCGGTGGAGGAAGCCATCGCGCTCAAGCGCCTGCAGGACGAGTTCGAGCTCACCCAGCAACAGGTTGCGGAAGCGGTGGGCAAGTCCCGCACCGCGGTGACCAACCTGCTCCGCCTGCTCAGCCTCACCGACGAGGTGCGGACCTTCCTCGAGCGCGGCGATATCGAGACCGGCCACGCCAAGGCCCTGCTCGGGCTCGCCGGCGAGGTCCAGCGCGACGCCGCCCGCCAGGTGGTGGATCGCGGCTTCACCGTTCGCCAGACCGAAGCCCTGGTGCGCCGCATCCAGGAGCAGGCCGGCAAGCCGGCGGCGAAAAAGCCCGCGGTCGACCCGAACATTCGCCGCCTGAGCGAGCGCCTGGCGGAAAAGATCGGGGTGCCGGTGTCCATCGATCACGGTGACAAGGGTGCGGGTAAGCTGGTGCTCAAATACACCAGCCTCGACGAGCTGGATGGCATCCTCGCGCACCTGGGTTACAGCGAGGATTGAGGGGTACCCCGCGGAAACCGTTACCACTGCAACGTTTCCGTCATTTCGCACTAAAATGACGCACCAAATTGGCGCTCCCTTCTTCGGTAAGTGAGCGCCAACTTTTTATCTAAACTGTGCTAAATGGGCGAGAAAGACAGGCCATCTGACGGGATTTTCCAGTTGAATCGCCAGGCTGCTTCCGACATAATTCGCACGCCCAAAATTTGGGCGGAGATTAAAATCTGGCCGGTCTATCCCGCCTATGCGAAACCCCCCGGTAGTAAAGATTTCGCTGATCCAGCTGGCAGTCGTTTTGCTGGCTGCGCTTGCGCTCGAACTGACGCAAGGTCGGGTGGTCGCCCTCTCCGCCCTGCTCGGCGGCCTGCTGTGCCTGCTGCCGAACCTGTATTTTGGCCTGCGCGCCTTTGAGCTTCTGGGCCCGGGCGGCCGCAAGTTACGCGGCGCGCGCGCAAGCCAGCGCACGGTAGCGAGTTTCTACCGCGCCGAAACCGGCAAGTTCGTGATGACCCTGGCAGGGTTCGCGGCGGTGTTCGCCGCGGTAAAGCCGCTGAATGCGGCGGTGCTGTTTATCAGCTACGGCTTGTGTGTGATTTTGCAATGGATTCTCGTGGCGCGCCTGCATGCAACGAAGTAGCGGCGGCCCTGGAACCCCTGAAGAGTGACTGCGCCAGGATATCGATAACCCGCGCAGGCAGAGGGTTCCGTGAAACAGATTTTTTATCTTAGAACGTGTTGAGGAACTATGGCTGCCGAACAAACCGCAACGGGTTACATACAGCACCACCTGCAAAATCTCGCATACGGAAAACTGCCCGCCGGCTACACCCGCGCCGACGGTACCGTGCTTACTGATTCCACCTGGACCATTGCCCACAGCAGTCAGGAAGCTGCGGACATGGGCTTCTGGGCGATCCACCTGGATACCCTGGGCTGGTCCATTGGCCTCGGTCTTCTGTTCTGTTTCCTGTTTGCCCGCGCCGCCAAAAAGGCCACCCCCGGCGTCCCTTCCGGTTTCCAGAGTTTTGTGGAGCTGGTGGTCGACTTTATCGATAAAGTCGTCAAAGACACCTTCCCCCATCGCAACAGCATGGTCGCCCCCATGGCGCTGACCATCTTTGTGTGGGTATTCCTGATGAACCTTATGGACCTGGTGCCGGTGGACTGGCTGCCGCTGGCCTTCGCCCACGGTGCCTCCGCGGCGACCGGCGTCGATCCGCACCATGTATTCTTCAAGGTTGTTCCCACTACCGACCTGAATGCCACCCTGGGTATGGCGCTGGCAGTATTCGCACTGATGATTTTCTTCAGCATCCGGGAAAAAGGCGTGCTCGGCTTTGTCAAAGAGCTGACCCTGCACCCCTTCCACTCCGGCAAATGGTATGTGGATATTTTCCTGATCCCGTTCAACTTCCTGCTGGAAGCGGTTTCCCTGATTGCCAAGCCGGTGTCTCTCGGTCTGCGTCTGTTCGGTAACCTGTATGCCGGTGAAATGATCTTCATCCTGATCGCCATCGTGTTCGGTGTTGGTGTTCTGGGCTTTATCGGCGCCGGCCTGCTGCAGATGGGCTGGGCCATTTTCCACATCCTGGTAATTACCCTGCAGGCATTCGTATTCATGGTGTTGACTACCGTGTATATGGCCATGGCGCACAACCGGGAAGAGGAACACGCGCACGACCAGTAAGGTCGTGCCGTCCCCCGTCTGGTATCTGGGCGGGGGAGAGCAAGGTTTTGTCGGTTTACTGACTTTTTTCACTCACTATCAACTTCAACAACTCTTAACTTACTTTTGGAGAAAACAATGGAAGCATTAGGTCTGGTTTACGTAGCTGCTGCACTGCTGATCGGTCTGGGCGCACTGGGTACTGCTATCGGTTTCGGCACCCTGGGTGGCAAACTGCTGGAAGGTTCTGCACGCCAGCCGGAACAGGCTCCCGCTCTGCAGGGCAAGATGTTCCTGATGGCTGGTCTGCTCGACGCCGTACCGATGATCGGTGTTGGTATCGCTATGTACCTGATTTTCGCGGTTGCTCCTGGTCTGGCTGGTTAATTCCCCGTTCCAATTGCCCTTTAATCCACTTTTGAAAGAGCAAGAGGTGTCGGTGTGAATATCAACCTGACTCTGATCGGCCAGTCGATCACCTTTCTCGCCTTTGTATGGTTCTGCTGGAAGTTTGTCTGGCCGGCCCTGCTGGGTGTAATGCAGGAACGTGAGCAAAAAATTGCTACCGGTCTGCAGGAAGCCGAGCGCGCAGAGAAAGACCTTGAACTGGCGAAGCAAAAAGCTGCCGAGCAACTGAAACAAGCCAAGGCCCAGGCTGCGGAAATCATCGATGGCGCGAACAAGCGTGCCAACCAGATCGTTGACGAAGCCAAAGAGGCCGCGCGCAGTGAAGGCGATCGCCTGAAAGCTGCCGCCCAGGCGGAAATCGAACAGGAAGTGAACCGTGCGAAAGAACAGCTTCGCTCGCGTGTTGCCGCCCTGTCCGTTGCCGGCGCCGAGAAAATCCTCTCCGTCAACATCGACGCCAAGGCGCACGATGACCTGATTGAGAAACTGGCAGCCGAGCTGTAAGCGAGGAACCCATGTCGGAACTCAGCACCCTGGCCCGACCCTACGCGAAAGCGGCTTTTGCCAGCGCACAGCAAGCCTCCGACCTTACCGGTTGGAGCGCTGCGTTGGTAACCGCGGCGGCGGTCAGCCAGAACAAAAAAATTGGCGAGCTGCTGGACAACCCGCAGCTGACCAGTGAAGTGCGCGCGGAAAAATTCCTGTCTGTTTGCGGTGATGACTTTGATGCACCCAAGCAGAACTTCATCAAGCTGCTGGCGGAAAACCACCGCCTGCCGCTGCTGCCGGAAATTTCCGAACTGTTCGAAATCCTGAAGGCCGAAGCGGAAGCCACTCTGGAAGTGGAAGTCATTTCTGCCCGCCCGCTCAGCGAAGAACAGTCCCAGCGTCTCACCACGGCTCTCAGCAAGAAGTTTTCCCGCGAGGTGCAGCTGCACAATGCGGTGGATGAAAACATGCTGGGTGGCGCGATCATTCGCGCTGGCGACACGGTAATCGATGGTTCCGTGCGCGGTCGGCTGGCCAAACTCGCCGAGGCGATGAACTCCTAAATTACTTTCCCGGCAGGCGGTAGCCGCTGCCGGGAATTCGAGGAACAGAGCATGCAGCAACTGAATCCCTCTGAGATCAGTGAAATTATCAAGAGCCGCATCGACAATCTCGATGTGAGCACCGAGGCCCAGAACGAGGGCACCATTGTTTCCGTATCCGACGGTATCATCCGCATCCACGGCCTGGCCGACGTGATGTTCGGTGAGATGATCGAGTTCGAGGGTGGCGTCACCGGTATGGCGCTGAACCTGGAGCGCGATTCCGTTGGTGCCATCGTATTGGGTGACTACAAGTCCCTGGCGGAAGGCCAGAAGTGCCGCTGTACCGGCCGCATTCTGGAAACTCCGGTTGGTCCGGAGCTGCTGGGTCGCGTGGTTGACGCCCTGGGTAACCCGATTGACGGCAAGGGTCCGCTGAATACCAAGCTGACCGACGCGGTTGAAAAGGTTGCGCCCGGCGTAATCGCCCGTCAGTCCGTTGATCAGCCGGTACAGACCGGTCTGAAAGCGGTAGATACCATGATCCCGATCGGCCGCGGCCAGCGCGAGCTGATCATCGGCGACCGCCAGATCGGTAAGACCGCGGTGGCGATCGATGCGATCATCAACCAGAAAGGTTCCGGCATTAAGTGTATCTACGTAGCGATCGGCCAGAAGCAGTCTTCGATCGCCAACGTGGTACGCAAGCTGGAAGAGCACGGCGCAATGGATCACACCATCGTGGTTGCCGCCGGCGCTGCCGACCCGGCCGCGATGCAGTTCCTCGCTCCGTACGTGGGCTGCTCCATGGGCGAATACTTCCGCGACCGCGGTGAAGACGCCCTGATTATTTACGATGACCTGACCAAGCAGGCCTGGGCCTACCGTCAGATCTCCCTGCTGCTGAAGCGTCCCCCGGGCCGTGAAGCCTACCCCGGTGACGTTTTCTACTTGCACTCCCGTCTGCTGGAGCGCGCCGCGCGTGTTAACGCCGAGTACGTAGAGAAGTTCACCAACGGTGAAGTGAAAGGCAAAACCGGCTCTCTGACCGCGCTGCCGATTATCGAAACCCAGGCTGGCGACGTTTCCGCATTCGTACCGACCAACGTAATTTCCATTACCGATGGTCAGATCTTCCTGGAAACCGACCTGTTCAACTCCGGTGTGCGCCCGGCGATCAACCCGGGTATCTCGGTATCCCGTGTGGGTGGTTCCGCGCAGACCAAGGTTGTGAAGAAACTGTCCGGTGGTATTCGTACCGCACTGGCGCAGTACCGCGAGCTGGCGGCCTTCTCCCAGTTTGCCTCCGACCTGGACGAAGCCACCAAGGCCCAGCTGGACCACGGTGAGCGCGTTACCGAGCTGATGAAGCAGAAGCAGTACTCTCCGCTGTCTATCGCCGAGATGGCTGTTTCCGTTTACGCCGCGGACAAGGGTTACCTGAAAGACGTGGAAGTTGCCAAAGTGCTGGACTTCGAATCCGCCCTGCTCGCTTACATGAATAGCGAACACGCAGAGCTGATGGCGAAAGTAAACAGCACCGGTGACTACAACGACGAAATCGATAGCGCCTTCAAGGCGGCGATCGAGAAATTCGTCGCTACCGGTAGCTGGTAATACGCTTCTGCCCTGCTCTTTTTGAGCGGGGCGGAACAACGCGAGCGAACAAGGTAAATCACTATGGCAGGCGGAAAAGAAGTACGCACAAAAATTGCCAGCATCAAGAGCACGCAGAAGATCACCTCGGCCATGGAAATGGTTGCGGCGAGCAAGATGCGCAAGGCTCAGGATCGCATGGCACTGGGGCGCCCTTACGCAAGCCGCATTCGCGCGGTGCTTGGCCACGTCGCCAATGCCTCGGCGGAATACCAGCCTATCTACCTGCAGGAGCGTGAAGTCAAGCGTGTGGGTTACATCCTGGTATCCACCGACCGAGGACTCTGCGGCGGCCTGAATATCAACGTATTCAAGTCGGTCATCCGCGAGATGCACTCCTGGGACAAACAGGGTGTGGGCGTGGATATCTGCGCAATCGGCAACAAGGCGGTCAGCTTCTTCAAAAACATTGGTGGCAACGTGGTCGCCGCGCTGCGCGATGTGGGTGACAACCCCGAAGCCAGCAAGCTGCGCGGCCCGGTCAAGGTAATGGTGGACCGTCTCGCTGCCGGCGAGATCGACCGTCTCTACCTGGTGTCCAACGAATTCGTGAACACCATGACCCAGAAGCCGCAAATCCAGCAGCTGCTGCCCCTGAAAAAGGACGAAGACGAGCAGCGGCATACCTGGGATTACCTGTATGAACCGGAGGCAGTGGAACTGCTGGACGGTCTGCTGGTGAACTACATCAGATCCCAGGTTTACCAGGCGGTAGTGGAAAACAAGGCCTGTGAACAGGCTGCACGAATGATTGCGATGAAGAGCGCCACCGACAACGCCGGTGAGCTGATTGACGCACTGCAGCTGGTTTACAACAAGGCGCGCCAGGCAGCGATCACGCAAGAGCTGTCTGAGATTGTTGGCGGCGCCGCCGCGGTGTGACCCCGGGTCAACCGCAGAAAGATTTGAACTTTGAGGATCGGGAAATGAGTAACGGGCAAATTGTGCAAGTTATCGGCGCGGTCATCGACGTGGAATTCCCGCGCGACGCCGTACCGAATGTATACGATGCACTGGTGTGTGAGGAAAAGAACCTCACCATGGAAGTGCAGCAGCAGCTGGGTGACGGCGTGGTACGCGCAATCGCCATGGGTTCTTCTGAAGGTGTTCGCCGCAGCATGGCGGTGAAGAACACCGGCGCACCGGTTTCCGTACCGGTGGGTGTCGAGACCCTCGGCCGCATCATGGACGTTCTGGGTAACCCCATCGACGAGTGTGGTCCCATTGGTGAGAAGGAGCGCGCCTCCATTCACCGCGCAGCGCCTAGCTATGAAGATCAGGCAAGCTCCACTGAATTGCTGGAGACCGGCATCAAGGTAATCGACCTGGTATGTCCGTTCGCCAAGGGTGGTAAGGTTGGTCTGTTCGGTGGTGCCGGTGTAGGTAAAACCGTAAACATGATGGAGCTCATCAACAACATTGCCACCGAGCACAGCGGTCTGTCCGTGTTCGCGGGTGTGGGTGAGCGTACCCGTGAAGGTAACGACTTCTACCACGAGATGCAGGAAGCCGGCGTTGTAAACGTCGAAGAGTTTTCCAAGTCCAAGGTAGCGATGGTTTACGGCCAGATGAATGAGCCGCCCGGCAACCGTCTGCGTGTAGCTCTGACCGGCCTGACCATGGCGGAAAAGTTCCGTGACGAAGGTCGTGACGTACTGCTGTTCGTCGACAACATCTACCGCTACACCCTGGCCGGTACCGAAGTATCCGCACTGCTCGGCCGTATGCCGTCTGCGGTAGGTTACCAGCCGACCCTGGCGGAAGAGATGGGCGTGCTGCAGGAGCGTATTACCTCCACCAAGACCGGCTCCATTACCTCCATCCAGGCGGTATACGTACCGGCGGACGACTTGACTGACCCGTCTCCGGCGACCACCTTTGCGCACCTGGACTCCACCGTAGTACTGAGCCGTGACATCGCCGCCAAGGGTATCTACCCGGCGGTAGACCCGCTCGACTCCACTTCCCGCCAGCTGGACCCGCTGGTAATTGGCCAGGAGCACTACGAATGTGCCCGCGGCGTACAGTCGGTTCTGCAGCGCTACAAGGAGCTGAAGGACATCATCGCGATCCTGGGTATGGACGAGCTGTCTGAAGAAGACAAGCAGATCGTAGCCCGCGCGCGTAAGATCGAGCGCTTCCTGTCCCAGCCGTTCCACGTAGCGGAAGTATTTACCGGTGCACCGGGCAAATACGTGTCTCTGAAAGAAACCATTCGCGGT
>Ga0207814_100210_pt1 | contig 49884 bp, 33 predicted proteins | sample TtaePargueraPR_7_FD_187755 | JGI IMG/M metagenome (GOLD analysis project Ga0207814, IMG submission 187755) | Aerobic enrichment media microbial communities from Bioluminiscent Bay, La Parguera, Puerto Rico - Tt and P1 (2) (SPAdes) | ecosystem: Environmental > Aquatic > Marine > Unclassified ... | reverse complement strand
CTCCAGGCGCCGCACGGGTTTGCGGCTGTCCCGCTCCAGCAGTAGCCAGTCGCCCACGGTGGGCCTTTCCTGTGTGTCTTCGAACAGGGCGCCGCTGACCAGTACCGGTTCCTCGCCGCTATCGCCTGAGACTTCGATCTGGCTGCGGTGCACGGCCATGACCCGCACCGGCTCGCAGTCGGTGAGTTCGTCCAGCGATAGCTGTTGCTGGAAGAACGGTTTCCAGCCCAGTTTATGCAGCGGTGATTCGCCGGCAGCAGCTTTGCCCTGCGCAGCGGCAGTTGCACCGCGCCGGAATGCCGGGCGGCGTGAAATCAGAGATTTACTCAAGGTTCTAAACCCTCAATGGTGCCCTGCTCGCTTATCGCAGGCGCACGTCATATTCGCCACAGACAACAGAGTCTGGGCAGTATTTGGAAGGGTTTCCAATGGGTGGGGAAACCCGACAAAAGAAACTTGCCGGGCAGGAAGCGATCAGTCGCGGCTGGCCCGGCGGGGAATGGATACAATCATCAACAATCCTCCGCTGGTGGAATTTCGTGCAATTTAACAGTGATTTGGTGGCAGGGCAATAACGAAAGTGGCAGCGCTGCTACCGAGGGCTCCCTTGTGAGACACGCCGTAAACCCATCCATGGGGGCTCGTCTGCGGCCATCCAGGCCGGCGCGAGCCGCCAAAAAACCAGCAGAATCACGCTTCTGCGCCGGCTTTTTTGGCGGCGTCGGGAAGAGAAAAGACAGAACGTCTTTTCTCTTCCCGGCACAAAAAAAGAAAAGCCGGCATAAAGCCGGCCTCTTATATCTGATAGCTGTCGGTGCATCACCTTTCTCGACCTGCAGCAATCGGATGTCAATGAGTATAGACACACAAACTGATCGCGCACTCCATAAGTGACTGATTTGCCCTTCCTGGGCTTTGTGCGAGATCTGCATCTTGCTCACGTATAGATTCGCGTTTACCCGTTTCGCTGCCATGAAGCTTTTGTGAAAGGTTTGTTACATCGAGAACCGCTCACAGTCACTTTTTCCATCTGAACCCGTCGCCCCAAAGCCGCCTACCTCTGGCGCGCATTTCCTTCACCCTCCCCCGGGGAGGAGGTAACCGGCAGCCAAGTCCCGTCCAATGGTCGCGGGGGAAGCGATGCCCCCGTCTCGATGTGAATAACAACAAACAGCCCAGAGAGAATTCCCATGCAAGCGAAGTCCGCCGGCCTGATCCTGGCCGCCAGCCTCCTGTCACAAGCCGTTTTCCACACGAATCACGCCTCTGCTGCCGATACGCCGGACCCGTCCCAGGTAAATATACCCGGCAACCTGCAGAGCGTGCTCGGTTGCCCCGGTGACTGGCAGCCGGAGTGCGCCGCCACCCTGCTGCAATACCACGCCGACGACGACAAATGGCAGGGCAAGTTTCAGGTTCCCGCGGGGAACTGGGAGTACAAGGCCGCGCTCAACGGCAGCTGGGACGAAAACTACGGCGTGAACGGCTACCGCGACGGCGGCAATATTCCGTTGCAGTTAAGTGAAGGTCGCGAGGTAAAGTTTTACTACGACCATGAGAGCCACTGGATTACCGACAACGTGAACAGCACCATTGCCACAGTCGCCGGCAACTTCCAGTGGCAGCTGGGCTGTCCCGGTGACTGGCAGCCGGATTGCCTGCGCAGCTGGATGCAGGACAGCGATGGCGACGGCATCTATACCTTCCTCACCAACGGCATTGCCTCCGGTGATTACGAATTCAAGGTCGCGCTGAACGAAGGCTGGAGCGAAAGCTACGGCAACAACGGCGGCAACGTGCCATTTACCGTCGCCGAAGATGGCGATGAAATCTATTTCGCATTTGATCCCGCCAGCAGGCAGGTCACCGTCAGCACCAATGGCATTCCCCGCGGCGACCTCACCCGGGAAAAAGCCCACTGGCTGGATGCCGGCCACTTTGCGTGGAATATCAGTCCCGCAGAAGACGATCAGGTCAAACTGTTGATCAGCGCTGACGGCAACCTGCAGATTACGCCGGAGGGTATTGCCGCGGATGCGGAGTACCTGCTGCAGGCCGACGCCGCACTGCCTGCCGCAACCCGGCAGCAGTTCCCGCACCTCGCGGACCAGACCGCCTTTGCTCTGACAGACGATGTCGACCTGGCACAGCTGGTTAGCGGACAGCTGGCGCTCGCCCTTTTCGACCGCGACGGCAACCTGAAAGATGCCACCGGCATTCAACTGGCGGGGGTACTCGACGACCAGTTTTACTACGACGGCGAGCTGGGTGCTGCGGTGAATGCCAACAGCGTCGACTTCAGGCTTTGGGCACCCACCGCGCGTTCCGTCAAACTGCACCTGTTCACCGATCCGCAGTCCGACACCGCAGACATGATCGTCCCCATGTACCGCGCCGGCGGCGCCTGGCAGGCCAGTGTCGGCAAGGAGTGGGATCGCGCCTACTACCTGTACGAGGTCGAAGTTTTTTCCTATTTCTCCGATGCGGTGGAAACCAACCTGGTGACCGATCCCTACTCCCTGAGCCTGTCCCGCAACAGCGGCAAGAGCCAGGTAATCAACCTGGATGACCGCGACCTGCAGCCCCGAGGCTGGCAGCGGCTGCACAAACCGCGCCTGCAAAACCCGGAAGATATTTCCCTGTACGAACTGCACGTGCGCGATTTTTCCATTGGGGATGAAACCGTGCCAGAGGCGGAGCGCGGCACCTTCAAGGCCTTCGCCCGCCACAACAGCGACGGCATGCACCATTTGAAAAAGCTCGCCAACGCGGGCATGACCCATATCCACCTGCTGCCGGCATTCGACTTCGCCACCGTCAATGAAGACAAGGCGGCACAACAGCAGCCCGGAGACTTAACCAGTTACGCGGCAGACAGCAGCGAACAGCAGGCAGCAGTCAATGCCATCCGCGATAGCGACGGTTTCAACTGGGGTTACGACCCGCTGCATTTCACAGTCCCGGAAGGCAGCTACGCCACCGACGCGAACGGCCCCGCCCGCATCCGCGAATTCCGCGAAATGGTGCAGGGACTGTCCCGCTCTGGCCTGCGCGTCGTCATGGATGTGGTCTACAACCACACCAGTTCTTACGGCCAGTACAAGAATTCGGTGCTCGACAAAATCGTTCCCGGCTACTACCAGCGCCGCAACAATGACGGCGACGTGGAAATGAGCAGCTGCTGCGCCAACACCGCCAGCGAACACCGCATGATGGAAAAACTGATGCTCGACTCCATGGAAGTGTGGGCAAAAGACTACAAGGTAGACGGCTTCCGCTTCGACCTGATGGGCCACCACAGCCTCGCCAACCTGCACAACACCCGCGCCATGCTCGACAAGCTCACACCGGAGAACGCCGGAGTGGACGGCAAATCGATCTACCTCTACGGCGAGGGCTGGAACTTCGGTGAAGTCGCCAACGACGCCCGCTTCAAGCAGGCCCGCCAGGGCAATATGGCCGGCACCGGTATCGGCACCTTCAACGACCGCCTGCGCGACAGCGTGCGCGGCGGCAACCCGTTCGGCGGCTTTGAGGAACAGGGGTTCGGCACCGGGCTGTTTACCGACAGCAATGGAAAGTTTTGGGGGGACGAGCGCCAGACATTACTGACCCTTGCGGACAAGGTCCGCGTATCCCTCGCCGGCAACCTCAAGCAATACACCTTCACCGATTCCCACGGCAACCAGACCACCGGCGAAGCCCTGGTCTACAACGGCCAGCCCACCGGCTACACCGAAGACCCGCAGGAATCCATCAACTACATCGCCGCCCACGACAACGAAACCCTGTTCGACGGCATCCAGATCAAAGCCAACAGCACCGCCACCATCGAAGACCGCGCGCGCATCCAGGCGTTCAGCAATTCACTGCTGCTGTTTGCCCAGGGAGTGCCGTTTATCCACGCCGGCCAGGACTTCCTGCGCTCCAAGTCGATGGATCGGGATAGTTACAATTCCGGCGACTGGTTCAATGCGCTGGATTTCAGTTTTGAACAAGGCAACTGGGGCAAGGGCTTGCCGGTGGCGGACAAGAACCAGGACAGCTGGTGGATCATGCAACCGCTGCTGGCCAATCCTGACCTGGCACCACAAAAGGCCCACCGCAAACTCACCGCGTCGATCTTCCGCGAGCAACTGGCCATCCGCAGCAGCTCCCCGCTGTTCCGTTTGACCACTGGTGAGGAAATCCAGAATCACCTGAGCTTCCTCAACACCGGCCCCGAACAGGTTCCGGGTCTGATTGCGATGCAACTTGAAGACAGCGAAGGTGACATCGACCGCTACTACCAACGTATCGTTGTGCTGTTCAACGGTGATAAGGAAACCGTAACCTTCTCCAATGCAGCCCTCTCTGGCAAACACCTGAAGCTGCACCCACTACAGCGCCACTCCGCCGACCCGGCGCTGCGTGGCGCATCGTTTGATCCCAATACGGGTACTTTCACTCTGCCGGGACGCGCGACTGCCGTGTTCGTGCAGGGCCGGCACGAGGCAGTGAAAGAGAAGTTAAAGGGGAAAATCGAGCAGTTGAAAAAAGAGAAAGAAGATAAGCTAAATAGTATTTTCAGCTTCTTAAAATCCTTTCTCTTAAGCTTCTAGCGAAGTACGAAACCAAAAGCGAAGAGCTTGCTGCCGGGGGCTATATGCGAGACCTTCTAAAACAGGGATGTTTTAGAAGAGCCCCCAGGGATGGGTTTACGGCGTGTCTCGCATATAGCCACCGGTAGCAAGCTCGCCACCGTAGGCCTTCTGAGCGCGAGACTCCGGGACCGGAGAGCTACGTAGAGAGTTACGAGGCGGCCCCGCTACTGGGGCCTTCGATTCGGACTTTTGAGATTTACCGAACCTTTATACGCGGATTTTTAATTACGACTCCGAGCTTTCTTCGTCGTCGAAGAGATGACCCAGTTTGCCCTTTTTGGTGGAAAGGTAATTCAGGTTATGGGGATTGCGGCCGCTCTGGTGTGGCAATCGTTCGGTAACGGTCACACCGAGATCTTCCAGCGCCTTCACCTTTCTCGGGTTATTTGTCATCAGACGGATGGCCTTGATACCCAGGTGGTCGATCATCGGCTTAAGGATCGAGTAATCGCGCATATCCGCACCGAATCCCAACTGCTCATTCGCCTCCACCGTATCCGCCCCACAATCCTGCAACTTATACGCGCGAATCTTGTTCAGCAGACCGATACCACGCCCTTCCTGACGCAAATAGAACACCACACCACGGCCTTCCGTAGCAATCCGGTGCAACGCATACTGCAACTGCGCACCGCAATCACAACGCAGGGAAAACAGCGCATCCCCCGTCAGACACTCCGAATGGATACGGGCCAGCACCGGCTCATCGGTATCCAGGTCGCCCATGGTCAGGGCAACATGCTCCTTGCCGGTTTCCACTTCCTCAAAACCATGCATCTCAAACATGCCCCAGGAAGTGGGCAGCTTGGAGGATTCAACATAGCGAATGGTCAAACTGATACCTCGTCAATCCATCAATTGCGCGCGCGCAGCAGCAACAGACCATCCCGTTGCTGCATATCCACGCGACTCAAAAAACTGTTACCCAGCAAAGTAATTTGCGGGAAATCATTGCCCAGCACCGTCGCCTCTACATTGTGCACCGTGATACCGCCGATGGTGACCCGGTCCAGTTGCAGGCGATAGGCCTTTTCCACACCGCTGGCAGTGGAGACCGTCATCGGTTGCGCGCGGGTGAGGTCCAGCCCCAGTTTGCGCGCGGTGGGGTAATTGAAAGCGATGCTGGTCGCGCCGGTATCCACCATCACCGGGATCTGGCGACCGTTGACCCAGGCGGTAGTGCTGTAGTGGCCGCGGCTGTCGGGAACCAGGCGCACTTCCGCCTTCTCTGCCGTCGCATAGCTGGCCGCTACCGGCGCCGCCAGGGTCAGGCGTTGCTGGTGGCCATTGATCTTTACCAGGGCATAGTCACTGGTAACGGAAACCAGTTGCACGCCCTCGGGCGAGGTTTTGCCGGATTTAAGCAGCCGCTGCTTGCCGTCAATCTCGAACATGGCGCTGCTGCCGAAGATGGCTTTCAGGCGCACGTCCTGTGCCATTGCAGCCTGGGCGGCAATGGCGAGCATCACGGTGAGTATTGCGGCGAATGTCTTCATTGGCGTCCTGCCTCAAAACATACTCAGGGCCAGTGCGGTGCCCTGCAGCACCAGCGCGGCATAGATGCCCGCCAGTATATCGTCCAGCATGATCCCCAGACCACCGTGCACCCGGCGGTCGGCCCAGCCGATGGGCTGCGGCTTGGCGATATCGAAGATGCGGAACAGTACAAAGCCGTACAGTGCCCACAGCCAGCCCGCGGGGGCGAGAAACATGGTGATCCAGTAGCCGACAAATTCGTCCCACACGATGCCGCCGTGGTCGTGCACCCCGAGTTTTTTCGACGCGGCGCCGCACAGGTAACAGCCAAACACCGACGCTACCGCCACCACCGCCAGATACATCGCCGGCGACAGGAACTGCATGCCCCACCACAGGGGAATGGCGGCGACGGTACCGAAGGTGCCCGGCGCTTTCTTGGCGAGACCGGAACCGAAGCCGAAGGCCAGGAACAGTACCGGGCTGCGCAGAAGTTGTGAAAATGTCGGGGTCATAGCGATCCTTTTGTGATCCTTTCCCAACCGGTCAGAAATGCCGGTAGCCGGCGTGTCCTGCCTGCCAGGGCGCGCCGTTGAAACGGCACTGGATGCCGGAACCTGCACTCATGCGGCCAATGGCGGTCACCGGCAGGTCAAGTTGTGCAACCGCGTCGAGATGCCTTTCCGGCACGGTAAAGCACAGCTGGTAATCGTCGCCACCGGTCACCGCGGTTTCCAGTGCGGTTGCCGGGTTCACACTCCGTGCCAGTTCCGCTACCGGCACTTTTTCCAGTTCCAGCTGTGCGCCCAGATGACTGGCGTTGCAGATATGCCCCAGGTCCGCCAACAGGCCGTCGGAGATATCCAGGCCGGCACTGGCGTAACCCGCCAGCTTCTGCACCAGTTCGAATTGTGGCTGCGGGAAATAAAAAGCTTCCTCAGCCTGCTGCTTCTGCGCTTCGCCAGCGCGATATTCGCCGAGCAGAATGGGCAGCGCCGCGCTGGCAGCCCCCAGGGTGTTGCTGACAAAGACACTGTCGCCCGCGCCCGCGCCATCGCGCCGCAGCGGCTGCTCGCTGGCGCCGGTCACCTGGATGGTGATGGAGAGCGGCCCTTTGGTGGTATCGCCACCAACCAGTGCAATATCGAACAGGTGCGCGGTGTCGGCGATGCCCCTGGCAAATCCTTCCAGCCACTCGGCATTGCTTTCCGGCAGTGTGAGGGCGAGGGTAAACCACAGGGGGGTGGCGTTCATGGCCGCAAGATCGCTGAGGTTTACCCGCAACGCGCGGCTGGCAATTCGGTAGGGGTCTGCCTGTGCCGGAAAGTGCACGCCGGCCACTAGGGTATCCACACTGGTGGCGAGGAATTTGCCGGCCGGCGGCGTGAGCAGGGCGCAGTCGTCGCCGATACCCAGCTCGACACCGGCGCCCGGGGCATTGGCCTGAAAGCGGGACGCGAAATATTCCCGTATCAGTTCAAATTCACCGGGGCCGGCCATGGCTGCTCAATCAGCCTTTGTCGGCTTTGACTTCGACGCTGCGCTCTTTGGCCGCAACCTTGTCGAGGATGCCGTTGATAAATTTGAAGGCGTCGGTGGGACCGAATTTTTTCGCCAGCGCGACGGCTTCGTTGATGACGACCTTGTAGGGGACGTCGATACGGTTTTTCAATTCATAGGTGGACATGCGCAGCAGGGCGCGGGACACCGGGTCCAGTTCTTCCACGTCGCGGTCGAGGTACTGGCTGTAGGCGCCTTCGATTTCGTCGAGGTTTTTCGCTACACCGTGGAACAGTTCGCGAAAGTAGGCCACGTCGGTTTTGCTCATGTCGTTGTCGGCATGAAACTCGGCTTCAATGGCGTTCAGGCTGGCGCCGGCCATTTGCCACTGGTACAGGGCCTGCATGGCGTAGTGACGGGCCTTGCGGCGGGCGGATGCGGTTACGGTCATCTCAGTTCAGTCTCAATCAGATTTTGCCCAGCAGGGAAACCATTTCCAGGGCGGTTTCCGCAGCTTCGCAGCCTTTGTTGCCGGCTTTGGTGCCGGAGCGTTCGATGGCCTGTTCAATGGAGTCTACGGTGAGTACGCCAAAGGTCACAGGGATGCCGGTGTTCATGGATACCTGGGCGAGGCCTTTGGTACATTCGCCGGCGACGTATTCGAAGTGCGGGGTGCCGCCGCGGATGACGGCGCCCAGCGCAATCACTGCGTCGAACTTTTTGCTTTCGGCAATTTTCTGCGCGGCGAGCGGGAATTCGAAGGCGCCGGGGGCGTAGTAGATGGTGATATCTTCTTCTTTGATGCCTTTGCGACGCAGGGTATCCAGTGCGCCGTCCTTCAGGCTTTCTACAACAAAGCTGTTCCAGCGGCTGACCAGCAGTGCGTACTTACCGGTGCTGCCTACGAAATCCCCTTCGATCACTTTGATATTGCTCATGGTCATTTTTCCATTGTCTGCTTGTTCACTGTCAGTCCACTTGGTGCTTCGGAACTGGGGCAGTGGCGGCAGAGCACCGGGGAAGGGTTTTCAGGACCGCTGTGAACCCATCCCTGGGCGCTGCGGCGGCAACATCCTGTTGCCGACGCTCCTGAAAACCCTTCCCCGGCACTCCGCCTTCGATTTGAAGTTTTGAGTTTTCCTAACCGCTTTTAAATCTTTCAGATCTCGTCTGCGTTCAGATACTCCTCCACTTCCAGGTCGAAACCGGAGATGGCGCTGAATTTGAACGGAGCGCTCAGCAGGCGCATCTTGCGCACCTTCAGGTCCCGCAGGATCTGCGAGCCGGTGCCGACCTGTTTGTATACCAGGTCCTGGCTCGGGCGCTGCTGCTTGCCGCTGATCAGCCAGTCGATGCTCTCTTCGATCTCTTCGGTGGTTTCATTGTGGCAGATCACCACAACCACACCCTTGCCCTCTTCCGCGACTTTTTTCAGTGCGCTGCGGAAAGTCCAGGGTTCGAACTTCTCATCGCCACGGCGCAGGCTGAAAACATCGCGCAGGGTGCTGGCGACGTGTACCCGCACCAGGGTGGGCTCTTCCGGAGTGAAATCGCCGAGCGAAAACGCGAAGTGGCGTTCGCGACGGGCCTTGTCGAGGTAGGTGCGGAGTTTGAACTCACCGAACTCGGTATGCACCTTGCGCTCGTTTACGCACTCGACAGTTTTCTCGTTGAGGGCGCGGTAGTTGATCAGGTCGGCGATGGTACCGATCTTGAGGTTGTGTTCTTTCGCGAACTTTTCCAGATCCGGGCGACGCGCCATGGTGCCGTCTTCATTCATGATTTCGACGATGGCAGCGGCGGGTTCAAAACCGGCCAGGCGCGCGAGGTCGCAACCCGCTTCGGTGTGGCCGGCGCGGCTCAGTACGCCGCCCGGCTGCGCTTTGATCGGGAAAATATGCCCGGGCTGCACGATGTCGGACGGCTTGGCATTGCGGGCGACGGCAGCGCGAATGGTGCGCGCGCGGTCGGCGGCAGAAATACCGGTAGTAACGCCCTCGGCGGCTTCGATGGAAACGGTGAAGTTGGTGCTGAACTGGGCGCCGTTGTCGCGAGACATCAGCGGCAGGTCGAGCTGTTCGCAGCGGTCGCCGGTGAGGGTCAGGCAGATCAGGCCGCGGGCGTGGGTGGCCATGAAGTTGATGTCTTCCGGGCGCACCTGCTCGGCGGCGATCACGAGGTCACCCTCGTTCTCGCGATCTTCGTCATCCATCAGGATAACCATTTTGCCCTGACGGATATCGTCGATCAGTTCTTCAACGCTATTCAGTTCCATAAAACCTCTAGTTTGCTCGATGAGGTCAATGCTCTCACCTTTCGAAATCTATTCATGGCACACACCCATGATGCGAAGGCGCTGACATCGGGTGACCATTTGCAGGACCTTCGAAAAAAGGGACTTTTTCGAAGAGTCCCCAGGGATGGGTTCACGGCGTGTCCTGCAAATGGTCACCCGATGGCAGGGCCGCCACCACGGTGGCCAGGAGCCACTATCCCAATTCTTCGGTATCAGGCCTTGTAAAACCCGTGCTGGGCCAGAAATTCCATGGTCAGCCCATCTTCCTTCGACTTGGCGGCGGCATCTCCCAAGAGTAGCCGTTCCAGGTAGCGCGCAATCAGATCCACTTCCAGGTTCACCTTGCTGCCCGCCTGATAGCCACCGATCACGGTTTCCGCGATGGTATGGGGCACAATGGTGAGTTCGAATTCGGCGCCATCTACCGCATTGACCGTCAGACTGGTGCCATCCACGGTAATCGAGCCCTTGTGGGCGATATATTTGGCCAGCTCATCCGGGGCGCGCAGGCGGAACTGCTCGGCGCGGGCGGTGGTCTTGCGCCACACCACCTCGCCGATACCATCCACATGGCCACTTACCATATGACCGCCGAGGCGGGTCTGCGGGGTGAGCGCCTTTTCCAGATTGACCCTGTCCCCCAGCTTCCAGTTACCCACAGTGGCAACCGCCAGGGTCTCTGCAGACACATCCGCCCAGTAACCGTCGCCGGGCAGATCCACCACCGTCAGGCAGACCCCATTGGTAGCGATGCTGTCGCCGAGTTTCACGTCGGAGAGATCCAGCTTGCCGGTTTTTACCCGCACACGCAGGTCGCCGCCGCTGGGTTGCAGTGCGGTAATCTCACCAACAGCCTCTACGATTCCTGTAAACATCAGCGCTCTATATCGGTCGTTGCGGTGATGCGCCAGTCGTGGCCGACTGCGCGCATATCGGTAATGGTGATCGGCAGCATGGAGCCCATGCGCGCGATCGGCAGCTCGAACAGCGGCCGCGCGCTGGAGCCGAGAATCTTGGGCGCCATATAGACGATGATTTCGTCCACATGGCCCTGGTACATAAACTCGCCCGAAAGGGTCGCGCCGCTCTCCACCAGCACCTCGTTGCACTCCCGGCGCGCCAGCTCTTTCAGCAGCTCACCCAGGTGCACCCGGCCATTCTGGTCCGCCGGCAATTCAATGACTTCGGCGCCAGCCTTTTGCAGCCGCGCCTTGCGCTCGCTGTCGGCACCACTGGTGGTGACCACCAATGTGGGGGCGTCACCCTGCAAAATAAAGGCTTTCGCGGGAGTGCGCAGCTTGCTGTCCACGATCACCCGCAGCGGCTGCTTTTCCGCCGCGGCTTCCGCGGCGAGCATCTCCAGGGCGATTTCGTCGGCGCGCACATTCATATTCGGGTTGTCGTGGCGCACCGTGTCGACGCCGGTAACGATTGCGCAGCTGCGCGCGCGCAGGCGCTGTACATCGGCGCGGGCCGCGGGGCCGGTGACCCATTTGGACTCGCCGCTGGCCATGGCGGTACGGCCGTCGATGCTCATGGCCGACTTGGTCCGCACCAGCGGCAGGCCCAGGCTCATGCGCTTGATAAACCCGGGGTTCAGCGCGCGGCAGGATTCTTCCAGCAACGGACCTTCCACTTCAATGCCCGCATCGCGCAGTTTTTGTAACCCATTCCCGCTGACCTGCGGATTCGGGTCCTGCATGCCGTACACCACCTTGGCCACACCGGCGGCGATCAGCGCCTCGGTGCAGGGGCCGGTCTTGCCGCTGTGACTGCAGGGTTCCAGGGTGACGTAGGCGATATTGCCCCGGGCCTTGTCGCCGGCAGCCTTCAGCGCTTCCACCTCCGCATGTCCTTCGCCGGCGCGCTGGTGCCAGCCCTCGCCGAGGATATTGCCCTGCTCGTCGGCGATGACGCAGCCGACGCGGGGGTTGGGCATGGTGGTAAAGAGGCCGCGCTCCGCCAGCTGAATGGCGCGGGCCATCAGTTCTCTCGGCGTCATCATGCCTCCCCGGATTCCGTGGAGGACTTGCCGCGGGTGTTGAGGCGTTCGATTTCGTCACTGAAATCGCTGACGTCCTCAAAGCGGCGATAGACGGAGGCGAAGCGCACATAGGCTACCTGGTCCAGCTCCCGCAGCTGCTCCATCACCAGCTCGCCGATACGCATGGCGGGGAGTTCGCGCTCGCCGGTGGCCTGCAGGGCGTGCTTGATCTGGGAAACGGCAGCTTCCACCCGCTCGGTGCTGACCGGGCGTTTTTCTACCGCGCGCTGGATGCCGGCGCGGAGCTTGTCTTCGTTGAAGGGTTCGCGCTGGCCGTTCTGTTTGACGACCCGCGGCAGGACCAGTTCGGCGGTCTCGAAGGTAGTGAAGCGCTCGTGGCACTGCAGGCACTCGCGACGACGGCGCACCTGGTCGCCATCGGCCACCAGGCGGGAGTCTACGACTTTGGTTTCATCTGCGCTGCAGAAAGGACAGTGCATGGAGAGTGGGCCCTATCAGAAATTGCGCGGCAGTTTACCACACGACAGTCAAATAGGCCTGCATCCCCACTCCCCAGCGGGCTCACGGCTATAGGCCAGAGAGCCCAGAGAGGTCAGAGCGCTTCGCGCTCGATAATCCGCTGCCACAGCTTCTGTCGCAGGGCCAGCACATTGGGTTTGGTGGCAGAGGAGATCCAGGTGCGCTCGATCACTTCCGGGCCGGGGTAAACGATGGGGTTGTTGCGGAGCTCGGGATCCACCAGTTCCTGGGCCGCCAGGTTAGCGTTGGCGTACTGGGTTTCATTGCTGATTTTGGCAATCACGCTCGGCTGCATCAGGTAATTGATGAACTGATAGGCGGCGTCAACATTCTGCGCGTTGGCGGGCATCGCAACCACATCGACCCACAGCGGGAAACCCTCTTTCGGCATGATGTAGCGGATGTCGAACGGCTTGCCGGCCTCCTCCGCCTGCCGCTGGGCCTCCAGCACGTCACCGCTCCAGCCGTGCGCGATACAGCGCTTGCCGCTGGCCAGGTCTTCCATGTATTCGCCGGAATCGAAATCCGTAATATACAGGCGGACCTTGGCCAGCAGGTTCGCCACCAGGTACTGGTGCGCGACGCTCATGCTGTTGGGGTCCTTGCCGAGGTAGTTCTGGGCAACGTCGAAGATTTCTTCCGGCGAGCGCATCAGGGTGGCGTTGCAGTGGTCGAGCTTGCTGAGGTTTTCCGGCTCAAACAGCAGGCTCCAGCTGTCTTCCGGCAGCACACCACCGAAAGCTTTCTCCACCGCCTGGACGTTGTAGCCGATACCCACGGTGCCCCACAGGTAAGGGAAAGCATACGCATTGCCCGGGTCAGACTGCTCCAGGCGCCGCATGAATTTGGGGTCGTTGCGGGACCAGCCGTCGATGCGGTTGCGGTCCAGCTTCTGCAATTTGCCGGCGGCGATGTAGGCGGGGATGTTGTCGGAGCTGGGAACGATGATGTCGAACTGGCGGCCGTCTGTCAGCCACACCTGCTCCAACTCTTCGATATCGTCGAACTCGAAGTAGTGCACCTTGATACCGGTCGCCGCTTCGAACCCGGCAATGGTGTCTTCGGCGATGTATTCCGACCAGTTGGCGAAGTACAACTCTTTCGCCTGGACGCCCTGACAGAGCCCAACCAGCAGAAACCATGAAACAAATTGGCGGATTACCGGATGCATGCTATTCCCTCGCTCGGCAGCTGCGCTGCGCGGTTCATTCAGGCCCCTGCAGTGCAGTCCCGCGCTGCCGGAAGCGTCGAACCCTGAAACCGCTTGGATCCGAATTGCCCGCCCCCTGTAGCGGGTGACGAGGCGTTAAGCAGCACATCCCGGTGCTATCGCTGTGCGGTGCAAAAACTGCGCCGCAATTCTGCCGAAGCAGAAACCGAAGCTTAATTCGGCTTTGAAGGTGGCGTATTAAACCAGAAACCGCGCGCCATTTCACAGCGATACAGATCATTTCTCCGCTTTGTATCCCCCACAACGAAAAACGGCTCCCTATGGAGCCGTTTCTCGGAACATTGTGCTTGCGGGACAGCCTTCTGCTGCCCCGCCCTACTTACACCTTGTATACGGGGAACTTGGCACAGATTTCCAGTACTTTGGCTTTCACCTCCGCGATGGTGCCTTGCGCATCGCCCTTCTCCAGCGCGTCGAGCACGTCGCAGATCCAGTTGGTGAGCTGCTTGGTCTCTTCCACACCGAAGCCGCGGGTGGTGATGGCCGGGGTGCCTACACGCAGGCCGCTGGTGATGAACGGGGAGCGCGGGTCGTTGGGGACCGCGTTCTTGTTCACGGTGATGTTGGCGTTGCCCAGGGCTTCGTCCGCATCCTTACCGGTGTATTCCTTGCCGATCAGGTCCACCAGCATCAGGTGGTCGTCGGTGCCACCGGAAACGATGTTGATACCGCGATCCTTGAAGGTCTCCGCCATGGCGCGGGCATTCTCGACCACCTTCTTCTGGTAGGCCTTGTATTCCGGGGTCATGGCTTCCTTGAAGGAAACCGCCTTGGCCGCGATCACGTGCATCAGCGGGCCGCCCTGACCGCCCGGGAATACCGCGCTGTTCAGTTTCTTCTCGATCTCTTCATTGGCCTTGGCAATGATGATACCGCCGCGGGGACCGCGCAGGGTCTTGTGAGTGGTGGAGGTCACCACGTCGGCGTGGGGTACCGGGGACGGGTAAACGCCCGCTGCAACCAGGCCGGCCACGTGAGCCATATCCACCATCAGGTAGGCGCCAACCTTGTCGGCGATCTCGCGGAACCTGGCCCAGTCCATGATGCGGCTGTAGGCGGAGAAGCCGGCCACGATCATCTTCGGCTTGTGTTCCAGCGCCAGGCGCTCCACTTCCTCGTAGTCCACCTCGCCGGTTTCCGGGTTCAGGCCGTACTGCACCGCGTTGTAGATCTTGCCGGAGAAGTTCACCTTGGCGCCGTGGGTCAGGTGGCCGCCGTGGGCCAGGCTCATGCCCAGTACGGTGTCGCCCGGGGCGCACAGGGCCTGGTAGACCGCGGCGTTGGCCTGGGAGCCGGAGTGGGGCTGGACGTTGGCGTAATCGGCGCCAAACAGCGCTTTGGCGCGCTCGATAGCCAGGGTTTCCACCTTGTCCACGTATTCACAGCCGCCGTAGTAGCGCTTGCCCGGGTAGCCTTCCGCGTACTTGTTGGTCAGGCTGGAGCCCTGGGCTTCCATCACCTGCGGGCTGGTGTAGTTTTCCGAGGCGATCAGCTCGATGTGTTCTTCCTGGCGACGGTCTTCCTCCTGAATTGCATCCCAGACTTCGGCATCGTAAGAGGCAAGCGTGACTGATTTATCAAACATGGTTTTCCCTCGGGTAAGGCGCTAACAGCGACTAAGCATAATCTCGACGGGGGCGAATACCGATCCGTCTGACCAGTCCCCCACCTCAGAAAGGCGCGCATTGTACACCAAGGGGCAGGCGACGGTGCAAAGGGTGTACGTGAAACAAATTCAATACAGCGCCCCACCTCGCTCAAGTTGCAGCAGTGACGCGCATTGTTGAAAAAAGCGCCAGCAGGGGCCGGATCCCCTGGCGGCTGCCGGCCGCAACATTTCTGTCACCAGACCTTAACCATTCTGTTGCTATGGTTCGACGGCCGCCGCCGACAATACCTTTAACCGGCTGGCGACCGTTACAACAATGATACAGGGGGACCCACTGTGCCTATTTGCAAAAAATCCCTGGCCGCACTGGCCATTGGCAGCCTTGCCACACTGATGCTCACCGCTTGTGCAAACAATCCGGTAGAAACCGTCAGCGTGCGCGGCACCGTCGTCGAGGAAGACGGCAAGTTCTATCTGCAGAGCCAGAATGACAAGTATTTCCTGAATGCCATGCCGCAGCTGCGATACGGGCGCTACGTGGGCAAGCAGCTGGCCATCGAAGGCGAGGTGCCGCAGGAATGCACCCAGGTATGGGACGATGCCATCGTGCGTGTGGGCAACGACGCGGAACTGGTGGACATCAACAAGGTGGACTGGTCCCAGTGCATCGCCGCAGAGAAAGTCAGCCTGATCACCGCCCGCGGTGAGCAGCAAGTCTACGACTGGGAAAAGATCGAACTGGAAGACTATTTTTTCTGAACGGATTCTTCTGAACCGTTTTTCCGACCGACTTCTCGCTGTCGGGCCACGTAAAAACTGCGTGGTTTTGCCCGCCCCTGCCCGCATTCGCGAGGCCGGGGGCACCTGCCCCCTCCTCAACCCGCCCCAACTTGATCCAGGTCAATTGCCGTTGGCGGGCGCGGACAACAATAGAGTTACCGGTACCCAACCTCAGCGATGGAGGTGCGATATGCACAGTATCTACCGGCAGCTCTGCTGCGACCACAAACACATGCAACGGCTGCTCGACGTATTCGAAACGCTGCTACAACAACTGGGAAAACAGGACCGCAATCCCGCAACGCTGACCATGATCCTGGACGCACTGGATTATCTTTCCGTTTACCCGGACCAGTGGCATCACCCGGTAGAAGACCTGGTGTTCGAGCAGCTGCTGGGCAAACCGGTGGACGTTCGCGATGTGATCAACAGAACCTTCAAGGAACACCACCAGATTGCCGTTGCCACACGCAAGATGAACAGCCTGTTTTACGCCGTCGCCAACGACGCCGCGGTGGAAAGGGAGCAGCTGTTCGGCGCCGCGCGGGAATTTATCGAGCTGCAGCGGCGCCACCTGCAAAGGGAAAATGAAATCCTGTTCCCGCTGGTGGCCGAGATGCTGACCGAGAACGACTGGGATGATGTGCAGAACAAGATTCAGCAACGCCAGAGCATGCACTTCAATACCGGCGTAAAAAGACTGTATGAATCCGTATATGAGGAGCTGGCGGAGCCCGCCGAGGCGTAAGCCGCGGCCGGGCTCCTGTAACTCTAGCTCTCGTAACTGCAGTGCGTGCCCGCCAGTTCACTGAGGGCGACCAGGTCGAGGATGGAAACCGAACGCCCTTTTACACTGATCAACTCCTGCTTCTGGAAGCGGGAGATCAGGCGGCTGACGGTTTCCGCGGTGAGGCCAAGATAATTGGCGATATCCATGCGTGGCATGGACAGCACAAACTCGCTGGCGGAATAACCGCGGCGCGAATAACGGCTGGAAATGTTGATCAACAGCGCCGCCAGCCGGCTCTCGGCGGAGCGCTTGCCCAGCAGCAACAGCGCTTCATTTTCCTGCTTCAGCTCTTCGGAAAAAATACTGTAAATCTGCTTTTGCAGCGCCGGCACTTCCTGCGCCAGACTCTCCAGCTGGGTAAACGGCAGTACACAGACACTGCTGTCTTCCAGTGCCTCGGCATAGCCCGGATGCACACCACCGCTGTAGGCGTCGAGCCCCAGCAGCTCGCCCGGCAGGGCAAAGTGGGTAACCTGGGTATCGCCATCGGCACCGATCACCGCCGACTTGAAACTGCCAGAGCGGATCGCGTAGAGGCTGGAGAAAGGATCGCCGGCGCGGTACAGGGCCTCGCCGGCCTTGATGATTTTCTTTTTGCGGGTGACCAGTTCCAGGCGCTCGATATCCTGCTCGCTCAGCCCCACCGGCAGGCACAGACGACGCACCGAGCAATTGCTACAACTGACTGGAATAGTCTCTTTCATCGGAATCCCGCAACGCCACAAAAATAGAAGGGTTAAGGCTGATTTCGGAGGGAGATTGTATCCCTTCCCCGCCCCTAAAGCACCCGCGAGTACCGCGCGGTCTGTTCGGCGCCATGCAGATAGACATCAAAGGCAGCAGCGGCGTTGCGCAGGAACCAGCGCCCGCGCTCGGTCACGTACAGCTCACTGTCGCTCTGCCCCAGCAAACCGTCGGCAAACATCGGTTGCAGGCGCGCGAGCTCCGCCCGGAAACCCTGGCTAAACGACTGCCCGGTGCGCGCCTCTACCTCGCGCTTGTCGACGCGGAGATGGCACATCAACTCCATGATCAGCCACTGGCGCAGGCGGTCGTCCGCACTCAGTTGCCAGCCGCGGCAGATGGCCTCACCGGGCCCGGCGATGGCGCCGGCGTATTCTTTCAGGCTGTGGTGGTTCTGCCAGTAGCCGTCGCGGCTGTAGCTGATGGCGGAAGCGCCGAGACCCACCAGGGCATCCGCGGGCATCAGGGTATAGCCCTGGAAGTTGCGCGCCAGGCGCCCCTCGGCCGCGGCCCGGGCCATTTCGTCGTCGGGGCGGGCAAAGTGATCCATACCGAGGAATACATAACCCGCTTCGGTCAGGCGGCGGCTGGCCGCCAGCTGCATGGCGATTTTCTCGGACGGCGACGGCATCAGGTCGGAATCGATCAGGCGCTGGGCCTTGAAGCGCTCCGGCAGGTGCGCGTAGTGATACAGGGCAATACGGTCCGGTGCCAGCTCGAGTACCTTGTCGATGGTTTTTTCCAGGCTCGCGACATTCTGTCCCGGCAGGCCGTAGATCAGGTCGTAGGAAATGGAGCCGAAGCCCCGCTCGCGGGCGCCCTCGGTCAGCGCCTGCACCTGTTCCGGGCTGCAGATACGGTTGATCGCCCGCTGCACCTCCGGATTGAAGTCCTGAATGCCGAGGCTGAGGCGGTTGAAACCCAGGTCCCGCAGGGTATCCAGGGTTTCGCTTTCAAGTACCCGCGGATCCGCCTCGATGCTGTATTCCACATCGTCGCCGGTGCGCAGGTCGAAAATTTCTCCCAGCCCCTCGACCAGCCGGCGCAGGTCGCCATCGTTGAGGAACGTGGGAGTACCGCCGCCGAGGTGCAACTGCACCACCGGTGCCCGCGCCACCCGCTCGCGATACCACTGCGCTTCCTTCAGCACATTGTCCAGGTAACTGGAGGCCAGCCCGTACTGGCGGGTGATGATCTTGTTGCAGGCGCAGAAATAGCACAGGGAGCGGCAGAACGGGATGTGCACATACAACGATAATGTTTCCACATCCTGCAGCGCCGCCCACGGCTGGTCGCCGCTTGCGGAGCCACTCATGGGCACAAAACGGTCCGCAGTGGGATAGGAGGTATAGCGCGGACAGGGGCCCGCATAGCGCGCCAGCAGGTCTGCCGAAAGCTCGGGAACCGGCTGGTCAGCGGATGGGGTTGAGCGGGTGACGGTGCTATCGAATTTGTCGTCCATCTGCGAAAAACCTCTGATCCTGGATCATGCTGTGGAGAGCGGACCAGGGTAAGTTACCCGGCGGCCTGCCGCCGGCGCTTGATTTATGTCAATCGCCGCCGGCTTTTCGATGGGCTCCGCGCTGCGGAGCCCTGCCACGGCACGCTGGGGCGGCAATCAGAAGCGATAGCCGAATCCGGCACTGTAGACCAGCGGGTCCAGCTCCACATCGGCGGCAACCTTGCCCACGCCGGGAACGTCGACCCGGGCCTCGGTATCAATATCCATCCACCATACCGCCAGGTTCAGCAGCCAGCGCTGATCGGCGCCGAAGGCAATATCAACTCCGGCCTCGGCGGCCATTCCGGTGGAATTTTTCAGGGACAGATCGGCATCGCCGCTGGCACCCAGGGTGGCGAATACCGCATTGGCCTCACCGCTGACCTCTTCATCAAAAAAGGCGGTGTAGTTCAGGCCCAGGCCGATATACGGCTGTACAGAAGAGGAAGCTTGCAGCGGGTAATACTGCAGCATCACGGTCGGGGGGAGATGTTTGGTTTCGCCAAGGTCGAAGGTTTCCCCGAGCCCGGATACTTCCAGGTCGTGACTGAACGGGGTGGCGGCAATCACTTCCAGTCCCCAGTGATCGCGCAGCATATAGGTGCCGATCAGGCTCAGTGCGGTGCCGTCAGCAACCTCAGCGGCAGTGCCATCGAGGGCAACACTCCCCAATGCCAGGGCACTGGAGCTGACATCCGGGCTGACGGTAATGGCACCGCTGCGAAAAATGAAATCACCGGTATCGTAGGCAAATACAGGGCCGGAAATCAGTGCGGCCAGAACGGTGCCGAGCGCCACTTTTTTCATGTTTATCTCCGTGTCTTGAATCAGGGCTTCCGTCTCGCCGGTACGCTAATTAGCGTTATTGGTATGGCGCTCCATGGAGACGGCTGCAGATTAGCGGCTGGAGTTCCCGGCCCTTTTGATTCAAATCAAACGCGGAGTACAAACAGGCTCAAGAAAACTCGACGCCCGGCTCGTTGAAACCGGGCTTTCCGTTGTCGAGTCGGCTTGTTGAGAATCAGTCCCCGGCGGGGCGACGGAAAAGATTCTGGATACTGGAGAAATCCAGCGCAGCATTGGCGGTGTCGCCACCGTGCAACTGGTACAGGTTTTTCGCCAGCGCCCCCAGCGGGGTCGAGGAGGCACTGCCGGCCGCGGTATCCATCGCCAGGCCGAGGTCCTTCAGCATCAGCGCCACCGAAAAACCACCCTCATAGTTGCGCGAAGCGGGCACGCCCTCCATCACTCCCGGATACGGATTGTATTTTTCCAGCGACCAGTTGCCGCCGGAACTCGCGCGCATGATGTCCGACAGCACTGTCGGATCCAGCCCGTTATCCACCCCCAGCTGCAACGCCTCGGCGGTACCGATCATATGGATGGCCAGCAGCATGTTGTTGCAGATCTTGGCCACCTGCCCGGAACCGGCCGCACCGGCGTGGAAGATATTCGCACCCATGGCCTGCAAGTAAGGCTTCGCCGACTCGACCGCTGCCGCCTCGCCGCCGCACATAAACGACAGGGTCCCCGCAGCGGCCGCGGCGGTGCCACCGGAAACCGGTGCATCGATGGCGCGGATACCGCGGTCTCCGGCAGCGGCGATCAGCTGGCGTGCATCCCCGGCAGCGATGGTGGAGCTATCGATCACCAGCACATCCGTATCCAGCGCCTGCAGGATCCCGCGGGCCCCCAGGTACAGCCCCTTGACCGCGTCGCCGCTCGGCAGCATCAAGATGACGACATCGGCACCTTCCACCGTCTGCTGCGCACTTTCCCCGCGCTTGCATCCGTTGGCCACCGCCTGTTGCACCGCCGCCGCCGACAGGTCGAATGCGGTCACCTCAAAGCCCGCCGCAACCAGGTTGGCCGCCATCGGGCCACCCATATGGCCGAGGCCGAAAAATGCGATTTTCTCGATTGTTGCCATGCTTTCTGCTCCGGTTATTTATTATTTTGCATCTGCGTTTTTTTACACGGGCGAATCAAAGATCCGCCAGCGGACTCACTTTCCAGGGGGCGGTGAAACAGGCTTCCACTTCCGCCGCAGTCACCTCCCCCAGCGTCGCCGGCTGCCATTGCGGATTGCGATCCTTGTCGATCAGCAGTGCGCGCACCCCTTCCTTTACCTGACCGTTATTGCACATGTTCACCGCCAGCGTCAGCTCCATTCGCAGCACGTCTGCCAGTGACATATGCCGCGCCCGGTGCAGCTGCTCCCACACGATCCAGGCGGTAAGCGGGCAACCCGCGCGCATGGTGGCCGACGCTCGCTGCAGCCATTTGTCGTCGCCGCTGTAGGCCGCGATCGCTTCATATACCTCCGGCAGGGTCGCGCCGTCGGTGAGTTCCTGGATCACATCGTAATGCGTGCGCAGGTTGGGGGCGGGCTGACCGGCGGCTGGCAGTTCACGGGACTGGATCGCCTTGCTCACCAGTACATGGTTCTGGGCCGGATCCGCACTGAAGTCGAGGGCCTGCAGCCCCGCCAGCAGGTCGTCTTTACCGGCGGCGGGCAGCAGGCGGTCGGCCATGCCGCAGTACAGCGCATCGGTGCCGTTAAACTGCGCGCCGGTGAGGCCCAGGAACAGGCCGGTGCGGCCGGGCATGCGGTTCAGGAACCAGCTGCCGCCCACATCGGGGAACAGGCCGATGTTGATTTCCGGCATGGCCATGCGCGTGGTCTCGGTGACGATGCGGTGGCTGGCACCGCTCATAATGCCGATACCGCCGCCCATGACGATGCCACTGCCCCACACAACGATGGGCTTGGCATAGGTGTGGATGCGGTAGTCCAGGCGATACTCGCGGGTAAAGAAGTCCTGCACGAACTGGCTGGCCCCATTATCGCCATAGCTGCCGGATTCCCGGTGCAACGCGACCACGTCGCCACCGGCACACAGTGCCTTGTCGCCGGCGCCTTCGATCCAGACGCAGGCGAGACTTTCGTCCTTTTCCCACTCATCCAGTTGCGCGGCCATCAGGTCGATCATGTCGAGATTGAGGGCGTTGTGGGCTTTGGGCAGATTGAGCGTCAGTTTGCCGACGGGGCCCTGACGTTCGACGATAAGGGGTGATTCCTGGGTCATACTGGTTCCCGGTTGTCTTGTTCGGGGCAAAGTTAAACACAGAAGGGGCCGTGGTGGCATTACCTCCCCCTTCCAACCGGGTTTACTTCATGTGTAGAGGAGACAGGCGAAGCGCGGGCGTCGACACCGGAAAAACCACTAAAAACACCATGAACCAGCAGGTTGAACTTTCCCACCAAACTGCTAACTTGCGCGCAAATTCTGACCGACTGGAATCGAGCTCTAATGGCTGAATACGTATACACAATGAACCGCGTGGGCAAGGTTGTTCCGCCCAAGCGCGAGATTCTGAAAGATATTTCCCTGTCCTTCTTCCCCGGCGCCAAAATCGGCGTACTGGGTCTGAACGGTGCCGGTAAATCCACCCTGCTGCGCATCATGGCCGGTGTGGACCAGGACTATAACGGCGAAGCTCGCGCCATGCCCGGCATCAAGGTCGGCTACCTGCCCCAGGAGCCGCAACTGGATCCCGCCAAGACCGTCCGCGGCAACGTCGAAGACGGCATGCGCGAAGCCATCGACGCCCTCCAGGGCCTGGAACAGGTGTACGCGGACTACGCCGAGCCGGACGCGGACTTCGATGCCCTGGCCAAGAAGCAGCAACAGTATGAAGACGTGATCCAGGCCTGGGACGCCCACAACCTGGAACACCGTCTGGAAGTGGCCGCCGACGCCCTGCGTCTGCCGCCGTGGGACGCGGACGTGAACAACCTGTCCGGTGGTGAGAAGCGCCGTGTGGCCCTGTGCCGCCTGCTGCTGTCCCGTCCCGACATGCTGCTGCTGGACGAACCCACCAACCACCTCGACGCCGAGAGTGTCTACTGGCTCGAGCGCTTCCTGCACGACTTCGACGGCACCGTGGTCGCCATTACCCACGACCGCTACTTCCTCGACAATGTGGCCGGCTGGATTCTGGAACTGGACCGCGGCCACGGCATTCCGTGGGAAGGCAACTACACCACCTGGCTGGAGCAGAAAGAGAAGCGCCTGGAACAGGAGCAGAAAGGCGAGCAGGCCCGCGCCAAGGCGATGCAGAAAGAACTGGAGTGGGCGCGCCAGAACCCGAAGGGCCGCCAGTCCAAGAACAAGGCGCGCCTGTCCCGCCTGGAAGAGATGCAGTCCCAGGAATTCCAGGCCCGCAACGAGACCAACGAGATCTACATTCCGCCCGGTGAGCGCCTTGGTGACAATGTGATCGAGCTGAGCCATGTGAGCAAGGCGTTCGGCGATCGCGTGCTGATCGACGACCTGTCGTTCCGCGTACCCAAGGGCGCCATCGTCGGTATCGTCGGCGGTAACGGTGCCGGTAAGTCCACCCTGTTCCGTATGATCAACGGCAAGGAAAAGCCGGACTCCGGCGAGATCAAGATCGGTGAAACCGTGCAGATCGCCAGTGTCGACCAGAGCCGTGAAAACCTGGACGACAACAAGACCGTGTGGGAATGCATTTCCGACGGCCACGACATCCTCAAGATCAACAACTACGAAGTGGGTTCGCGCAACTACATCGGCCGCTTCAACTTCAAGGGCAGCGACCAGCAGAAGCGCGTGGGCGAGCTTTCCGGTGGTGAGCGCGGCCGCCTGCACCTGGCCTACACCCTGAAGCAGGGCGCCAACGTGCTGCTGCTGGACGAACCGTCCAACGACCTGGATATCGAAACCCTGCGCGCCCTGGAAGAAGCCCTGCTGAGCTTCCCCGGCTGCGCCATGGTGATCTCACACGACCGCTGGTTCCTGGACCGGGTGGCGACCCATATCCTGGCGTACGAAGGCGACAGTAATGTGGTGTTCTTCGAGGGCAATTACACCGAGTACCACGAAGATTTTGTGGCGCGCAACGGGGAGAATGCTACGCCGCATCGGATGCAGTACAAGAAGATCAAGACCTGATTCACACAGGCAATCAATAAAGAGCCCGCAACTTGCGGGCTTTTTTATTTCTCTCACTTTTTCTGACACAAATAAAAAAGCCCCGATCAATTGATCGGGGCTGGTAAGCGACAGCTGCCCTGAAAGGCTCCCGTTACAGGAGCGATTCAGGCAGCTGATCTGACAAGTTGCGGCTTATTAGAAGTTCAGAGTCGCAGACAGCATTGCGTAACGGGGAGTCTGGTAAGCCAGGGGCACCCGGTAAGTGTTGCTGACGGTGTACGGAGCATCTTCTGAAGTCACATCCAGCTGGGTCGCCTTGTCTTCGTTGAGAGCATTGAAGACCTGCAGGCTCAGACTCAGCTTGTTATCCATAATGGCCGGAGTGTAAGTCACGCTCAGGTCCAGGTTGCGGGTCCACGGAGTACGCTCGTCACCCGGCTCTGCCACGCTGCCGAAGCAGGTGTGGTAGCTGGCACCGTAACCAACGGGGTCACCAGCTTCGGACGCTTCGTCGATTTGGCCATTCGGATTGAAATAACCCAGGCAGCTGACCGGCATACCGGACATGATGCGCGCGTTGGCACCCACCATCAGCTCTTCGGTGATCATGTAGCTACCGCGGATCTTCAGCTGGTGGCGACGGTCGTTTGCCAGGTAGCCGTCGGAGAACTGCATCAGCTCAGCAACGTCCCAGTCCTGGGTCTTGGAGATATTGTCCTGACCGAACTCGGATTTCACCTGACCCTCGGTGTTACCCTCGAGCGTGCTGTAGGTGTAGTCAACACGCGCTTCCCACTTGCCATCGAACTCACGCTCGAGGAACAGGTCAAAAGCCTTGTACTGACGCTTCAGGTCGGGCATACCCCAGTCATCGGCGGTCATGGTTACTTCGGTACGGGTACCGTTAGGGTTACCGTTTTCGTCGAAGTTGGCCATGCTGAAGGTGTTGCTGCCACCCGGGTTGAACATGTAGCAGTACTGCCAATCCACAGTGTTGTAGTCCACGCCCATTTCGCCCAGCTTGTCGATCATGCGGTAAGGGTCGCACACATCGTCAATACCTGACTTCAGGTCACGGAAGGTGAACTTCGCACCGTAAGTCCAGTCGTCACCCAGGGTCTTCTCGAAGCCCACCAGGTACTCGTCCTGGTACATGTTTTCCAGGTCGGACGGAGCGAATGCCAGCGGATCGATTGCCTGGCCGTATTCACCGTTGGCAGAAACCGGGCCCGGGCCCAGAGCGGTCAAGCCGGTAGGCGCACCAGTCTCGGAATCCACACCGCTGTACGTGAAGTACTCACGAGTATAAGTAGAGGCGGAAGCACCACGGATCGCAACGTTATTCGGCATGGCCAGGTAATAGCGACCTGCGTTGGCGTAAACCTTCAGAGAGGAATCGCCGAATACGTCCCAAGCTGCGCCCAGGCGAGGTGCCCACTGGTCGTCAGATTCCAGGTAGGGGTCGCCATCCAGGTTGTAGTTGGTGAACTTATCGTTACGCAGACCCAGAGACAGCATTACCTCATCGGTCACCTGCCAGCGATCTTCGAAGTAGTACGCATCCTGGTCCAGCTTCATGCTGGTGGCGTCTTGGTAGATATAGCTCTGTACGTAGTAGCCATCGCCACCGGGAGCGCCGACGTTCAGGGTAGCGTTGATCGGTGCACTCGGATCCGCCGCACGGCTGTAGATCCACACATCAGTCAGCTGCGAGGTACCCTCGTTTGCGGCTTCAAACGACATATTGTCGATACCGAAAGTCAGAGCGTGGTCACCCAGTACCCATTCCAGGTTCAGGCGGTAGCCTTCGGTGGTGTCTTCACCGTCACGACCACGATAGCCACCAGCGCGGTTTGCCACCGGATTGTCACCGACAATGCTCGGGTCCTGGTTGGTGTAAGCGGAGATGTATGGGTAAACCGCGTCACCAGCCAGCTCATTTTTGTAGCTGAAGTCGCCGCGGCCGTACATCGCGTTCAGGGTCAGGTTCTCGGCCAGGAAGCCGGTATAGTTCAGGATCTGGAACGCGCTTTCATTGGTATCAGAGTTGGGCGCAGCTTCCAGTCTTTCACCACGGGACGAAGTCTCGAAATCCCACTCGGTGTAGGTACCGTCCCAGGTTTCCTTTTCACCCATGTAGGTGTATTCCAGCAGGTGATCACTGGTAATGAACCAGTCCAGCTTGGCGTAGATCTTGCTGTTTTCGCTTTCGGCGTCGGTTACCCGCGGAGCTGCTTCATAGGTCGGAGCGTTTTCCGATTCGCCCATCTCGGTTTCGGTGGAGACAAATGCAAACAGCTTGTCCTGAATCAGCGGACCGCTGAAGTAGGCGCTGTAAGTATTGCTCCAGGAGAGGTTGTTCTTGCCGGGCTCACGCAGGGCACCAACGATGCTCGGGTCGGTATATTCGTAGCCTTCCGGAAGATCCATACTCTGGAAATAGGTGTCGGGCTTGTCGGATTTCAGACCTTTCGGTTCGAATACAACCTGTGCACCGTAATGCCACTCGTTGTCGCCACGCGCACCAACCTGGTTGATTACGCCACCAGAAGAGCGGCCGTACTTGGCGCCGTAACCGCCGGTGTAGGTTTCCTGCTGGTCGATCGCACCGAACGGCAGGCTGAAGCCACCCAGGTTGGAAAGCGGATCATTGGCCAGGAAGCCGTTGATGTAATAGGCGTTTTCGGAAATACCAGAACCACCGAAAGAAACCATGTTACCGAAGTAGCCGCTGGCACCGGCGTTGGCACCCGGGGCCAGCAGAGCAATACTCTCTGCGGAACGAGCGATCGGCATGCGCTTCAGATCGTCAGAGGTAATCACGACGCGAGCGTCAGTTGAAGTAACGTCGATCGGCGGCAGGCCTGCTGTGCCGACAACTTCCACAACTTCCATCATGGCGTCTTCGCCGAAAGAAGCATCGGAGCCGGAACCAACGCGCACAGGAACGCTGCGTGTGCCAACGGATTCGCCGTCTTGTTCAGCAGTAACCACGTATTCGCCAACCGGCAGAGAACCCAGGTTATAGCGACCGGATTCATCTACGGTGACAGTGCGGCTAAAGCCACTTTTGTTCTTAACGACGATGGTAGAGCCAGCCGGCGCAGAACCGTAGATAGAGCCGGTAGTACTCTGAGCAAATACTGCCGGAGCACTGGCAATTGCTGCAGTACCGATGGCCAGAGCCAGGGCACTGCGAGCGAGGTTGTGACGCAGATTGCGAGTAGAACTCATATAGAGACCCCCTTTGGTCTTCGTTTTTTTTGAGCTTGTCGTGTATGACCGCCCCCCAGCGGCCATATACCCAACACATACCCCTAACGAGCAAAACCCCCACCCCCTCCATTTGCATTCCATCCTGTCATTTAGCCATATTCGTCCATTCCTGTGCAGATAAAAAATATATCCGTCATAAATTCAACGGCAATAAAGAAAAACTGTCACAAATAAAAGGGAAAAATTTGGCGCGACGTCCCACGCAACTGCAAAGCGCACCGCAATGAAGCGCCAAGAGCCCCACCACGAGGCGCGAGATATAAAAATTGAAATTATGGAAAAACTGGGACAAACAAAATGTAAAGAAGACCAGAAAGAAATAAATAACCTAAAATAAAGAAAAAACTGAAAAACCTTCCTTATTTTAAAAAAGTTTATTTGGCCATTAAAAAAATGTACTTTCGGCTATTTTTTACTCAAGAAAACGCACAGCAACAGAACCGGGAGCTAAATAAAACCCGCGCTTTCACCTGGTTTGTAAGGACGAAAACAAAAGCGGGAGGCTATGCCTCCCGCTTTTACTTACATCATGTATTGACGCTTACGTTACGTGACTCTTAGAAAGATACGCGTGTACCCAGGTAGAACCGACGTGGAGAAACCCACTCAACCGCCTGGCCAAAGCCGTACTGCCCGTCGCCTGCGGTCAGATCCTGCTCGCGAATACCTGCCTGGTCATCAAATACGTTGAAGATATCCAGGAAGAATTCCGCCTCGTAACCTGCCAGTTGGTAAGAGTACTTCACACGAGCGTCCAGGGTTCCATAAGAGCTGGCGACATTGGAACCAACCGCATTCTCGTCTACCCAGACTGACTCAACACCGCCGTACTCGTACGTCTCTCCCAAGTCGGGCAGGTGACGACCTGCAACCGACCAGGTATTGCTGTAGCGCAGACCTGAGTTCCAGTTGTATACCAGACCCAGCTCAATGCCATTGCTAAAGAAGTAAGAACCGGCAACCTTGAACAGGTGCTCGATATTACCCGGCTGATCGCCCCACATACCCGGCGCGCGCGGATCCAGCCAGAGTACATCGCCCTGGAAATCGGCATTACCGTCAGAGTTGGAGTTACCTTCGGCCAGGTTGTACGTATAGGAGGCCAGCATTTGCCAGTTATCACTACGACGCTTGCGGAAGGTAAATTCCACACCCTGGTACTCGCGCTTGCCACCTTCGAGGGTCGCAATTACGTAGTTGGAGTCCGGAATTTCACTGTAGCCGAAGTAAGACAGCGGCAGAGTGAAATCTCCAGCGTGCGAGGGATCAGTGTAAAGACCGAGATCGTAGTCTTCCAACAGGTCCTCGGATACGCGGTTGGTGTAGGTCACCTCGGCACTCATGTCATCACCAAAGGTCATCGCGTAACCGACCAGGAACTCGTCGGTATACGGAGTTTTAGTGCTGGGCGCGAAGAATGCGTCCTGACCAGCCTTGGTGCCGCCACGGGTACGGTATGTCAGCCAACGATCACCAACGAAAATCTGCTCCTCACGCACGGAACCGGTAAGGGTACCCGCGAAGGAAGTCATATCGGTACGAATCGGGTCGTAATAGCGACCGTAGAAGCCCCATACCTTGCTGCTGCCATCACCGTTGATGTCATAGGTTACGCCGACGCGCGGAGCGATTTCCCAATCAAACGTATGAATGTTGTCACCGGTAGTCGCGAAGTGCTCCCACTGCTCTGCGCGCAAACCGAGGTTTACGCTCCACTTGTCGTAGTTCCAGCTGTCCTGAACATAAAAGGCGGAACCTTCGGTTTTCAGGGAGTATGGTGCCGTCTCGGTCTGGGCGATACGGTACACGTTGATGGAATCACCCGGGTTACCTGCGGAGCTAGCAAAAGTCAGCGCTTCCAGTTCAGCATTGCTGATGGTACCGCTGCTATCGGTATCCAGCAGACCCAGGTAATACGCGGAATCCGCGCTCTCGGTCATGGCGTCGATGATACGTGCGTAGTCGTCAGTTACCAGCTCAACCGGACCAGTCCAACTTCCGCCCGTCAGATCAGCCACAGTAACACCGCTGTTGGCCATCGAGATAGATGAATACTGAGCCCCATCACCACTATAGAGGCTATTAACAAAGCGCTCATTTTCCGTGAAGGTGTAACCTGCTTTCAGCTCATGGCTACCCCAATTCGTATCCAGGAAATACTCGAAGGTGGCAGCCCACATATCCTTGTTGCGGAACTGGATAGTATCGGAACCGTAACCGCCGCGTTCGATATTCTCCAGTGTCGGGTTACCGCCCATGTAGGCAACATCATTGCGGGTAGACTTGTCCGCAGCAATACTACTGATTTCGCCTTCGTGACTCGCGGCCTCCAGAGTCAGGATCATATTGTCCCAGGAGTGCGAGTACTCAAGCTTGTAGTTATCGCCACCTTGTTTCTGAGCGCGGTCGCGGTTGTTCAGAGTCGCGGTTTGCTGAGAACCGCTGATCTCTGTCGGGTCGTTGAAGAAGGTGCCAACAAGCTTATCGTTTTCGGTCGCCTGCCAGGTCAGCTTGGCAAAGCCCAGATCGCTGGTCCGCTTAACGGAGCGCATGAATTCGCTGGTATCCGGGTTGAATACGTCGTCTTCACGCTCCTTTATCTGGTAAGAAGTAAAGAACCACAGCTTGTCCTTGATGATCGGGCCACCCATGGTGAACGCGCTGTCAAAAGTCGAAAAGCTGTTACCTTCAACGTGCTTGTTGTCAGCAACCAGACTGTCATTCTGCGTATAGTAGTTCACGGAACCGTGGAACTCGTTGCTACCCGACTTGGTGACAACTCGGGAAACCAGGCCGGCACCACCTTCGTACTCCGCCGGCATACCCCCGGTCAGGACGTGCTGCTCCTGAATAATTTCGGAGTTCACGTTGGCGCCAAAAGTACCGGTCACATTGTCGGTAACATTGACGTTGTCGATGTAATAGAAGTTGTCGGAAGAAGAGCCTGAGGTGCGGCCCTTGGAGTCCACCGCATCGGAGTAGTTAACACCGGATTTGGAAGAGGGGTTCCCTCCAATTGACGGCTTGGTGCCCGGCGCCAGCTGCAGGTAAGACTGATAGTCGCGCCCTGTCGGCAGGGACTCGGTCAGATCCAGGGTAATATCCTGGCCAACAATGGTAGAGGTAGAATCCACCATCTGCACCTGCTGACCAATCACCGCAATCTCTTCTATGCTCTCACCCAGAGAATTCAGCTCATAGTTGAGCGCGTAGCTCTGCCCGGAAACCACAAGTACGTTTTCGCTCTTAACTGGCTGGTAACCGGTGCCACTAATTTCTACTTCATATTTGGCGGAAGGATCCAGCCCCATCAGGCGGATTTCGCCATTTTCGTCAGTCACCCCTTTTTTGGCGGTCAAACTCTCCGACGTGTGGACATCCACCACCGCACCTGCAACTGGATTTCCTGCCGCATCCGTAACAGTAATGCGCAGCGCACCAGTATCTGCAAACGCAGATCCGCAATAAACTGTCATGCCGATAGTTGCTGCCAGTAACCCCTTCCTGAATTTATTTTTCAATTGTAACTCTCCTGTTTTTCTATGGATCGTTAGGCTTCGCAATCACCCCTAAAGCCTGGAAGTGCAACGATATAAACAGCCACCCCCAAGTAACCGTTCACATCTCCCAACACATAAACTTCAACGAACAGGGAGCGAAAGCTCTCAATTGAGAAATGTTCAGAATTTAACCGCCCGTTTTACAAGCGACTGTGCCATTAAAGGAGCAACGATCCATTGCCCTGCCGAAAATCTAAAAACTTACTTAAAGCTCAATAAGTTACAAATAATTGCAGCAAAGGCCCGGTGAAAACCCGGATATTGATCTTTTATTACATACACCAAACCGGGAAGAATAAAAAAATCAGCAAGACAGGATATGCGATTTAAAAAATGAAATAAGTAGGGATAAGCACCTAACAATCTGACAAAATCAGTTACATTTATTGCTTATCGCAGAGTTGTTTTTATTTGCGTGCAATTAAACGCCATTTCTTGCGCGGATTTTCGTTAAAGAAGTCGCACACACAAAACCCACCCTTACCTTTCATATCGATCAACATGCGTTCTCCGAAACAAAAAAGGCAGCCCGAAGGCTGCCTGCAAGGAAGGTCGCGGTACTAGTCCACGGAGAATTTAGAAGGAGTAACGGGCGCCCAGTGCGAAGGTACGGCTGTAAATCGCGTTGCCGAAGTTGTACACGGTGGGATCCTCGTAGTAGCTCTGATACTCCTCATCCGTCAGGTTGGTTGCATCAAAGGTGAAGGTGAGGTTGTCCATTACGTCGTAGCTGGCCTGGAAGTCCAGACTGGTCTCGCCATGGCGGTATACGCCCAGCGGGTTGGCAAACTGACGAGCCTCGTAGTTGTTGAGGAAGTCATCACGCCACACGTATGAAAGACGCATATCCAGGTCGTTTTTGTCGTACGCCAGTACCACGCTGTAGGAGGTGTCGGACACACCGAACATCGGGGTGGAGTCAGTACCAACCTTCTCGCCCTCATCGTTGTATACCGGAATCTGCTGGTCGGAGTCCAGCGCGGTAAAGCTGGCCTGAATACCGAAACCGTCCAGCAGATCTGGCAGGTTCTGCGGGAAGTAAACTACACCCAGTTCCAACCCTTCGAGCACACCGTCGGAGGTGTTGTCAGGCTGGGACAGCACATACGGATAAGGCTCGCTGGCATCCGGGGCCTGGTACATCACCCGGTTGACGGAGTCGTACACCAGACCGTCGATATTGCGACGGAACAGGGTGCCGTAAAGCGCGCTGGATTCTGCGAAGTACCACTCCAGGGAGAAGTCGAAGTTCTGGGACTCCACCGGCTGCAGGTCCGGGTTGCCACCGCTGGCGGTACCGTAGCCAATGTTGGTCACGTCATCGTAGTAGTAGATGAAGGAGTTCAGCTGGAAGAACTCCGGGCGACGCACGGTTTCGGTATAGGCGAAACGGGCCATCAGGTCATCGGTCAGGTGATAGCGCATCACCAGGCTCGGCAGCAGGTTGGAAACGCTGGTGTCGGCGGTGCTCTGCGTGTCCAGGTCGATATCGTAGAACTGCATATCGGTGTCTGCGGTCACGTAGCGCAGGCCAAACTGACCGTCAAAGTCGCGGTTCAGGAACTGGGTTTCGAACTGTGCTTGCGCGTATACCGAGGTGGTGGCCTCGTCGATCTCGAAGGTCTTTTCCAGTGCCTCGGCTTCCAGGCCGTAGAGCTCGCGGAACTCATCGCGGTTGTTGTAGATGTAGTAACCGTCCGGCACTACCCAACTGGTCGGGATGTCTGCACGACCATCGAAGAATCCTTCGTTGACGTAGGCCAGGTCATCACTCAGGTCACTCATCGGGCGACCCAGGAAGGCATCCTGGCCGCGGGTGGTCTCGGAAGCACCACGGCTGTCGTGACGCAGGCCAAACTTGACCTGGTTGATCGGCCCGAACTCAACGTCCAGCTCACCATCGAAGGTAACGGTGAGCGCATCACCCTCGCGGCTACCGCCGTTGTCATACAGCTGGGCGACATTCCACTGGGAGGTGTCAGTGAGATCGCTCTCGTCGATATCCGCAGTGGTCGGATCGTCGTAGTACTCCAGCGCCGGCAGGCCACCGTTGTCGTTGAAGTCGACACCGATGCCATAGGAAACGCGGTCGATACGCATGGCGAGGAAGTCGGTGGTGTATTCACTCTCCTGGTAAACCACTTCCGACTTGATGCGGAAAGTATCGGAGATGTCCTTGTTGCCCCCCAGTGCAAACACATAGCTGTCGGTCTGGGAAACGGTCAGGTCACCGCTGGCAAAGCCGTACGGGTGATCCACGTCGCGGCGCTTGACCACATTGGTACCGGGGAACAGCTCCACTTCGCCACCCATGGGCAGACTGCTGTTGTCACCCCACCAGTCTGCAAAGGTGAAGCTGAGGGAGTTGAATGACTCGTTGCGGTAACCGTTATAGAAGGCTTCCACATAGTATTCGGAGGTTTCGTCCGGGGCCCACTGCACGGAGACGTTCGCTGCCGGGCGCTCGCGCTTACCGGTGAAGTCGCTGGCAAAGATGGCGTCACGGCCGAGGATATAGGGTACTTCCTCGCCGTTCATGGTAAGAGTGGAGCCTTCGCCGTAGGGCAGGCCGCTTTCCAGGCCCGGAGCCCAGATGGGGTTTTCCGCGATGGCTTCATTTTCAGGGGTGTCCGGGTTATCTCCCCGGGACAGGAAAACTCGCTCGTAGGCTGCCCAGTTGCCCGGTACACCGTCAACATCGGCAGTCACAAACGGCACCACGGCACCCGGGGTGATGCTCTGGTCGCGGTAGTTGGTTTCCGCGTAGGAGACGTTCACCAGTGCGCCGACGCGGCCAATACCGGTCTCCCAGGTGTTGCTGAACAGGCCGCTCAGTACCGGGTCGGTAGAATCCGCCTGTTCCTGGTTGATGCCGCGCGCGGCCAGTACAACCTTGCTGCCGTCGAAATCAAACGGGCGCTGAGTGTGAATATCGATCTGGCCGGCGATGCCGCTTTCCAGCTGGCTGGCGGAACGGGTCTTGTATACGTCCACGCCTTTCAGCAGGCTGGCAGGAATATCGGCCAGTGCCACGGAGCGGCCGGAGGCGGTAAAGATCTGGCGGCCATTCACGGTGGTGGTAACGTCGGTAAGGCCGCGAATGGACACGGTATTCACTTCGCCGGTTCCGCGGTCAGTGACCTGAACACCGGCAACCCGCTGCAGGGCCTCGACCACGTTGTTGTCGGGGAATTTACCGATATCTTCCGCAACGATGGAGTCGACGATCTCGAACTTCTGCTGCTTGATATTGATTGCTTTTTCGAGACTCGCCCGCACGCCGGTAACCACTACCTCTTCCAGCGCCGAGGATTCATCCATCTCTGCATCGTAGCTGGTGTTCTGAGCCTGAACTGCTGCACTGAAACCACCGAACGCAGTCACCATCGCAATAGATGAACTGAGTAGATGTCGCTTGAACATAGTTTCTCTCCCATCAGGGGTGTTGTTATTGTGTTGCCGGACCGCAGGGAAGGGGGTTATTGCCACCCCTGCGATCTCCGCGCAAAAACCTCAGCGCGGTATCCCGCCAGCGGCCTCCCATCTACCGAAACCTGCAACAGGTTTGCGGCAATTCGGGAAGGGGGTACTGGCACTACGGGTCAGAGAGCGCTCGTTGAACGCGTAACCCATCTCGGTTTCGGGCAGGAGAGCGCCGTTTCGGGGCACGGCCATAGAGGAAGGGCGCACGGAAACCGCCAGGATACTGGCAGCGGGCACGCGGGTGATACGCGGCTCGATCATCGCTCAACCTCTTCTCTCAGAGTCTTTATTATTTTCGGCGCCGGTTAGCCGGAGCTCGGTTTGTATTGCACCCTTTGGGTGCAGGCCCGGAGTTACCCTCCAGACCATTTGTATTATGATTGGCCATGCTAGCCACTAAATCTGGGGGCGTCAACGGGGAAAAACGCAAATTTGTTATACTTTATGACCAATTATCCTGCATAACGCGCAGTAACTGACTTACCGACACCCGCTTCCCCCGCCAATGGCGGGGAAGTCTGCACCAAGACGGGGTTAACACCCGCTTTTCTGCCCCCTTTCGGCCAATATCTACCGTTTTCTCCGGATTCCCCGCGACCTGTGGCATCAACGGGAAAGCGTCCGGTGGCACATATTTCCTCAGAAACCGTACAAATAATCAACAGATTCTGGTTCATCACGCGCCAGACAGGTCACAACGGCCGCAAACACAGCCGTGAACGCAAGAGCTCGCCACAAAATATTATTGTAATACCATACCTCCATTGGCAAGATTGGGCCTCCCCTGGCCGGAGCGACCAGCCATCTGTGGCGATCACTGCTACCGGCGCCCTTTTACGTGCATAGGTTTTGAGCGCGGCGGGAGGGGAAATAGCGGAGAGAAACTCCAGATAATAAATACAAGAGGGACACCACCCATGAAGACCTTCAACCGGGCCAGCTGCCTGGCCGTTGTTATATCCACCCTTTTATCGACCACAGGCTGTTTCGATTCCGGCCCCGGAGGCGGCGACAACGGCGGCCCCATCCTCAAGCCTGAGCCACAACCGGAACCTGAGCCCGAGCGCGAACTGGTGCCGGATACGGCAGACCCCAGTGCCGACGCCAGCGTGATCGCCTACAACGATATGGGCGTACACGACCCATCGGTGATCCGCGATGACGACGGCACCTACTATGTGTTCGGCTCTCACCTGGCCGCGGCCAAATCCACCAACCTGATGACCTGGGACTTTGTCGCCGAAGGCGTGAACGACCAGAATCCCCTGTTCAACACCTACGCCAGTGAAATATCTGAAGGCCTGGAGTGGGTCGGCGGCCACCAGGGCTCCTGGGCGGCAGACGTCATCAAGCTGAATGACGGCAAGTACTACTTTTATTACAACCACTGCGCCAACCCGGCGAGCGAGGCCGGTGACTGCAACGCCCCGCGCTCTTACCTCGGCGTCGCGGTAGCCGACACCATCGAGGGACCCTACACCGACCTGGGTATCTTCATGCGCTCCGGTATGACGCCGGAAGAACTGGCGGCAGGTTATGGCCCCGACGGCTTCACCGGTGCCGAATACGACCCCAGGATTCACCCCAACGCCATTGACCCGGATGTCTTCTATGACAAGGAAGGCAAGCTGTGGATGACCTATGGCTCCTATTCCGGCGGTATCTTTATCCTGGAAATGGACGAAACCACCGGCAAGCCCGTGCCGGGTCAGGGCTTCGGCAAGCACCTCACCGGCGGCGACCACAGCGCCATCGAGGGCACTTACATGCTGTACAGCCCCGAGAGCGACTACTACTACCTGTTTATGTCCTTCGGCGGCTTTGTCTCCACCGATGGCTACAACATCCGCATTGCCCGCTCCAGAAACCCCGACGGCCCTTTCCTGGATGCCGAGGGCAACGACATGGCCGAGGCCCGCGGCAACTGGGACAGCATTGCGCCCTACGGCGTAAAGCTGATGGGCGGCTTTGAATTTGAATCCGATGTAGGCGACTCCGTTGCCAGTCGCGGTTACCTGGCTCCCGGCCACAACTCCGCCTACTACGACGAAGCAACCGGCCAGCACCTGCTGATCACCCACACCCGCTTCCCCAATCGCGGTGAGCAGCACTCGGTGCGGGTACACGAGCTGTACGTGAACGCGGACGGCTGGCTGGTGGCCTCGCCACAGCGCTATGCACCGATCGATGGCGACAATATCGTCGACAGCAACGACCTGAACGGCACCTACAAGTTCATCAACCACGGCAAGGACATCAACCGCACCGCCAAGCAGACCCTGTACGTCACCCTGAACGGCGACGGTACTGTCAGTGGCGAAGTGAGCGGTGGGTATGTGCACGACGTTGAGAATCCGAAGCTGATCCATTTCAGCCTCGATATCGACGGCACCACCGTGGAGTACGAAGGTGTCACCCAATGGCAGTGGAATGAAATGTCCAGCAAGCTGGTGCCGGTATTCAGTGCGGTTTCAGGCAGCGGGGAATCCATCTGGGGTTCCAGAATGGACAACCTCAGCGATTCGGAAGCCATCGCCAATATCAGCGATGCCCTCGCCCTGCCCACCAGTACCACCGACAACAGCCTGCAGCTGCCCGTCCGCGGAACCCGCGCTGCCACCATTTCCTGGAGCAGCAGCAATGAGCGGGTCATCAAGCCCGACGGCAGCGTGGTGCGCCCGAATGTGGGAGAAGGGGATCAGACGGTCACCGTTACCGCCGATATCGATCTCAACGGGGTGATCAGCAGTAAAACATTTGATGTCACCATCCCGGAACGCCAGCCCTACAACCGCACGGCCTGGTTCCCGTTCGAGAATGACCTGACCGAGTCCGCCGGCCGCCTCGACCCGGGCACGGCAACCGGTGACCGCATCCACAACAGCGGAAGCATCACCTATGCCGCCGGTCAGGATGGGCAGGCGCTGCAACTGGATGGCAGCAACGGCGTACTGCTGCCGGAAGGCCTGATCAACAACTACGAATACACGGTTTCCTTCTGGACCAACCCCACCGTGATCACCGGCTTGACCACCGCCTTCTTCGGTGCGGTAAACGAACAGACCGACGAGAACGGAGTGCCCTTCTCCAACAACTGGATCAGTTTCCTGCCCCAGAGCTGGGACGAAAACACCATGTTGTGGAGCGGCAGTGAAGCCTGGTTCGACGGCTCCGCGGGCGAACGCATCCCGGAGGGCACCTGGACCCACATGGCTTTCTCGGTCAACAAAGGGCTGGTCAGCGTTTACCTGAACGGCGAACAGAAGTTTTCCGGCGGCAACCTCAGCGACTTCTTTACCGGCCCTGACATCAATGGTTCCGGCGGCAAGTTCGCCCTCGGCGTCAATTACTGGGATCTGCCCTTCAACGGCATGATCGATGAGCTGAAAATTTATGAAGCTGCGCTCACCGCCGAGGAAGTGAGGTTCCTGGATATCGACAACAAATCCGATGCGGAACTGCTGGCTTCCGCCACTGCGATTCTCGACCTGGGCGACCTGTCCGCGGTCGCTGAAAGTCTGCAGCTGCCGGTAACCGGGCCCTACGCCGCCGCGATCAGCTGGAGCTCATCCAACCCCGCGGTCATCGAAGTGGCCGGTGACACCGCCCTGGTAACCCGCCCGGAAGGTGCGGATGCCGAGGTTACCCTCACCGCCACCCTGACCCTGAACGGCGCCCAGGACAGCAAAACCTTCAACGCCACCGTAAAATCCACCGGCCTGCCGGAACCTGTGGCCCACTACAGCTTCGAGCAGAACCTGGATGAGTCTACCGGCAACTTCGGAGCGGGCACCGTGGTCGGCAAGCTGATTACCGAGGCCGGGGGCACGATTACCTATGCCGAAGGCGTGATCGGGCAGGCTGCGAACTTTGACGGCGCTTCCGGCATCCTGCTGCCGGACGATTTGATCACAGATCACAACTACAGCTTTACCCTGTGGCTGAGCCCGTCGGCACTGACCGCCTACACCACGAGTTTCTTCGGCTGGGCCACTGACAGCAGCTGGATCAGCCTGCTGCCCAATGGCTTCGGTGAAGACACCATGTTGTGGTCTGGTACCGCCTGGTTTGACGCCAATACAGGCATCCAGATCCCGCAGGATGCCTGGAGCCAGTTGGCCGTCACCGTCGACAACGGTGAAGTCAGTGTATTCATTAACGGTGAGCGCGCGTTCTCCGGCAGCAATTTCCCGGATGTTTTCGGCCCGGCCGCGGAACGCCATTTTGCGCTGGGTGTGAACTACTGGGACACACCCTATGCCGGTATGATGGATGAAGTGAAGGTCTACGACTACGCAGTGTCCGCCGACGACGTCGTCGCCCTGTACGAAGCGGAGTTGCTCAGCGAACAGTAATGTTCCGCACTTTCAAGGGCGCTCTTCGGAGCGCCCTTTTTCGTTAAACAACAGGAACGATCAGATTCATGACTTTTGGGAAAATAACAATCACAGCGGTGTCTTTATTAATCGCCGCCAGCGCCGCCGTTCATGCGGCAGAGCCAGAACCAAAACACCAGCTACCGCAACAGTTTTCCATAAAAGAAACAAAAGACCCGCAGCAAGGAAAGGCAATAGAGAGCCTAGATACTCTACTGCAATCTTTTGTCGACGAAGAAAAGGCCAGCAGTCTCGCCGGCTTTGTGGCCGTGGGTGGTGAAATCATTTATTCCAACGCCTTTGGCTGGAAAGACAAGGAGAATCGCATCCCCGCTTCCGTGGAAGACTATTACGTCCTGTTTTCCCAGACCAAAGCCATTACCACCGTTGCCTTCATGACTCTGGTGGAACAGGGCCTGGTGGATATCAACGATCCGGTGTCCAAGTACTTTCCCGGTATCTCAGATCGGGTAATCACTGCCATCAATGACGACGGCAGCTACGAAACACGTCCCGCCACTACCCCCATGACGTTTGTCCACCTGATGTCACATACCTCTGGCTTGAATGCCGGGCTCGCCGGTCAGGCGCGCCTGGCGGACACAGGGACACCGGGTGTGCCACTGGGGTTCGATGGCAAAGAGCCGAAGATCCAGCCCAGTGGGCAGCATACCGGAGGCGGCAATTACCAGGCGCGCTTCCTGAAACAAGAAATGCTAGACCTGGCGAAATATCCCCTCGGTTTCGACCCCGGCTCTGAATGGAACTACCACGTCAGTACCAACATGCTCGGCTACCTGATCGAACGTATTTCCGGCCAGCCGCTACAGGAGTATGTCCGCGAGAAGGTGCTGGACCCGCTGGGTATGGACGAAACCGACTGGTACTACGCCCCCGAGGCGCAGGAACGCTTCGTGAAGCCCTATAGCCTGGTGGATGGCAAACTGGTGCCAGGGTCGGAGGTCTATAGCCGGGGAGCGGTTAGCGCACAGCAGACCTACGCAGAGGGCGCCATCGGCCTGAACGGCCCCATCGAGGACTATGCCCGTTTCTGCCAGATGCTGCTCAACAAGGGGACATTCAATGGTCATCGGATCCTGAAGCCGGAAACCGTGGAGCAGATGACCAGCATCAACCGACTCCCCAAGCCCGCAGACCCGAACAATCACTTCCAGTTTGGCCTGGGGTTCGAGCTATTCAATGCGCACAAGAAACCGGTACCGGCGGTGTCCGACTCCGCCTATTCCTGGGGCGGCATGATGGGCACGGCCTATATCATCGACCCGGAACGCGATCTGATCGCACTGTTTTACCTGAATATGTACCAGCGTGACGACCTCTATACCGGGTTCCTGCGCCAGGCCTATCAACTCGCCAACCAGCAGCATTAGCGCCCAACCCCGCGCCCTGCCCTGACGCCATCCATGCTTCAGGGCAGCCGCGGGCCGGGACAGTAACATATTGCCGAGTTCCGCCGGTTTGGGTAGGGTGATAAATCACCAACACCATCACGGACCACGCCATGAAACTCGCAACATGGGTGCAGTCACCGCTCTATCGACGATTCCTTGCCAGCTGCCTGGTCGTATTTATCCTGGTGGGCGCAGGTGAGTGGTTGATCTTCACCGGTTTACCCCGAGACGCGCAATTGGCTGGATCCGCGGCAAGGGTATTGCTCGCTACCCTGCTGATGGGCATTGTCTGCTACCTGCTCCTGAGCTGGCAGCTGCGGCTGACCAGGCGCCTGGCGTCCATGCTGGTCCACCAGGAAAAGCTCAATACCCAGTATCAGCGGGAGCTGAATGAGCGGGAGGCAACCGAACAGGCGCTGTCTGACCAGCTGCAATTTCTGCAAATCCTGGTGGATGCCATTCCGGCGCCCATTTTCTACAAGGATGCCGAGGGTATTTACACCGGTTGTAACCGGGCGTTTGAGGCCTTCCTCGGCAAGCCGCGGGAAGAAATCGTTGGACGCTCGGTGTACGGCGTCTCTCCCGGCCCCCAGGCAAGCATCTATCACGAGAAAGACATCGAACTGATGCGCCAGCGAGGGAGCCAGGTCTATGAATCCCAAGTGGTCTATGCCGACGGCACCCTGCACGATGTCATTTTTAACAAAGGCGCGTACGAAACCAAGGATGGCCGCCTCGCCGGACTGATCGGGGTCATCCTGGACATTACGGAGCGCAAGACTCTGGAGCGCGAGCTGGTCCAGGCAAAAGAAAAGGCGGAGTTCTACAGTCGCTCCAAAACGCAGTTCCTGACCAATATGAGCCACGAGATCAGGACACCGCTGAACGCGATCGTCGGATTCAGCCAGGTACTCCTGAATCGCAGCGGCAGTCATAGCTTGCCCGGGGAGTTTCACGACTTCCTGGAAAAGATCGCCATCAGCGGCCAGGGCCTGGCGGAGCTGGTCAACGATGTGCTCGATATATCCCGTATCGAAGCCGGCAAGATCGAGGCGATAGACGAGGACTTCCAACTGCGCCAACTAGCAAAGTGCATTCTCATCTCCTGCGAACCCCAGGCTGCCCACAAGGGGCTCCGGCTACAGTGCGACATCGATCCAGCCCTGCCGGAATACATCCGCAGTGACCGGGGCAAATTGTCCCAGATTCTGATCAACCTGATCGGCAATGCGATCAAGTTTTCACCCGCCGGCGCGACCATTGATATCACACTCCAATACCGCAAAGACGGAGATGGTGGCCCGCAACTCGCCATCGAAGTCATCGATTACGGGATCGGTATTCCCCCGGAGCAACAGGCGATTATCTTCGAGCCGTTTGAACAGGTGGACAAGTCGGCAGCAGGTCAGTCCGGGGGAACGGGCCTGGGACTCCCGATTACCAACAGCCTGGTACAGCTCCTCGGGGGGGAAATCAGCCTGACAAGTGAGGCGAATACAGGTACCTGTTTCCGTGTACTGCTCCCATTGCGAGAGGGGTGTCAGGCGGCGCCTTTGCCCGAATCCGGCGGCGAGGTGCGCACGTCAGTACAAGGTATCAGGGCGCTGGTTTTTGAGGACAACGCCGTCAACCAGACCCTGATGCAGGCCTTCTGCGATGATCTGGGAATTACCGTGTCCTTTGTCGCGAATGGCTACGATGGTATCGCCCGCGCCACTGAACTTCGCCCCGATATTATTTTTATGGATGTGCAGTTACCCGGTATCAGCGGTATTGAGGCCACCAAGGAGATTCGCCAGACTCCGGAAATCGAACAGACACCGATCATCGGCCTGTCGGCCGCTGCTTTCAGTGAACAAAAGGATACCGCTCTCGGCGCGGGTATGGATGACTACCTGACCAAACCCGTGTCGTTACCGCAACTGATATCCACCATCCAGAAACACCTTGTTGCCCACTCATAACCAGAAGACCACTCCAGCGGGCTTTCTCGCGAAAAATACGCAGCTACCAGCACAAAGAAAAACAAAAAAGGGCAGCCTTTTGGCTGCCCTCTGGGTGCTATTGCAATCCAGTTGCTCTGTGAATCCATCCCATGGATCCATCCCGTAAAAACTGGATTACTTCAGGTCGAAACGGTCCAGGGTCATGACTTTGGTCCATGCAGCGACGAAGTCGTTCACAAACTTCTCGTCGTTGTCATTGGCCGCGTACAGCTCGGACACTGCGCGCAGTTCGGAGTTGGAGCCGAAAATCAGGTCTACCGGGGTGGCAGTCCACTTCACTTCACCAGTCTCGCGATCTTTGCCTTCGTACAGACCATCTTCCTTGAAGGACTTGGACCACTTGGTGTCCATATCCAGCAGGTTGACGAAGAAGTCGTTGCTCAGGGTGCCCGGTTTGTCGGTAAATACGCCGTGCCTGGAGTCGTCGTAGTTCGCACCCAGGGTGCGCATTCCGCCGACCAGTACGGTCATTTCCGGCACACTCAGGTCCAGCAGGTTGGCGCTGTCGATCAGCATGTCCACCGGCATCAGGTGCGCTTCCTCGCTGTAGTAGTTGCGGAAGCCGTCGGCCTTGCGCTCCAGGTAACCGAAGGACTGAACGTCGGTCATTTCCTGCGTGGTATCGTTACGCCCCGGCTTGAACGGCACGGTGATGTCGTAGCCGGCTTGCTTCGCTGCCTGCTCGATCGCCGCGGCACCGCCGAGAACAATCAGGTCAGCCATGGACACCTGCTTGTTACCCCAGGCGCTGCTGTTGAATTCCTTCTGGATCTTCTCCAGCTCGCCCAGAACCTTGTCCAGCTCCTGCGGGTTGTTCACCGCCCAGTCTTTCTGCGGTGCCAGACGAATGCGCGCACCATTGGCACCACCGCGCATGTCGGTAATACGGAAGGAAGAGGCGGACGCCCAGGCAGTACGCACCAGCTCCGCGGTGGTCAGGCCGCTGTCCAGCACTTCGGCTTTCAGCTTCTTGACGTCGCGATCGCTGATCAGCTTGTAATCCACTGCCGGAATCGGATCCTGCCAGCTCAGCATTTCGGCCGGAACCTCGTCACCCAGGTAGCGTGCGCGCGGGCCCAGGTCGCGGTGAGTCAGTTTGAACCAGGCCTTGGCGAAGGCTTTCTGGAACTCTTCCGGGTGCTTGTGGAAACGCTCGGCGATTTCCTTGTACTTCGGATCGAAGCGCATGGACAGGTCGGTGGTAAACATCATCGGCGCGTGGCGTTTGCCATCGACGTGGGCGTCCGGAACAAATTTCGCCTGCTCGGCGTTCTTCGGCTCCCACTGGGTAGCGCCCGCCGGGCTCTTGGTTTTCACCCACTCGAAGCCGAACAGGTTGTCCAGGAACTGGGAGCTCCAGGCGATCGGGTTGGCGGACCAGGCGCCTTCCAGGCCGGAGGTGATGGTGTCTTCGGAGTGGCCCTTGCCACACTTGTTTTTCCAGCCGAAGCCCTGCTGTTCGATCGGGGCTCCACCCGGTGCTGCGCCCAAACACTCTTCCGGCTTGTGCGCACCGTGCGCCTTACCGAAGGTGTGGCCACCGGCGATCAGTGCCACGGTTTCTTCGTCACTCATCGCCATGCGGCCGAAGGTGTCGCGGATGCGGTGACCGGCAGCCACCGGGTCCGGGTTGCCGTTGGGGCCTTCCGGGTTCACGTAAATCAAGCCCATGTGGTCAGCGGCCAGCGGCTTTTCCAACTTTTTGCTGTCAAAACGCTTGTCGTTGCCCAACCACTCGCGCTCGGAGCCCCAGTAAACCACGTCCGCTTCCCAGTCGTCTTCACGGCCACCGGCGTAACCGAAAGTCTCGAAGCCCATGGATTCCAGGGATACGTTACCGGCCAGTACCATCAGGTCGCCCCAGGAAATGCTGTTGCCGTACTTCTGCTTCACCGGCCATACCAGGCGGCGGGCCTTGTCCAGGCTCACGTTGTCCGGCCAGCTGTTCAGCGGCTCGAATCGCTGCTGGCCGCCACCGGCGCCACCGCGACCGTCGTAGACACGGTAGGTGCCGGCACTGTGCCAGGCCATACGGATAAAGAAGGGACCGTAGTTACCGTAGTCCGCGGGCCACCAGTCCTGGGAGGTGGTGAGGACTTCCCTGAGGTCTTTCTTGACTGCCTCCAGGTCCAGCTTGCTGAAGGCTTCCGCGTAATCGAAGTCTTCGCCCAGCGGGTTGGACTTTTCTGCATTCATGCGCAGCGGTTGCAGGTCGATACGGTTTGGCCACCAGTCTTGGTTGGACATGGTCTCATTTGCCGAAGCAGCAGTGACGTTGACGGAGATGGCCGTTGCCATGGCTACCGCCAGGGAGAGGGATTTCTTGAGCATTGAATTGCGTTCCTTATAGTCTCATCAATCAAACAATGACAGGCTATAGGGTTACGCAATCACTCTGAAATTAGACGTTATTATTGTCCTTATAGCGGGAGGCAATCTTAAAAAGTACAACCATAGATTTAAAAAATAACTCTGATAGTCATACCCAATAAACAGGACGCGCTACGCCGCACGCAAAATGGTTTATTTTGCGGCTGCGGCCAGGCTCGCAACCGGCACCCGGGTAATGGTGATATCTTCCTTGTTCTCCGCGTAGGCCACGTACAGAAAATCGTTCCACACCAGTGACTTGGGGTAGCTGAATCCTTTCCGCTTGTAGCGGCCCTCATACCGCGGTGGTGCAAGCTGCAGGCCGCCGGCACGCAAAAGAAATGCGCGGTCAAATTGCTCGCCATCCTCACTCAGGCTCACAACCAGCGGCTCGCGCGTTTTCGAACCACTGGGATTATTCACCAGAAACACACTGCCGTCCGGCAGGTTACCGGCGCTCTGTTTGGCCCGGGAGTCGGGGAAATTGGTGACCTCCGCCCGGGTCCATGCCTCACCGCCATCCTCGCTGACCGCAGCCAGCACACGGAAACTGCTTTGCTGATCCCGGAACACCATCACCAGCGCACCGTCTTTCCGCTGGAAGTTGCTCGGTTCAATTTCCCGGCTGACACCGTCTTTCAGCGAACTGTTTTCAAAGGTGCCCAGTCGCCAACCGGAAAGCCCCGAAGCTTCGTCCGTATAGATCGGTATCGCTTGCAGCCCCGGCTGTCGATGCAGCGCGGTTACGATTCTGCTGCGCCCGTCTTCCCCTACCGGGTAGCGGTGGAAGTCCTGTTCGATAACTCCGTTGAGCGGCTTGCCATCGGCAAAAGTCGGGTTACCGACATTTTCCCAGTGCGCCCCGTCATCGCTTGCCAGTACTTCGACGAATCCACCGCGGGGTTCCAGGGAGTCCGGCCAGACATTCACAAACGCGTACAGGGTTCCGCCGTTGGACCACCAGCCACCACTGGTAACCACTGCGTCTTTTCGTGCGGGAGCCAGTGCCCTGGCCTCACTCCAGTGCACTCCGTCATCGCTACTGGCATACAGCACCCGCGTATCCGCTGCGTCCTCATCCCTGCGGGAGCTCTGCCACTGCACATAGAGCTTGCCCTTATGGGCAAACAGCACCGCACCGTGGTTGTACTGGCTGACAGCGGGAACCGCCTGGTAGACAATCGCGGTTTCACTTCCTGCGGCCTCAGGCAACCCGAGGGTTTCCGGCATAGCGGGATCAAACAGATCTTTCGCAATAGAGAATGGCGCAGCCATTACCAGTGCCCCCGAGAAAAGCAGGAACGCGGCCAGGGCCAGTTTCAAACCCTTGTCAGCCAATGCCGTTTTACACACGCCAGGTACCTCCCAAAAAATCGCCATATCACTCGCAGCCAGATAGTCGCATGTTTCAGAACGGATTTAGTGTATAACCGTTTTGCTGCAGTAATGCATGCGCGGTCATCGCGGACAGTGCCATTTCCACACCGGGCAGCAACTGTGTGTTATCAATCTCCTGGTAAGCGGCAGATTGTCCGCACAGGATAACCCGTACACCGTGTTTCTGCAGTTCCGCGAGCAGTGGAGCGTTGGGATTTTCCCCGCCAAATTTTTCCACAAAGAATTTGTTCCCGAGCAGGTCAAAACCGGCCTTGCCATGTACCACCAGCGCCAGCTCGACCTGTTGTGGCGGCACACCTGCCCGAGCCTGCATGTTCAGGAAACGAGCCAGGCTTTCAAACCGCCGGTTTGTTTTCCCATGCTCCCCCTGCTCAGCCACGTCGAATGCGACCTTGAAGTGTTCTTTGCCACTCAGCGGCGCAGTCTGCGTGACCTCGGCGACACCACCGTAATTCTTGATTACCGGGCCCTTGCTGAAATCTGCGGCGAATATTGCCGGAGACAAAAGGAAAAGAAGTACTGCGCTCAATGGTTTCATCATTCTCTAATCACAAATATTCATTTAAAAAAAGCTGCATCGGTGCCGACAGTTTACTGGCTTGGTGCGGTGTTCGCGTGTGCGGCAGGTGCCAACTCGAATTGCTCGACTTCCGCCCGGTTGCGCCCGGCCAGCTTTGCCCGATACAGCGCTGCATCGGCGGCCTCGAATAGCTGTACCGCGGAAGCATAATTATCCTGCGCGAAGGTTGCCACGCCGATACTCGCGGTTAACGACATTTCATCCAACTCCAGCTCGGCCACCAGGCTGACCAGCCGCTCGGCGACCGCGGCCGCCTGTTCGCCACTGGTGCGAGGCAACAGAATGGCAAATTCCTCGCCGCCATAGCGGCAGGCCAAGACCGGCTTGCGCACCTGTTTGAGAATGAGCTGACCAATGGCATGAATGGCGCGATCACCCTGGCTGTGGCCGTAGCGATCGTTGATGGATTTGAAGTGGTCCAGGTCGAGCATCAACAGTGACAGGGGAGTGCTGTTACGCGCAGCACTGCAGAACTCCCGCGGCAGCTGTTCATCGAAGTGGCGACGGTTATAAAGCCGGGAGAGCTCGTCAATATAGCCGCGCTTGTGGATTTCGCTGACCCGTGCGCCGAGCGCCAGCGACAACAGCACCATTTCAACTAGCGCGCCCACCTGAAAGGCGTTCTGGGTGAAGCCATTGTGCGGCAAAACGCCGAACGTTTTCAGCATATAAACAATCACACTTCCGAGCAGTGTAACCCAGGCCACCATAAAGTACCGGGCGGATACAGAGCCGCGCAGCAGGCTCATAGTACCCATGGCCAGCAGCAGTATGCAGATAACCAGGGTTAATGCGGAAAACACCAGGATCATCAACCGGTAACCGAACACCGGTGCCAGCAGCGTGAGCGGAACCAAGGCCCACATCAGGTTTCGCGCCACCCAGTCGAGACGGGGTGACAGTTGCCGCCCGGAGCAGATCTTGCGCGCAAACTGGATGGCGAAGATCAGGGACAGGCCGAGCAGAACGATCAGGATCTCATTGCCGAGCCAGGGATTTTGCGGCCACAGGAACTGGAATGAGACGCCGTTGTGCACACCAAAATAGAGTCCATAACTGATCGCATATCCCATGTAGTACACGTAGGCGCGGTCGCGCACGGCCAAAAACAGGAACAGGTTGTAAATCACCAGTACCAGAAAGCCGCCGTAATAGATACCCAGCAGAAACTGCTCCAGTCCCAGTTCTGGGAGGAAGGCTGTTTCGCCGCTGACCGAGAGACCGATATTGAGCGAGCCCTGTGTGGCAAAGCGCATGTAGTAGGTGCGTTCACTGTGAGGTGGCAGCAGCACCGGAAATACAAAGTCCCGCAGAGGCAGCGCGCGGCTGGCAAATGGCTCACGGTCACCGGTAGCGGTGTGCTGCCACTGGCCCGAGGCATCCTCGGCCCAGAACTCCAGGTAGTCAATCAGGGGGTAGTCCTGGCGAATCACCAGCGGCAGAGGTTGCTCAGAGTCATTGCGCAGGGTAAAAGTGGCCCAATAGGCCGCGGAGGAAAAACCGAAGTTGGCAGCGTTGCCGGATACCGGCTGGAAGGCTTGCTGTGCCTGAGGCTGCAGGACTTCGCGGAACTGTAGCTGTCCCTGCGGATCCTGAAGCAGGCGGAGATGGGGGGTCAGGGACACGGTTCCACTATTCGGCGCCACCGTCAGTGGCTCGGCCCGGCACCAGGCCACCAATAACACGAGACAGGCTCCCAAAAGCACTCTGGCGATATTCATCGCGATTCCGGTCCACTTTATTGTTATTTGCGCTGCCGGGATGGTACCACAGTCGCAACCGGTACCAGTTGACTGGTAGCCCACCTGTCGCAGTGATCACAAAAAAGCGGATGGCAGTATCTCCCCTACCATCCGCCGGTATCATCTGATCGACGTTACTTTCAGGAGCTCAGTGCCACCACCAGTACAGATTTTGCGGGCACCTCCAGCTGCAGGTTACCGTTGTCTTCATCCGCGCGGTAAGCTGCAGGTTCCACCCGCGCTGGGGAGTCGAAGCTGTTGTGCGCGTCCATGGCGTCAGCGGTCACCAGTCGCCCAGACGCAGCAACCACTTCTGCACCTTTAACTCGTACCGCTATGCTCTGTGCCTGGTTCGGATTCAGGTTGACCAGTGACAGGTAGAGCTTGCCATCTTTGCCCCGCGCCGCAGACGCGCTGATTCCCGGCAGGGATTGATCGCCCACGGAATAGGTGCGGGGGTTCTCGATCTCCAATGGAAGTGACGTCGCATCCTGGAAAACCTGGTACAGGTCGTAAACGTGGTAGGTCGGGGTCAGGACCATTTTGTCCTCATCGGTGAGAATCATGGCCTGCAGCACATTTACCATCTGCGCGATATTGGTCATGTGTACCCGGTCCGCATGGGCGTGGAAAATATTGAAGTTGATCGCCGCGACCAGGGCATCCCGCAGGGTATTCTGCTGGTACAGGAAGCCAGGCTCCCGCCCCTCTTCCGGGTTGTACCAGGTGCCCCACTCGTCCACATAGAAGCCGAGCTTTTTCTCCGGATCGTTTTTGTCCAGTACCTTTTTGTTGGCCCGGATAAACTCGTCCATGCGCATGGTCTGCCACAGGGTGGAGAACCACTGCTCTTCACCAAACCCCGTAGACTCTCCCTTGTCCTCCCATTCACCGGTGGGCAGGGTGTAAAAGTGGAAACTGATTCCATCCATCTGCCGCTGGATATTCTTGCTCAGCACATCGGTCCAGGAAGTGTCTGTGGTGTGACCGCCACTGGCAACATACCTGGGCTCGCTGCCGCGGGGTGTTTTCAGGAAGGTGGCAAAGTGGTTATAGAGATCGGCATAGTAATCTGGCTGCATATGCCCGCCGCAACCCCAGGCTTCGTTACCGATACCGAAATAGGCCACCTTCCAGGGTTTATCGCGACCGTTGTTGCGGCGCTCTTCCACCACCGTGGATTTGCTGGTGCCGGTAATGTACTCCAGCCACGCGGCCATCTCCCGCGGGTTGCCGGTGCCCAGGTTGCCGTTGACATAGGCCTCTGCACCGAGCAGTTCCACCAGCTCAAAGAACTCGTGGGTACCGAAGGCATTGTCTTCTTCCACCCCACCCCAGTGGGTATTCACCCGCACCGGGCGCTGATCCCGCGGGCCTATGCCGTCGCGCCAGCGGTATTCATCCGCAAAACAGCCACCGGGCCAGCGTACCAGGGGCACGTGGATATCGCGCAGGGCTTCGACCACGTCGGTGCGGAAACCGTTGATGTTGTCAATTTCCGAATCTTTCCCCACCCAGATGCCGCCGTAGATACCACGACCGAGATGCTCGGCAAACTGCCCGTAGATATCCCGATGGATGGTTGCTCCGGATTGCGTGGCATCGATGGTGACCAAGGGGATGTCA
>Ga0207814_100205_pt1 | contig 51528 bp, 41 predicted proteins | sample TtaePargueraPR_7_FD_187755 | JGI IMG/M metagenome (GOLD analysis project Ga0207814, IMG submission 187755) | Aerobic enrichment media microbial communities from Bioluminiscent Bay, La Parguera, Puerto Rico - Tt and P1 (2) (SPAdes) | ecosystem: Environmental > Aquatic > Marine > Unclassified ... | reverse complement strand
CGGGTTCCATGATCATGGCGATCGAAAAGGCGTTGAAGTGGCGCCCCACCATCGGCGGCGCCGAGCCTCCGATCTCTGACTGAGCCGCCGGTTCCGCCGCGGCGCACTTTCTGGCGCGCCGCTGTCGCTCACCGTTGGTGGGCGGTGAGGGCCGGTACTAACCTTGGGGTAGCCCCGCGGTACGGTGAACGCGTGTTCGCTTGCCGCGGGCGGTTTCTCTGCGCCGGTGACCCCTGAAGATGTTGAAGTCAGACTGTTCCGTTAATCCTCTCCTGCGCGCCCGTCACTGGGCATGCGGCACACGCTCGCCGATGCGCCTCCTCAGTTATCTGCTGATGCCTCTCCTGCTCATCACCGTGGCGCCGGCGCGCGCCCAGGCCAGTGAGCACCTGTCGGACACGGACCTGGGGCGCAAGGTGATGGTGGACTATATCGTCCACTTCGCCCACCACCTGCAGTGGCCCATCGAGGTGTTCAGTGGTACCGGTGCCCCCTTCCGCATCTGTGTGATGGGGGAGAACGAGCTGGTGGCGCCGCTCACCGCCCGCCTGCACCGCCACCGGATCCAGGGGCGTATGGTCGAGCTGGAACGGGTAAACGATGGCGAGATGCTGCGTGCGCGTTCCTGCCAGATCATGGTAATGGGGGATATGAGCGCCGAGCGCATGGCCGAAGCGGTCGGGGCGCTGGAGTTTTTCCCGGTGCTGACCGTGAGTGACGTGCGCCGTTTTGCCGCCCGCGGCGGCATGGTCGAGTTTGCCGGCAGTGGTGCCAACATGGCGCTACAGCTGAATAAGACCCGCCTGGACCGGGCGGAGCTGAAGGTGGGCAACAGCCTCTTCCGGCTGAGTCGCCAGGTAAATTAGCCCGTCGTGCCGGCGCCGCCGCGCAGGGCCCCCGCCGGTCCTCCCGGCACCCTGCCTTCCTGCGAGATGGCGTAAATTTGTACTGGCGATCGCCGCCGATTTCCCGTAGAATCTGCGCCCGGCTTGGAAAGGTCCCACCGTAGTCGCCCGCGCCCCCGGGGAAGTCATCACCCATGACAAAACTCGGGAAAACGCCGCAGGGCCCGTGGCTTCCAAGTCATAAAACAAGCGCCGGAAAGGGCGGATATTCCGCCCACTCAGCCCCCTAAACCGGCTGCCGGCCACACAGTGAGAGCCCAGGTGAAAGCCTCAGTGAGCCGACCGTGAATAACCTTATAAAAAAGCGAGATGAAGCAGCAGTTTCATCTCGCTTTTTTATAAAAGGCTTCCGGTAAAACGTTGCACCTGAAACTGCACTGGTAGCGCTGGCAAGGCGCGTCCTCTCACCCCGCCCGGAAGCTGTTCTGACGACTGGAGATTGAATTGAACAACGCTGTTCCCACGCCGGAATCCCTGATGCCCAGCACCACCCCGGCACTGCTGGTGCTCGCCGATGGCAGTGTCTTTCGCGGTCGCGCTATTGGCGCGGAAGGCTCAACCGTCGGTGAGGTGGTTTTCAACACCTCCATGACCGGTTATCAGGAAATCCTGACCGACCCATCCTATGCCCGCCAGATCGTTACCCTGACCTATCCCCATATCGGCAACACCGGCACCAACTCTGAAGATGAAGAGTGTGGCGAGATCTGGTCCGCCGGCCTGGTGATCCGCGATCTGCCGCTGATGGCGTCGAGCTTCCGCAGCGAGCAGTCCCTGGAGGACTACCTCAAGGCGCGCAACATCGTCGGCATCGCCGATATCGACACTCGCCGCCTGACCCGCATCCTGCGCGACAAGGGCGCGCAGAGTGGCTGCATTATCGCCGGCGACAATGTGAACGAAGCGGAAGCCCTGAAAAAGGCCCGGGAATTTGCCGGCCTCAAGGGCATGGACCTGGCCAAGGTGGTTTCCACCAAGGAACAGTACGACTTCAACGAAGGCACCTGGGAGCTGGGCCAGGGCCACACGCCGGCACCGGCGGCGCAGCCCTATAAAGTCGTGGCCTACGACTTCGGTGTGAAGCGCAACATCCTGCGCATGCTGGTGGACCGCGGCTGCAACATCACCGTGGTTCCGGCGGAAACCCCGGCGTCAGAGGTGCTGGCGATGAACCCGGACGGCGTCTTCCTGTCCAACGGCCCCGGCGACCCCGAGCCCTGCGATTACGCCATCAAGGCGATCCGGGAATTCCTCGACACCGGCCTGCCAACCTACGGCATCTGCCTGGGGCACCAGCTGCTGGGTCTGGCGGTGGGCGCCAAGACCGCAAAAATGAAGTTCGGTCACCACGGCGGTAACCACCCGGTACAGGACCTGAATTCCACCAAGGTGATGATCACCGCGCAGAACCACGGTTTTGCGGTGGATATGGACAGCCTGCCGGACAATGTGGAGATCACCCACAAGTCCCTGTTCGACGGCACGCTGCAGGGTATCCGCCTGAAGGACAAGCCGGCCTTCAGCTTCCAGGGTCACCCGGAAGCGAGCCCCGGCCCCCACGATGTGGCGCCGCTGTTCGACCAGTTTATCGAGATGATGGAAGCGCGCCGCTAAGCCGAATCCACCTCAAACGAAGACCAGAATTTTATCCACCGGCCGCGGCCGGCTAGATACGGAAGAAAGATGCCAAAACGCACAGACATTAAAAGCATTCTGATCATCGGCGCAGGCCCCATCGTCATCGGTCAGGCCTGTGAATTTGACTACTCCGGCGCCCAGGCCTGTAAAGCCCTGCGCGAAGAGGGTTTCCGGGTGATCCTGGTGAACTCCAACCCCGCCACCATCATGACGGACCCGTCCATGGCGGACGCCACCTACATCGAGCCGGTGGAGTGGAAGACGGTTGCCAAGATCATCGAGAAAGAGCGCCCGGACGCCATCCTGCCCACCATGGGCGGCCAGACTGCACTGAACTGTGCGCTGGCGCTGGACAAGCACGGCGTGCTGGAAAAGTTCGGCTGTGAGCTGATCGGGGCGGACAAGAACGCCATCGAGAAAGCGGAAGACCGCGACCTGTTCGACAAGGCGATGAAGGCCATCGGCCTGGAAACCCCGCGCGCCAAAATTGTCCACTCCATGGACGAAGCGAAAAAGGTGCCGGAAGAGTTCGGTTTCCCGGTGATCATTCGCCCGTCCTTCACCATGGGTGGTTCCGGCGGCGGTGTGGCTTACAACTGGCCAGAGTTTGAAGAGATCTGCAAACGCGGTCTCGACCTGTCTCCCACCAACGAGCTGCTGATCGACGAATCCCTGCTCGGCTGGAAAGAGTACGAGATGGAAGTTGTGCGTGACAAAAACGACAACTGCATCATCGTCTGTGCCATCGAGAACTTCGACCCCATGGGCGTACACACCGGTGACTCCATCACCGTGGCCCCGGCCCAGACCCTCACCGACAAGGAATACCAGCTGATGCGCAACGCGTCCATCGCGGTATTGCGTGAGATCGGCGTCGAGACCGGCGGCTCCAACGTGCAGTTCGGCATGGACCCGAAAACCGGCCGCATGGTGGTGATCGAGATGAACCCGCGGGTGTCCCGTTCCTCCGCGCTGGCCTCCAAGGCCACCGGCTTCCCGATCGCCAAGGTCGCGGCCAAGCTGGCGGTGGGCTACACCCTGGACGAACTGCAGAACGACATCACCGGCGGTGCCACCCCGGCGTCCTTCGAGCCGTCTATCGACTACGTGGTGACCAAGATCCCGCGCTTCACCTTCGAGAAATTCGGTGAAGCGGATGCGCGCCTGACCACCCAGATGAAATCCGTGGGTGAAGTCATGGCCATCGGCCGCAACTTCCAGGAATCCCTGCAGAAAGCCCTGCGCGGCCTGGAAGTGGGCTCCTTCGGTTTCGAGCCGAAGCTGGACCCGGCGGAAGTCGGCTCGGTAGAGCGTCTGCGCCGTGAGCTGTCCGTGGCCGGCGCCGAGCGCATCTGGTATGTGGGCGATGCTTTCCGCATGGGCATGAGTGTCGACGAAGTCTACGAACTCTCCGGTATCGATCCCTGGTTCCTGGTGCAGATCAAGGAGCTGATGGATATCGAAGAGCCGCTCAAGTCCATGCCCACCTCGGCGCTGACTGCCGAGACCATGCGCTTCCTCAAGCGCAAAGGCTTCTCTGACAAGCGCCTTGCGGATCTGCTGGGTGTGAGCCAGAAAACCGTGCGTGAATTCCGCCATAAAATGGGCGTCTTCCCCGTCTACAAACGTGTGGATACCTGTGCCGCGGAATTCGCCACCAGCACCGCCTACATGTACTCCACCTACGATGAGGAGTGTGAAGCGGAGCCTACGGACAAGAAAAAAATCATGGTACTCGGCGGTGGCCCCAACCGTATCGGCCAGGGCATCGAGTTCGATTACTGCTGTGTGCACGCGGCGCTCGCCATGCGCGAAGACGGTTACGAGACCATCATGGTCAACTGTAACCCGGAGACGGTTTCCACCGACTACGACACTTCCGACCGCCTCTACTTCGAGCCGGTGACCCTGGAAGACGTACTGGAAATCGTGCGCAAGGAAAAACCGGAAGGTGTGATCGTGCAGTTCGGTGGGCAGACTCCGCTGAATCTGGCGCGCTTCCTCGCCGCAGAAGGTGTGCCGATTATCGGTACTACCCCGGAGCAGATCGACCGCGCGGAAGACCGCGAGCGCTTCCAGCAGATGATCATGCGCCTCGGCCTCAAGCAGCCGCAGAACGCCATCGTGCGCTCCGAGTACGAGGCTATTCAGAAGGCGAAGGAAGTGGGCTACCCGCTGGTGGTGCGCCCGTCCTACGTACTGGGCGGCCGCGCCATGGAGATCGTCTACAAGGAAGACGAACTCAAGACCTACATGAAGGAAGCGGTGGAAGTCTCCGACGAGGCACCGGTACTGCTGGATCACTTCCTGCACTCCGCCATCGAAGTGGACATCGATGCAGTGTCCGATGGCCAGGACGTGGTAATCGGCGCGATCATGCAGCACATCGAGCAATGCGGCGTACACTCCGGTGACTCCGCCTGCTCCCTGCCGCCCTACAGCCTGCCGGCGGATGTGCAGGACAAGATGCGCGAACAGGTCAAGGCCATGGCGCGCGAACTGGGCGTGGTCGGCCTGATGAACACCCAGCTGGCCTACCAGGACGGCGAGATCTATGTGATCGAGGTGAACCCGCGCGCGTCCCGTACCGTGCCGTTTGTGTCCAAGTGTATCGGCACCTCGCTGGCGAAGATCGCCGCGCGCTGTCAGGCCGGTATCAGCCTGGCGGAGCAGGGCTTTACCACGGAAATTGTTCCGGATTACTTCTCCGTTAAGGAGTCGGTATTCCCGTTCAACAAGTTCCCGAAAGTCGACCCGATCCTCGGTCCGGAAATGAAGTCCACCGGCGAGGTGATGGGCGTGGGCGAGAGCTTCGCCGAAGCCTTCGACAAGGGCCTCATCGGTGCCGGCGACGCACTGCCGGAATCCGGCAAGGTGTTCATCTCGGTGCGTGATGTGGACAAGCCCGGCGTGGTGGACGTGGCACGCGAACTGTCCGGCCTCGGCTTTGACCTGGTGGCCACTCGCGGTACTGCCAAGGTCTTGCAAGATGCCGACATTACCGTTACAACGGTCAACAAGATGAGCGAAGGCCGTCCGCATATCGTCGATATGATCAAAAACGACGAGATTGCGCTGGTGGTGAATACCACCGAAGGACGCCAGGCCATTCGCGACTCTGCGGATATCCGTCGCAGCGCCGAGAACCACCAGGTCTGCTACACCACCACCCTGGCGGCCGCTCGCGCCATGGCCATGGCCATGCAGATTGCCGAGCCGCACAAGGTGCGCAGCCTGCAGGAACTGCACCAGCGGGTAGTGCGTCTGCAGGACTGACCGCGCGTTAATTACGGCGGCCTTCAGGGGCCGCTACCCCCGAAAGCTCCGTCGTCTGGCGGAGCTTTTTCGTTAGGGAAAACCTGTTAATAACATCGCTATCCATGGCGAAATAGTGAAATTCTGGAGGTTCCCGTGAACCGAGTACCTATGACTGTAGAGGGCGCCGAAGCCCTGCGTACCGAGCTTGAAGACCTGAAGAAAGTACAGCGTCCAGCGGTGGTCCAGGCCATCGCCGAGGCCCGTGAGCACGGCGACCTGAAAGAAAATGCCGAATACCATGCGGCGCGCGAAAAGCAGGGTTTTATCGAGGGGCGGATCCAGGAGATCGAAGGCAAGCTGTCGCTGGCGCAGGTGATCGATGTGAAAGCCATCGAGCCGTCAGGCAAAGTGATTTTCGGCACCACCGTGACCATCATCCATATGGAAAACGATTCCGAAGTGACCTACAAGATTGTGGGTGACGATGAAGCGGACGTGAAGCAGAAGAAGATTTCCGTAAACTCGCCCATCGCGCGTGCGCTGATTGGCAAGGAAGAGGGCGACGTTGTGGTGGTGAATACCCCCTCCGGCTCGGTAGAGTACGAAATCGACTCGGTTGAGCACCTCTGATTGATTACCCCACCGGAAACAAACAAGGCGGCCAATGGCCGCCTTGTTTGTTTCCGGGGAACAGAAGGTCTACTGCAAAACCGTTGCCTGGTTGCCGACCCCGATCTGGGTCACGATGGCGGTTTCGCCGAGTCCACTCTGGATCACATTGGCATTGTTCAGGCCGCCAATCTGGGTGACCACTGCGGTGTGTCCGCCGATGCCCAGTTGCAGCACATTGGCGTTGTTCAGGAAACCATCCTGAGACACGGACGCCGCGTTGAACCATCCCGTCTGGGTAATGAGCGCATCATTCCCGAAGCCGTTCTGACTGATATCCGCCTCATTGAAAAAGCCGGTCTGCACCACAGCGGCCTCATTGTTGACGCCGGACTGGGCAATACTGGCGGTGTGGCCAACGCCGCCCTGCAGGATGCCTGCATCATTGCCGATACCATCCTGGAATATATAGGCTTGCGAGCCGGCACTGAAGAACTGGCCAATGTAGGCGTTGTGCACCAGTCCGGTCTGCTGGATAACCGCCACGTTGTCGGTGCCGGCCACCTGGTCAATGCGCGCATCGTTGCCAATGCCCTGTTGCACGACAACCGCAGTGCTGTTGGCGGAACCCAGCTGGAAGGTGGATGCGGTGTTTGCAAATCCCTGCTGCTGGACATCGCTCAGGTTCCCAGAGCCTCCGGATTGCAGCGCATAAGCGTCATTGAACGCACCGTTCTGGGTCTGAAATATGGCGCTGTCAGTTTCGGCAACCTGTGTGGCATTGGCCTCGTTGAAAAATCCAGACTGAGTCTGCTGGACCAGGTTACCCACGGCTCCGGCGTCGGTCTGGTCGACCGTTGCCGTATTTCCTACCCCGGTCTGGGTCAGGATCGCTGTATTTTCGTCAGCCAGGGCAAGTCCGCTTATGGCGAAAAGCACTGAAGCACTGACATGAGCTAGGTACTTCACATGAACTCCTTCACTTCAAACTACGAAAGGAATCTTCTGAAATAGCTGGAGTGGGTTGGGTAGGGGAAAAAACAACGGGCGGCAGGGTGAGCCGCCCGTTGCCTGGCTAGGCCGCTACAGGATTACTGCAGGATCAGGCCGTTGTTGCCGAAGCCAACCTGCAGAGAGGTGGCGGTATCGCCCAGGCCAACCTGGCCCACGAGCACGTTGTTGAAGCCGCCCAGCTGAGTGGTGGTGGCAGTCAGGCCAATACCAACCTGGCCGATGTAGCTGTCGTTCAGGAAACCGAACTGTACAGTGCTACCGGAGTTACCCAGACCCAGCTGGGATACGTCCGCTTCGTTACCCAGGCCAACCTGCAGAATATCGGCTTCATTGAACAGACCGATCTGGCGGGTATCTGCATCGTTACCAATACCAACCTGGGTCATGCTGGAAGTCTGCAGAATACCGGACTGGAAGGAGTCCGCGTTGTTCACAGCACCAAACTGGTTGATGGTAGAGGAGTTGCCCAGGCTCAGTACCTGTACCGCAGACGCGGTGTTGCCAAGGCCAACCTGGGTGATGGAGGCAGAGCTCAGCAGGCTCACCGCCTGCAGAACGGAAGCACCGTTAAACAGACCAACCTGAGTGATCGATGCAGAGGAAAGGCCTGAAGCTACCTGAGTGGTGGCGGCGCCGTTCCCAAGGCCGACCTGCAGGATGGACGCGTTGTTGACAAGACCTCCGGTCTGCAGAGAGAAAGCTCCGTTCACAGCACCCAGCTGAGTCTGGTTGATGGTGCTGCCGGTTTCACCGGCCTGAACAGCGATAGCTCCGTTGAAGAAGCCTCCCTGAACCTGGTTGATGGTGTTGTTGTTGGTGGTCGGGCCGGTCTGGTCCGCGACGGCACCGTTGCCAACACCAACCTGGGTCAGGTTAGCGGTGTTGTTTGCGGCGAAAGCGGAACCGCTTACGGCCAGCAGGATAGCAGCGGCGATGGGGGAAAACGTCTTCATGAGTTGCTCCTTTACTTCGGACGTTGTTACAACCAGCCCCGGGGGTGCTGATTATTTATGGCGCAGAGAAGAAAGCACCATATTGGTTTGGGGCGAACCCCTGGCGGAGGCTGATGCCAGCGCGATCAGGGCTTCGTCACCCGGTTTCCTGGAATCACGGATAAACCACTCACTCTTCTTTCCTGTCGCAACACTGGCCTACGTTGGCAATGTTCGATGCAAAAAGTGGCTTCGGGTCAGTCCGCGTATTAACTCTTCAGTGCTTGCAAAGTGATCATCTGGGTTAAAAAATGATCATCTTGTTATTGATTGTTGTTGCTGGGCGAGGGGGGCGCTATAGGAGGGAAGTCATGAAAAACTAGGAAAAAAGTACAATTTTTAATCAGTAAAAATACTGGAATTCCTGCTTTCATAACCAGTTGATGGATTCCTGACGCAAAAAACATCGCCAGGGCCCGCTCGGGGCGGCAAGCCTGGTGCCGCGGGAGACCGGTTGCTGTCGAGGGGATGGTAAGCGGCCGGGTAGTGAAGGATGCGGGGAAGGAAATCCGGGCACAGACACCCGGTGATTGAAATCTGGCGCGCGGTATCAGGTCGGGGACCAGAAGTTGTACCGGGTAGGGGCGTGCTAATGGGACAGTGACACAGAGTTTCCGTTTCCATATTGGGTGACGGTGGCCGAAGACGAAATTCCCGCCTGAGAGATCGCCGTCGCATTGAACACGCCAACCTGGCTCACGGTCGCCTGATGGCTGCCGCCGAGGCCGCCAACGCCTCTCTGCTGAATGACCAATTGGTTGAAGTTGCCGGTCTGCAGGCTGCTGGCCTGGTTGTACTGCTCTCCCTGTACCAGTGACACCTGGTTGCCGAGACCATCCTGCAGCAGTTCCACCTCCTGTAGCGCGCCCGTCTGGTTGACCAGCGCGCGATTGAATGCGCCCGTCTGAGCCGTTGCGGAGAAATGGTCCACACCCTGTTGTGTGACGCCCGCATTATTGTCATTGCCGAGCTGTGCGGTGAAACTTTCGCTATAGAAACTGTTGTTTTGCCGGGCTTCTGCGCGGTTTGCGATACCCGTCTGAATGATCTGAACTGCGTTGAAGTTGCCATTCAACTGGAGAATGGTTGTCTCGTTGCCGAAGCCGCCCTGACGGGTAGCGGCGCGATTGCCGAAGGTCACGGACTGTAGCGTTGTGGCGCTGTTCTGGGAGCCCGCCTGTACATTCTGGATGGTGTTGTCGCTTCCATACTGCTGCTGCCCGTGGGCATGGTTGAACGCGCCGTCCTGCTGCTGCTGAATCTCGCTGCCGCTTTCCTGCTTCTGGGTACCGTCGGCCGTATTCTGTGCCCCCTCCTGATCCTGCACCAGGGTATTTTCACCCGTGCGTTCAAATTGCTGCTGGATGATGGCGAAATTATCCAGTCCTTCCTGGTACTGATAGGAAGTGTTCTCCTGTGCGTGGACACACAGGGGCGCGGTCTGCAGCGCGAGAGCCAGACACGTGTATACCGCGGCTTTGAGGTCGGTGCGCGCCGACGCCGCCGGGCGCCCGCTGGAAATACTTGCGTCAGTCATATTGATTGATGGTGGTGGTCATGGAGACGCCGGTCTGGGTGACGGCGGTACTCAGGCCGTTGCCCCGCTGGTTGATGGTGACATTGTGGGCCACGCCGACCTGTTCAACGGTCGCCGAATTGCGCACACCGTACTGGGTGATTCCCGCCTTGTGCCCGTAGCCGACCTGCTCCAGCAGAATGATGTTCTCGTACCCGGCTTGCAGCAGTGCCGCGATATTGCTTTCGCCGTACTGACTGGCAATGGTGCTGTTCCCCTCGCCGGCCTGAGTGGCGATCAACAGATTCTTGAAGCCGACTTGCTGAAGCGAGAGAAAGTTCACCACGCCGGACTGGGTTGCGCTCACGTGGTTGAAATTGCCTTCCTGATAGATGGTGGCCATATTTGCCATCGAATACCCCAGAGGGGCATCCAGCTCGCTGGCCGCAGACAGCTCTGCTGTGCCGACATCCAGCTCCTGCGCGATGAGCAGCGGCGCAGTACTGAGAGCGCAGAGTAACGCCGCGGCTCGCGTAGACACTCTGGCGTTGTTGACGGGGTTGGCGACCATGGTGAACATCTCGTAACAGAATTATTGATTTGTTGAATCTACGCGGTTGTCGCGATCAGAGAATGGCGGAACCTTCGTTCAGGTAGTACTGCAGCACCGGGTTGTTGATATCGTCCGGGTTATCAAGAGCCCAGGAATTGCTCACAATGCCCTGGCTGATCAGATGGATCACCGCGGACTCCATGGCCGACAGCATGGCCAGTTGGGCCGGTTCATTGGTGGTCGTGCCCAGCTCTATCTCGAGCAGTCGCTTGAATTTTACATAGCGGAACACATCGGCACTGATCGCCTTGGAGTAGACGGTTTTCGACGTCAGCACCGAGTGCAACACGCGGCCAGAGCGGATATCCACCGCACGCAGGTTTACCGTGATCTGATCCACCCGGTACTGCTCATCGGCGCCGATGCCAAAGTAGCGTGCGCCGGCACCGCCGGTACGGATATTGGTGTCATAGGCGACGATTCCCCCCTCAAGCAGGATGTTTGCGGCCACCAGTGACGGCAGCGCCGGGTTGTTTTCCGGCGCATTCGGCTTGGCCAGCGCGGCGCGAACGATCTTTCTTTCGGTGAGCAGGTTTTGCAGCCCCTCCCTTTCCAGGGGGATAAACCAGCCGGATTCATTCAGTACATTCATCAACATGGATGCGGCGCCCTGGGTAACGGCGGTAGAAAAACTACTCGATGGCGCGGGCTTGTACTGGCCGGTCTGATCGCGAAAGTTGTACACCGCGGCCAGGATTTTTCCCTTCGGCTGTGGCAATCCCAGCAGATCACGGTAAGTGTTGTTTCTCGGCGTCAGCCGGGCATCGTCCCGGCCCGGGCCAAACAGGGCGTCACCGGTTTCCTTAACCGCGGTGCAGCCACTGATGGCGAGCATCAGTGAAAGGGCGGCGACGAGTTTGGAACCTCTTGTAAACATCACGCTTGTCTCCAGTATTATTCGCGATTATTTGGAATGGCGGATCAGTCCGGGGTGCCTCTATATGGATCTGATGGCGGTACTTCCTTTCTGCTGCTTGTGGGTTGAATGTGGCGGTAGCGTTAGTTGGTGGGGTTGAGACCGCTCACCACTATCTCGCTTTTGTCTCCGGTTTCCCGGTCGGTAATCAGCACCGTAAGTACACCGTCGTTGTCGAGGATCTGCACGATAAAATCGTCGGTGATGAGTTCGCCGCTGTTACCGTTGCCCACGTCCGTGAGCAGCTGGTTGAGCAGCCGGGTTTCCAGGGAATCGGTAAACCGGTCCAGAGCACTCGGCTGTTTGTACAGGTCTGCCGGACTGTTGGGGTCTTCGTGGTCGTCCTGGGATTGGGCGTTCTGTAGCAGGTAGCTACCATTCAGCGGGTTTCCGCCAAAGTTGGGGTTGCGCGGTTCGTAGACCAGCTCGGTTGCCGTGGCGAAACAGCTGCCAAACACCATGCCGGGGGCCAGCAACCAGTGAATTATTTTTTTGCTTGCCATTAGAGTTCGTCCTTGCCTAAGTCAAAGTGATCGGTAAATGCTGCGCGGACTTTTTCCTGAAGCACCATTTCATGAATCATCTGGGATGCCTCTTCCGCCAGCTCACGGATGTTGTTGGTGCTGGGACTGATAAAACGCCGGAAAACGGTCTTGTTGTTGTAGGTGATCCAGATCAGGTTGCCCCAGCGCGCGGAGGGTCGCTCCTGAATGGTGAGGTTGTACTCGCTGTCCGGGTAATTCAGGTTGCGGTACTCGCTCATGAACCGGGCGAAGTCATGTCCCGTCCGCGTAATGGTCTGGTCCACATTAAAACCACTGATTTCATCCTCGATACCGGCACTGGTTTCACCCGCGGTGGTTTCCTCCAGTGTGCCGCTATCCTCCTGAGCCAGGCTGCCTGTGCTGTGCGCGATTATCAGCGCCATTGAAAGCCGGGCGAGCAGTCTCATGTCCGTTCCACCTCCAGGTGCAGCTTGGCCCAGTTACTCGCCTGCAAGCGGTTTTTGACCCCGATTTTGCGGAAGATGTTGTACATGTGGTTTTTTACGGTGTGTTCACTCAGGTGCAGGCGGGAAGCGATGATGCTGTTGGGTTCACCGGTGGTCAGCTGGGCGAGAATTTCCTGTTCCCGCTTGGTGAGCAACAGTCGCGACTGGAAATGCTGGTCCGCCTGTGGGCGCGGGTTCTGGATGCCGGAACCGAGTTTGCGGATCAGCTCCTGCTGCCCGGTATTGCTGTCGCACAGGAACACGAATTTCCGCTCTTCCAGCGGGGCCTTGATATGGGCGGGAAGATCGCTCGGGGTGTTGATCAGGAGTACCCTTGAGTGGTCAATGCTTTTCAGGTGGTTGAACTCGGCGCCGTATGTGGATTTTGATGCAAGTGAAAAGCAATTGACGATAATGGCGTCGTAGTTTTTCAGGCAGTGCTTCTGCTTTCCGAATTCCGATTTTTCCCAGTTGAGTGGTAGTTGTTCTGAAATGAGAGAGAACAGTAAGTCCCCGTGAAGGCCGGAATCGCTCAAAAAGAGAAACGGCATAAATGACCCCAATAATTAATCATTGATACGCTCAAGTTGAGACATATGTTCCAGGCGCCGGCGGATTCAAGCCCCAGTGAATACTCCTATTGTTACTTCTTGGTGCGGGCAGTTTTACGGTTTGCCCCGTTTCAGGAGTCTGCGTCGGTCCGGATAAGTGGAAAATCTCATTCCTTGAGAAATTTGTATGGAGTGTAGACGGGAATTGCGGTGCAACCGCTAAATAAGATGTCAGTCGGTACATAATTTTTTTTCTTAAAAAGCGTTTTTTTAAGAAGGGTTTTTTCATGCTTTTCTGTTTTTATAATTTTGCGGAATATTTTGTCGGTTCGGGAGCACCCTGGGGCCGTGTTAGCTGATTGCGTAAAATATTTTCCTCCGGTGGCCCCTGGGGTGCGACGGAAGTCCCGGCGATGGTGCGCGGGCAACCCGTTGCGTGTTTTCTGTGGCGGCTCTTTGTGGCGTCTGATGCTTGCGCTACTTTTCCCGCTGGTGGCGGCATCCTGTAGCGAGCCGCAAGCGGTGGCGCTCGGAACGCTCGAATGGGACCGTATCGCGCTGCCGGCACCGGCGGCAGAAAAAATCGTCGAGATTCAAGTGCGCGAAGGGCAGCGCGTCACACCGGGGCAGGTGCTGTTGCAGCTGGAGCCGCGGCAGACCCGCGCGCGCCTGCGCTCCGCGGAGGCGGCAGTGGCGCGTCAGGCGGCGGCGCTGGAGGAGTTGAACGTCGGCCCCCGAGTGGAAGCGATCGCACGCGCGCGGGCGGCAGTGGAAGCCGCACAGGCGGAGGCGCGCGACCAGCAGGCGGACTACCGTCGGCTACAGGAACTCGGCAAAAAAAATTACGCCTCGCAATCGGACATCGATGCCGCGCGCGCGCAGGCGGAGAGTGCCCTCGCCCAGGTACAGGTGGCGCAGGAGCAGTTGCTGGAGCTGGAGCGCGGTACCCGTGTGGAGGAAATCGAGCAGGGGCAGGCGGCACTGGTCGAGGCCCGGGCCCAGGCCCAGGCACAGCGGGTGCTGCTGGAAAAACTGACCGTGCGTGCGCCGCGGGCGGGAATCGTTGACAGTATCCCATTCAAGCTCGGCGATGAGGCTCCGGTTGGCGGCTCTCTGGTGGTGATGCTGGCGGGAGAGACGCCCTATGCCCGCGTGTATGTGCCCCAGCGGCTGCGACTCCATGTGCAGGTGGGAGGGAATGCACGGGTATATCTCGAGGGGCTGGGCCAGGAGGAGGGCAGTCGTAGCGGCCCTTACGCGGGCGAGGTGCGCATGGTGCGCAACGAACCCAGCTTCACGCCCTATTACGCCCTTACCGGAGACGATGTAACGCGCCTCAGTTACATCGCTGAAATCCAGCTGGGCGCGGATGCCGCGCGACTGCCTGCCGGTCTGCCGTTGCGGGCGGTGTTTCCCGCCGGGGCAGTTCAGGCCGCCGAGTCTTCCGCCCAGCCGCCTGCAAGCAGAGGCGCAGAAGAAACGGTCCGCGAACCGGAAGCACGCGATCTGGAATCCCCCCGGTACCCGCCGGCCGAGGAGCATGAGCCCTACGATGGCGAAAAATGATACCGCGATACGCGCGCGCGGCCTGAGCAAGCATTTCGGCAGCCTGAAGGCGGTGGATGATGTGGATCTCACGGTTCAGCGCCGCCAGGTCTACGGCTTTCTCGGTCCCAATGGCTCGGGCAAGTCCACCAGTATCCGCATGCTGTGCGGCCTGCTGACCCCGACTGCGGGGGAGATCGAGGTGCTGGGGCTGACGATTCCGGAACAGGCGGAAGCCCTGCGCCAGCATATCGGCTATATGACCCAGCAATTCTCGCTGTTCGCCGATCTCACCGTGCGTGAAAATCTGGAGTTCCTTGCCGCCGTGCAGAATATGCCTGCCAGGGCCGCGCGCACCCGTGTGGAGGAGTTGTTGGCGGAATATCACTTTGAGGACCGCGCCAAACAGCTTGCCGGAACCATGAGCGGTGGCCAGAAGCAGCGCCTGGCGCTGGCGGGCGCGATCATCCACAAACCGGAACTGCTGTTTCTCGACGAGCCCACCAGCGCGGTGGACCCGGAGTCCCGGCGGGATTTCTGGGAAAAGCTGTTCGAGCTTACCGAGGCCGGCACCACCATCCTGGTATCCACCCACTATATGGATGAAGCAGAGCGCTGCCACCGCCTCGCTATTCTCGATCGCGGACGGCTGGTGGCCGACGGCAGCCCCGCGGAGCTGACCGGGGAACTGGACGGCCGCACACTGCTGGTGGAGACGCACAGCCAGTACCGCGCCAAGCAGCTGCTGGTGACGTTGCCGGGGGTGATCAGTGCGGCGCAGATCGGCAACTCCCTGCGGGTGTTGCTCGATGGCGAGCGGGGCAGCCAGCACACCATCGAGCGGGCCTTGTCGGCGGAGAAGCTGGATGCGGAAGTGGCGCCGGTAACGCCCAGCCTGGAAGACGTGTTTGTCGCGGTCACCCAGGAGAAGGCTGAAACGGATTCAACACGGGAGGAAACCGGAGCGTGAACGCACGCCGGTTGTTCGCGGTATTGACCAAGGAATTCCGGCAACTGCGCCGGGACCGGATGACGCTGGCGATGATTGTGGGCATTCCCATCATGCAGCTGGTGCTGTTCGGTTACGCGATCAATCTCAACCTGCGCAACCTGCCCGCGGCCATCGCCGATCAGTCCAATACCAGCGCGTCGCGGCGACAGGTGATGGATATGCTCGCCACCGGTGTGGTCGAGCCGGTGGCCAGTGCGGAAACCCCGGAGCAGCTGGTGAACCTGTTGCGCCGGGGGGAAATCAGTGTCGGCATCGCCATCCCCCACGACTACGAGCGCCGCCTGGCCCGGGGGCAGGAGGCCATCCAGATCATGGTGGATGGCAGCGATACGGTGGTGCAGAGCGCGGCCGCGCAACTGGCCCAGGTGCCGATGGCGGAGCCGCCGCCGGAGAACAACACCCGCCTGCCGGACCGGCAGTCGTCGGTACCGCTGCCACAGGGGCCGGTGACCATCGTCAGTTTCTACAACCCGCAGCGCGTTTCCGCGATCAATATCGTGCCGGGGTTGATCGGCATCATCCTTACTATGACCATGGTGATGTTTACCGCGGTGGCCATCGTGCGCGAGCGCGAGCGGGGCAATATGGAGCTGTTGATCGCCACGCCGGTCAGCAGTGCCGAGTTGATGATTGGCAAGATCCTGCCCTATGGCCTGATTGGCCTGATCCAGACCAGCCTGATCCTGTTGCTCGGCAAGCTGGTGTTCCAGGTCCCCATACGCGGCAGCCTGCTGGATGTGTATATCGCCGCCATCCTGCTGATTCTCGCCAACCTGGCTATGGGACTGTTGATCTCCACCCGCGCCCAGTCCCAGTTCCAGGCGATGCAGATGACCTTCTTTGTGTTTCTGCCGTCGATCCTGTTGTCCGGGTTTATGTTTCCCTTCGAAGGAATGCCTCACGCGGCCCAGTGGCTGGCGGAGCTGCTGCCACTGACGCACTTTATCCGCCTGGTGCGCGGGGTGATGCTGCGGGGCGCGGATCTTCTTGAACTGTGGCCGGACGTGCTGGCACTACTGGCGTTCATTGTGGTGATGATGAGTTTTGCCATACTGCGCTTTCGCAAGCGGCTGGACTGACTCCGCTGGCGTTGATTTCAACCTCCTGCGCGCCTTCCCGTCGCAAGCGCCCTCCACTTCACCCCATTCCTCGATTCCCGCGCCTCATCTCAACGTGTATTTGTGACGATATAAAGGAAACCGCCGCCCAGCCTTGGTAGGATGCGGGGGGTCATTTCTTATTATTTCGCAATTCCGGTGGCATCAGACGCCACTGCTTCATTACAAGACTGAGGTCAGGTCTGTACACACGTTAACTGTTGCTGTCTGTCAGCAAGGGAGGAAGCTGTACCATGACCGGAATCTTCCAGAGCCTGCCACCCTGGTTGTGGTTCGTTATCGCACTTGTCGCGCTGTTTCTCGCGCGCAAACCTGTTCACCAGGGCGTTCTCGCCCTCGCCCGTTTTTTCCACCAGTCACTGCGCCTGGGTGCCAGCGCGGTTGCGGCGGCGGAAGGGCGCCTGCAACTGCGCAACCGGGAGGTGCTGCTGGCAGCGGGGCGCGAGGCCACCGAGCGGCATATCGAGCGGGAGTTCGACCGCATCGAAGGGGCCATGAAAAAGGAGCTGGCCCAGTATCCGGCCCTGCACCGCCGGCTGTGTGAGCAGCTCACCGCCATCGACGAAGACTATGTGCGCAGCGCCGAAGTGCCGCCGGAGCCCACCAACTGGGCCAAGGCGATCAAGGCAGTGGCGGAGATCCCCGCCAAGCAGGACCCGGTAGTGGGCGACGTGCTGGAGACCATTCACGGCTCCATGCGCAAGGCCGAGGGCAAGGCGCTGGAGGCTTATCGGGAGTCCGCCCGCGAGCGCCACCAGTTGCTGAAGCGGATGATGCCCGCGTGGCGCTCCATCCTGAAAAGCCTGGGCAAGGTCAACAAGACCGTCAGCACCGTACAGCAGCGGGCCAGGGTGGTGGATGGCCATATGGATCGTTACGAGGAAATCCTGCAGGGCAGCGATCGCGCCCAGCGCATGCTGTCCTCGTCCTCTCTCAGCCAGTTCTTTATTTCTGCGTTTGTACTGGCCATCGCTGTCGGCGGTGCCCTGATCAACTTCCATTTGATCGCGCGGCCCATGACCGAGATGGTGGGTGGCACCAGCTATATCGGCAGCTTCAAGATCGCGGATATTTCCGCGCTGGTGATCATCCTGGTGGAGATCACCATGGGGCTGTTTGTGATGGAGTGCCTGCGCATCACCCGCCTGTTTCCGGTGATCAGTGCGCTCAGCGACAAGGTGCGTACGCGCATGATGTGGGCGGCGTTTACCCTGCTGTTTTTTCTCGCCACGGTCGAGGCCGGGCTCGCGTTTATGCGGGAAATCCTGATGCAGGAAGACCTGGCGGTGAGTGCCCTCTTACGTGGTGAAGAGTCGCGCGGCGCCGAGGTGATTGCCGCCGAGGGCGAGGTCTACTGGATTACCACCGCGGCGCAGATGGGTATGGGCTTTATCCTGCCATTTGCGTTGACGTTTGTGGCGATTCCGCTGGAAAACTTTATCGCCTCCACGCGCACCGTCATCGGGATCCTGGCCGCGTTTATGTTGCGCTTGCTCTCGGTGGTGCTGCGCCTCGCGGGCACCGCGCTACTGCGCAGTGGCACTCTGCTGATCCGGCTCTACGATATCGTCATCTTTTTCCCGCTGTGGCTGGAAGCGCGCTTTTTGCGCTGGCGTGAGCAGGTCGGGGAAAAAGCCGGTACGGAATCGGCACCGGCCGAAGCCAGGCCGGCGAAGAAAACGACATCCCGACGGACCGCCAAATCCTCCGGCAAAAGCGCGGCCACACCCGGCGGAACATTACAGGAGCAGCCATCATGAAACCGTATCTGTTCTCTGTGTTAGCCGCGGTGCTGGCACTGGCCGGTTGCGGCGAGCCGGTAGCGCGCAACCAGGGGGTGTACATGCTGATCGATACCTCGGGTACCTACACCGAGGAACTGGGCAAGGCCCAGCAGGTGATCAACTTCACCCTGGCGCGACTCAACCCCGGCGATACCTTTGCCGTGGCCAGTATCAATACCGGCAGCTTCAGCGAGAAAAACATCCACGCCAAGGTCACCTTTGACGACCGCCCCAGCGTGGCCAACCGGCAGAAACAGGCGTTCCAGCAGAGTATCAATGCCTTTGTGGAATCGGCACAGCCGGCGGCCTACACGGATATCACCGGCGGCCTGTTGCAGGCGGTGGAATTCCTCAATGAAAAGCAGCCCGGCCGCAAGACCATCCTGATCTTTTCCGACCTCAAGGAAGAGATCAAACAGGGCTATAACCGCGATCTGCCCCTGACACTGAACGGGTTTGACCTGGTGGCCCTGAATGTGACCAAACTCAACAGCGACAATGTGGACCCAAGCGAATACCTGGGCCGTCTGCAGCAGTGGCAGGAGAAGGTGGAGCAGGGTGGGGGCAGCTGGCGGGTGGTCAACGATCTGGAGCGGCTGGAAAAAATCCTGCCGTGAGTATTTCTTGAACCGGCCCGCTCACTGGCTGCAACCCCGACGCTCGCGCCCGCTGGTCATCGCCCATGGTGATGACCGCGGGCGCGGCCTGTATCCGGGCAACACCCTGTTGTACCTGCGCGAAATGGTCGCGCTGGGGGTGGATGCGCTGGAGATCGATCTGAACCTTACCGCCGACGGCCAGCTGGTATTGATCCACGACGGTACCCTCGAGCGTACCACCGATGGCAGGGGCCAGGTGGTGGATAAACCGCTGTCCGAGCTGAAAGCACTCAATGCGGCTTACCACTGGTCGCGAGATGGCGAACACTTTCCCTATCGCGATGACCCACAGCCGCTGGTGACCATCGACGAGGCGTTTGCCGCGATTCCGCAGACCCCGATGATCATCGAGCTCAAGAATGACGACGAGCGCGCAGCCCAGGCCCTGGCCCGCGCGATCACGGCTGCCGATCGTGAGGAGCGTGTGATTGTGTCCTCGTTCCACCGCGGCGTGATCCGCAAATTTCGCGAGCTCTGCCCGTCGGTAGCCACCGGCGCAACCCTGCCGGAGGCGCTGCTGTTTTATGCCGCGCAGTGTGTGTTTGCGGAAAAATATCTGAAACCGGCATTCAACACCATGCAGCTGCCGGCCCGCTATTACGGGCTGCCGGTGTTTACCCGAAGATTCCTGCAGGCGGCGCGTCGCTGCGGCCTGCATGTTTCTGTATGGACCGTAGACGAGGCGCAGGCCATGCAGGAATATAGGGCGTTGGGGCTGGACGGTATCGTCACCAACCGCCCCGACAGGCTGTTATCGATCCTTGGCCGTTAATCGTGGAAGAATGAATGTTCAAACGTTTACTGCTTGTTGTGGTTCTGGTGCTGCTGGTTTTTATCGGCTGGCGCTATCTAGCGGCGCGCCCGGCCGCATACACCGGGTTGCAGTTTCCCAGCTACCAGAGCGAGGGGTTCCGCCGGCCACTGGTGATTTCCCACGCGGACGATTCCGGCCAGGGACTGTACCCCGGCAATACACCGGTATTCCTGCAGCAGATGGCGGCGATGAAAGTGGATGTGCTGGAAATGGACGTGCACGCCACCGCGGACGATGAGCTGGTGCTGATGCACGACGATACCGTCGACCGCACCACCGACGGCAAGGGCGCGATCCGCGAAAAGACCCTGGCCGAACTTCGGCAACTGAATGTCGCCCACCACTGGAGCCAGGACGGCGTCAGTTATCCCTACCGGGACAATCCCCAGCGTATTCTCACCATCGATGAGGTGTTCAAGGCCTACCCTCGCTATCCCATGGTGATCGAACTCAAAACGCCGGACCCGGAGGCTGCCCGCTCCCTGTGCCGCAAGCTGCAGGCCTACAACAAAAGCAACCTGGTGATCGTCTCGTCGTTCCATCAGGGGGCCATCGATGCCCTGCGTGAGGATTGTCCCCAGGTAGCCACCGGCGCCGGCGCCGATGAAGTGCGAGTCTTTGCCGCGGCGGCCAAACTGCATTTCTTCCGCCTGCTCAGTCCGCGCTACCAGGCCCTGCATATCCCCACGGACTACGACGGCATCACCCTGATCGACCGCAACAGCCTGCGGCAGGTGCAGGATCACGGGGTGCGGGTGGATGTGTGGACGGTCAATGACGAGGCGGAAATGCGGCGGCTGATCGACCTGGGTGTGGATGGCATCATGACCGACCGGCCCGATCGCCTGATGAACATCATTCAAGAACTGCAGGAATTTCAGGAGATGAGCGAATGAATAAATCGATATTGACCGGATTGCTGAGCCTCGGCCTGCTGGCTGCCAGCGCGATGCCCGCGCAGGCCCAGCGGGATTTTTCCAATGTGGAAATCGAGCCCAAGCCGGTGGCGGATAACCTCTATATGCTGACCGGTGCCGGCGGCAATATGGCGCTGTTTACCGGTGACGACGGCGCCTTCATGGTGGACGACCAGTTTGCGCCACTGAGCGAGAAAATTCTCGCCGCGGTGGGCGAACTGACCGACAAACCCCTGCGCTTTGTGATCAATACCCACTGGCACGGCGACCACACCGGGGGCAATGAAAACATGGGCAAGGCGGGTGCGCTGATTGTGGCCCATGAAAATGTGCGCAAGCGCATGAGCAGCGAGCAGTTCACCAAACTGTGGAACCGCACCACGCCGCCATCCCCGGCGGGGGCACTGCCGGTAATCACCTTCACCGACGCCACCACCTTCCACTGGAACGGTGACGAAGTGCGGGTGCAGCACGTGGGGCCGGCGCACACCGATGGCGACTCCATCGTCATTTTCACAAACGCCAATGTGATTCACATGGGCGATACCTTTTTCAATGGCAGCTATCCCTATGTGGACCTGTCCGCGGGCGGCAGCGTGGACGGTGTGATCACCAACGCGGCGCGGGTACTGGAAATGGCGGACGACCAGACCAGAATCATTCCCGGCCACGGACCACTGAGTGACAAGAAGGAACTGCAGCAGTACCACGACCTGCTGGTGCGCCTGCGCAACAAGATCAAGACCCTGGTGGATGCGGGCAACAGCAAGGAACAGGTGATAGCCGCCCGTCCCACCAGAGAGTTCGACGAACACTACGGGCAGGGGTTTATGAAGCCGGATATCTGGACCGGCATCGTGTACGACTCGCTCAAGCAGCAGTAATCCAGGCGCAATAAAAAAGGGCAAAGCGCGGAAGGCGCTTTGCCCCTTTTTTGTTTGCGGGGGGGGCCGGGAATGGGTCAGCTGGTCGCTGCGCTCCCCTGGTCAGCTTCCAGCCCGCCAGACGCCCTTGGGGGATGCCCGACCCGGAACCAGGCCGCGTAGAGCGCCGGCAGGAACAGCAGCGTCAGTGCCGTGGCCACAATCAGCCCGCCCATGATCGCCACCGCCATGGGACCAAAGAAGTCGCTGCGCGACAGCGGAATCATCGCCAGCACGGCGGTGAGCGCTGTCAGCACGATGGGGCGGAAGCGGCGCACCGTCGATTCCACGATCGCGTCCCAGGGGGCAAGTCCCTGCATTTTATCCTGCTCAATCTGGTCCACCAGAATGACCGAGTTGCGCATGATCATGCCCGCCAGGGCAATGGTGCCGAGCATGGCGACAAAGCCGAACGGCTGGTTGAACAGCAGCAGGAACAGGGTGACCCCGATGATGCCCAGCGGTGCGGTGAGAAACACCATGGTGGACAGGGAAAAGCTGCGCAGCTGCAGCATCAGCAGGGTAAACACCACCAGCACGAACAGCGGCATACCCGCATTGACGGACTTCTGTCCGCGCGCGGATTCCTCCACGCTGCCGCCAATTTCCAGCAGGTATCCCGGTGGCAGCGTGTCGCGCAGCGCCTGCAGCTGCGGCCAGATCTCCGCCACCACCGTGGCCGGCTGCTGGGTGCCGTAAATGTCCGCGCGCACGGTGACCGTGGGCAAGCGGTCGCGATGCCAGATGACGCCTTCCTCGAATCCGTATTCCAGGGTGGCAACCTGGTTCAGTGGCAGGGACTCGCCGCTGTCGGTCTGCACCGCCAGGTTCCCCAGCTGGGCCAGCGCCTGGCGCTCGCGCTCCTCGCCGCGCACCGCCACGGTAATCAGTTCGTTGTCCTCGCGGTACTGGCCCACCGCGGTGCCGGACAGGGAGCCCTGCAGGGCGCGGGACAGGGAAGTACTGCTCACGCCCATCTGGCGGATACGCGCCTGATCCAGTGCCAGGTGCACCACCTTGCTCGGCTCTTCCCAGTCCAGGTGCACGTTGGCCACATCGTCATTGGTGCGCACGACGTTGGCCACTTCGCGGGCGATGCGGCGCGCCTCGCCGATATGTTCTCCGGACACCCGGAACTGCACCGGGTAGCCCACCGGTGGCCCGTTTTCCAGCCGCGACACCCGCGAGCGCACCGCCGGGAACTGCTCGCGCAGGGCGGAGATCAGCCACGCGCGCACCTGCTCCCGCTCCTCAACGGAGCGGGTCAGCACCACAAACTGGGCAAAGCTGGCGGCGGGGAGCTGCTGGTCCAGGGGCAGGTAGAAACGCGGCGAGCCGGTGCCTACATAGACCACGTAATTTTCCACCAGCGGGTTCTGCGACAGTAACTCTTCCAGGCGGAGGGCCTGTTCCTCGGTGGCGTGCAGGGACGCGCCCTCGTTCAGCTTCAGGTCCACCATCAGTTCCAGGCGCGCGGAAGAAGGGAAGAACTGCTGCGGCACAAAGCGGAACAGGAAAATGGAGCCGACGAAAATTCCCAGGGTCAGCAGCAGCACGCTTTTGCGGTAGGTCAGGCACCAGTGCAGTACGCGGCGGAAGCGCTGGTAAAACGGCTTGCTGTAGGGGGCTGCTTCACCCGCAGCGGCTGTGCCGTGGCCGCCGCGCTCCGGCAGCAGGCGATTGCCCAGGTAGGGCACAAATATCACCGCGGCCACCCAGGAGGCGAGCAGGGATAGCGTCACCACCTGGAAAATCGAGCGGGTGTATTCACCGGTGCCGGACTGCGCGGTGGCGATGGGCAGAAAGCCCGCCGCGGTAATCAGCGTGCCGGTGAGCATGGGGAAGGCGGTGCTGGTCCAGGCAAAGCCGGCGGCTTTCAGGCGGCTTAGGCCCTGTTCCATTTTGATGGCCATCATTTCCACGGCGATGATGGCATCGTCCACCATCAGTCCCAGTGCCAGTACCAGTGCGCCGAGAGAAATCTTGTGCAGGCCGATATCAAAGTAGTGCATCAGGGCGAAGGTCATCGCCAGTACCAGCGGAATCGACAGCGCCACCACAAGGCCGGTGCGGAAACCGAGTGAGAAAAAACCCACCAGCATCACGATGATCAGCGCTTCTGCCAGAACCTTGACGAATTCCCCCACGCTGCTTTTTACCGCCGCCGGTTGATCGGAAACCTTGCTCAGGGTCAGTCCCAGAGGCAGATCCTGTTGCAGGGTCTCGACCGCGGCGTCCAGGCGCTCGCCCAGTTGCAGAATGTCACCGCCGGATTTCATCGACACCGCGATACCGATGGCATCCTCGCCCATAAAGCGCACCCGCGGCTGCGGTGGGTCGCTGAAGCCGCGCTGCACACTGGCGATATCGCCCAGGGTCAGGGTGTGGCCGTTGGCATGAATGGGAAACTGGCGGATTTCCTCCACGCTCTGGAACTGGCCGCTGACGCGGATGCGCACCCGGTCACTGACCGCTTCCACAATGCCCGCATCGGCGAGCTGGTTTTGCGCCTGCAGTACCGACTGCACCGCGGACAGCGGAATACCCAGGGACGCCAGCTTGGCATTGGAAATTTCCACCCAGATCTTTTCGTCCTGCAGGCCGAGCAGCTCCACCTTGCCCACATCATCCACCCGCTGCAGTGCCAGCTGCAGGCGATCGGCGTAGTCCTTCATCAGGGCATAGTCGAAACCCTGGCCGGTGAGCGCGTAAATATTGCCGAAAGTGGTGCCGAACTCGTCATTGAAAAAGGGCCCCTGGACATCCGGTGGCAGGGTATGGCGGATATCGCCGACCTTCTTGCGCACCTGATACCAGAGGTCGGGAATTTCCGCCGAGCGCATACTGTCCCGGGCCACAAACATCACCTGGGACTGGCCGGGGCGGGAGAAGGAGGTGATGCGGTCGTATTCCCCGGTTTCCATCAGCTTCTTTTCGATGCGCTCGGTCACCTGGCGCGAGACTTCCGCGGCGCTGGCACCGGGCCACAGGGTGTTGACCACCATCACCTTGAAGGTAAACGGCGGGTCTTCACTTTGCCCCAGCTGGGTGTAGGAGAAGGCGCCGGCAAGGCCGAGCACCAGCATGGCGTAAAGCACCAGCGGGCGGTTCTTCAGTGCCCACTCGGAGAGATTGAATGACATCGTGGTGAGTCCGTAGTCCGTGGAAACTGAGGGATATCAGAAGCTTTGCGCGAGGCGCTCGTCGGATTCGATCGGCCGGTTCTGGCGGTCCACCGGGCGCACCCGCTGGCCCTCGCGCACCAGCTGGGTGCCGGCGGCCAGCACCCAGTCCTGCGGGCGTAGGTTCGAGCGCACTTCGGCGTGCTCGTGGCCATAACTAGTCACCGTGACCGCAACCCGGTGCAGCGTGAAGCTCTCCGGGTTCATGCGCCACACATGGGCCTCGGGGCCATCGGCGGTAATCGCGGACATGGGCAGGCGCTGGGTGGGGTACTGCGGGTCCGAGGTGTTTCTGGCGTAGACGCGGGCACTCTGGCCCAGCTGGGGTTTCACCTCGCTCGCGTCATTATTCGAGAAAGCGACCCGCGCCTCGAAGGTGCGCAGGCCCGCTTCCGCGGCGGGGGAGAGTTCGCGCACCTGGCCCTGGATGGGGGCGCCCGGCTGGGACCAGAGCTCGATGGTGACCGGTTTGCCCACGGCATAGCGGGTCACTTCCTGCTCCGGCAGGTCGATGCGCACCTCCCGCTCGCCATCCGCGGCCATCACAAATACCGTCTGTCCGGCACTGACCACCTGGCCCGCGTCGATGCTGCGGCGGGTGATGACGCCGTCGCCGGGTGCTTTCAGCACCGCGTATTCCGCCTGGTTGTCCGCCACCTGCCACTGGGCGCGGGCGCGTTCCAGTTGCGCGACGCTGCTGTCGTGGCGGGTCTTCACGGCATCGAACTGGGATTCGCCAATCAGCTTGCGCTCCAGCAGGTCGCGGTAGCGCGCCAGCTCGTTGGCGGCGTTGCGGTTTTCCGTCTGTGCGGCTTGCAGCTGCGCGCGCGCCGCATCCCGTTGCAGCTTAAGGTCGCGGGCGTCCAGCTCCGCCAGGGGCTGGCCCTGTTTGACCCTGTCCCCCACATCCACCAGGCGGCGGGTTACCGCTCCGCCCACACGAAACGCCAGCGCCGGCTCGTGGCGCGCACGCACCTCACCCGGGTAAACGGCGAGCTGGTCGCCGGCGGCGGTGGGGTGCACCACAATGGCCGGGCGCGGGGGCTTGCTGTTGCCGGCCTCGGGGGCCGAGCAGGCGGCGAGCCCGAACAGGGCGATTATGGCGATTAGCGTGGATGCGCGATGGATGAGGAAGCGGTTCATGAATACCTCGTTCCTTGTGGTTCACGGTTTACAGCGGCATTTGGGTTTGGGTAATCGGGTTTGGGCAATCGGGTTTGGGCACCTGGGGGTGGGGATGTGGGCGGAAACTGGTACAGTTGTCTGCCATACCTCGCCAGTGCCAATTGCTATACTGGCGAGTATAGTAAGTATATTAAACTCGTGAGTCCACTAATTCGGTGGCGGCGAGCGCGTGCTTCAACGTCAATTGCGAGATGATCGATTGCGTGAAGCCCGGCATAACAACGATGACGACCCATGAGCGAACCCGTTTCCACAACTACTGCACCTGCCGGCCGCGGCCGCCCCAAAGATCCCGCCAAGCGCCAGGCCATCCTGGAGGCGGCCAAGCACCTGTTCCTGGCCCACGGTTTTACCGGTACCAGCATGGATGCGGTAGCCAGTGAGGCGGGGGTCTCCAAGCTCACGGTGTACAGCCATTTCTCCGACAAGGAGACGCTATTCTGCGCCGCTATCGAGGCCAAGTGCTGCAGCCAGATGCCGGTGGTGATGTTTACCCTGGAGCCGGGCATGCCGGTGGTGGAAATGCTGCAACGGATCGGCGAGGCATTTCTGGAAATGCTCTACCACGAGGACTCGCTGCGGCTGATGCGCCTGATCAGTGCTGTGGGTGCCCAGGATCAGACCATGGCCAACCTGTTTTACGAAGCGGGGCCGCTGCGTACCCGCAACGAGATGATCCGTTTTCTGAACCGCGCCGGTGAGCTGGGCCAGTTGCAGGTGCCGGATGCCGAGCGGGCCTCGGAACTGTTCTTTGGCATGCTGCAGGGGGGCTGTACCCATATCCAGATCATGCTGGGTTGCAGCGAGCCGCCGGGGAAAGCGGAGATCCGCACGCATGTGGCAGAAGTGGTGCGGGTATTTGCGCGGGCGTACGGCGCCGCATAAATCCTGAATATCCACTGACCACATAAAAAGCCCGCGGGGGAAACTCCGGCGGGCTTTTTATTTGCGCGACCTTTTTTGTTCGGAGGGGTCAGGTACGGATCTTGTAGCCGGTGCGGAAAATCCACCAGATACCGGTCATGCACAGCAGCAGGAAGAACAGCGTCATGCCCAGGCTGATCCCCACATTCACATCCGCCACGCCGTAAAACGCCCAGCGAAAGCCACTGATCAGGTACACCACCGGATTGAACAGGGTCACCTTCTGCCAGAACTCCGGCAGCATATTGATGGAATAAAAGGCACCGCCGAGAAAGGTCAGCGGGGTGATCACCATCAGTGGAATAATCTGCAGCTTCTGGAAGTCATCCGCCCAGATGCCGATGATAAAACCGAACATGCTGAAGGTGACGGCGGTAAGCACCAGAAATCCAAACATCCAGAACGGGTGGGCGATTTCATAGTCCACAAAAAAGCGCGCGGTAATCAGAATCAGGATGCCGATGATCACCGACTTGGTGGCCGCCGCACCCACGTAACCGGCGACGATCTCGAAGGCGGACACCGGTGCGGAAAGCACCTCGTAAATGGTGCCGCTGAACTTGGGAAAGAAAATCCCGAAGGACGCGTTGGAAATGCTCTCGCTCAAAAGCGACAGCATGATCAGGCCGGGAATAATAAAGGCACCGTAGCTGACCCCTTCAATATCGCCCAGGCGCGAGCCGATGGCGGTGCCGAACACGATAAAGTACAGGCAGGTGGAGATCACCGGCCAGGCAATGCTCTGCATCAGGGTGCGGCCGGTGCGGGCCATTTCAAATTTATAGATGGCGCGGATACCGTAAACATTCATTACTAAACTCCTTATCCCGCCTGCTGACGTTCGTTCTGGTTCTGGTGCACCAGGCTGACGAAGATTTCTTCCAGGGAACTCTCACTGGAGTGCAGATCCTTGAACTCGATGCCCTGCCGGTTAAGCTGCCGCAGCAGGTCGGCGATGCCGGTGTGTTCGCGCTGGGTGTCGAAGGTGTAGATCAGCTGGTTGCCGTCGTCGGCGATTTCCAGGGAGAAGTCACCGAGGTCTGCGGGGAGTGAAGACACCGGGTTCTGCAGGTGGATGGTCAGCTGCTTTTTGCCCAGTTTGCGCATCAGGGTGTGTTTTTCTTCCACCAGCACCAGCTCGCCGCGATTGATCACACCGATGCGGTCGGCCATTTCTTCGGCCTCCTCGATATAGTGGGTGGTGAGAATCACGGTGACACCGTTCTCCCGCAGCCCCCGCACCATTTCCCACATGTCCCTGCGCAGCTCCACATCCACGCCGGCGGTGGGCTCGTCGAGGAACAGGATGCTGGGCTCGTGGGAGAGCGCCTTGGCGATCATCACCCGGCGTTTCATGCCGCCGGACAGCGCCATGATCCGGCTATCCTTCTTGTCCCACAGGGAGAGCTGGCGCAGGATCTTCTCAATATATTCCGGGTTGGGCGCCTTGCCGAACAGGCCGCGGCTGAAGGTGACGGTGTTCCACACACTCTCGAAGGAATCCGTGGAGAGTTCCTGGGGAACCAGGCCGATCTTGCTGCGCGCGGCGCGGAATTCCCGCTGGATATTGTGGCCGTCGGCGAGCACGGTACCGCTGCTGGGATTGACGATGCCGCAAATGATGCTGATCAGGGTGGTCTTGCCGGCGCCGTTTGGGCCGAGCAGGGCAAAGATTTCGCCGCGGTGGATGTCGAGGTCGACGGACCTGAGGGCGGTAAAACCGCCGGCATAGGTCTTGCCGACGCCCTGAATAGAAATGATGGGTTGCACGCTTCCCCCTTGTTGGCAGTGCGGTTCGCAAAAATCGCGGCCCACATTGTGCCCCGAAGCGCGGGCGCTGCGCTAGCGGGGCGGGGTAGAAGGAGGTCAGTAAAAGGTCAGGCGCCGGATTACCACTCGAAAATTTTATTGTAAAAGGCCACGGCACCTTCGTAGGCATCGTTGGCTGCGTCTTCGTTGTAGGCGAGCGGGATGCCGAATTTTTCGCCGCGGCTGGTGGCGGCGGGATTAGTGAAACCGTGTTTGGCACCGGGGTAGCTGATCACATCGAAGCGCACACCGGCGGTCTGCATTTCCTGTACAAAGCTGGCCACCTGTTCGGCGGGGATCATATCGTCGTCGCCACCGGTGTAGACCTGAATCTGGGCTTTGACGTCACCGGGCTTGATCTTCACTTCGGTCTGTAGATCGCCGTGGAAGCTGACGACGCCTTTGAGCGGTAGTCCGAGGCGGGCCATGGTCAACGCTACGGCACCGCCGAAGCAGTAACCCTGGGCGGCGACTTCGCCTTTCAGGACGGTGTCGTGATTGTTGATCAGGTCGAGGGCGGCCTGGAAGCGTTTGAGCGGGGCGCCTTCGGTTTCGAGGGTTTTGTTCATGAGGGCGGCGGCATCGCTGGGGTTGTCGGCGCCGACGCCGGTGCCGTACATGTCGAGGGCGAAGGCGGTGAAGCCTTCGGCGGCAAGGCGCTCGGCCTCTTCCCGGGTAAAGTCGTTCATGCCCCACCACTCGTGCACCAGCAGTATGGCGGGCCGTTTGCCTTCGATGGTCTCGTCGTAGGCCAGGTAGCCGGTAAAGGACTCGCCGTCGATGGTGTATTCGATATCTTCGGTGTGCATAACTTCCTCCGCGGGCAGCTGATTTAAATTATTCAGGCGAGAGGTTAGCCCTGTCGGTCGGGCAAAGCAACGGAGATAGGTTGGGGTCGGATAGTTTCATGGCGGCAAAGCATCAGGTGCGGGTATTCAGGATCGCTGTAAACCCATCCCTGGGCGCTGCGGCGCAAACATCCTGTTTGCGACGCTCCTGAATACCCGCACCCGATGCTTTGCCTTCGCGTCGTACTTCTGAATTTCCTACAAGTTTGGCTGCCTATACTTCGCGTCCTTCGGCGGAATAATATCTCCATCCTCATCCAGATCCGGAAACGGCAAGTCGTGCTTTTCACAGTACTTCACCATTTTCGGATGCATCCACCGGAACAGGATATCTTTCACTTCCGGATTGTCTTCGTCGAGCACTTTATTGTCATACATGCCGGCCCTGGTGCGCTGGTGCATGGCTTCCTGAAGGATGATCGCGGCGGCGACGCTGACGTTGTAGCTTTCGACCATGCCGATAATGGGGATGGTGACGTGGTCGTCGGCGTGCTCGGCGGCGTAGTCGCTGAGGCCGTGTTTTTCGGCTCCCATTATCAGCGCAAAGGGTTGGGTGTAATCGGCGTCGCGAAAGTCGATGGCGCGGTCGGACCAGTGGGCGGCGTAGAGGTGCATGCCGCGGTTTTTGAGTTCGGCCATGCCGGTCTGGATGTCGGGGTAGACGGCGTTGCCGGTGAAGCGGCCGCTGCCACCGGCGGTGTTGTGATAGATCCGGTGGCCGTAGCTGGGTTGGACCATGTGGATTTCAGGGATGCCGACGGCGTCGGCGGTGCGCAGCATGGCGGAGATGTTCTGGGCTTTGTGCACCTGGTCGGTGAGCAGGGTCATGTCGTGCTGGCGCTGGCGGAGCACCTGTTTGAATTTCTCGTAGCGGCTGCGGCTCATTGTACTTCGATCTTTGGAGTCTGATTCTGGCCGCGGATTATAGCATCGTGGGTTCGTGGTACCTGCTTGAGCAGCGGCGAGGCGGCCGAGTGCCGGGCAGTAGGTTTCAGGACCGCTGTAAACCCATCCCTGGGCGCTGCGGCGCAAACATCCTGTTTGCGACGCTCCTGAAACCTACTGCCCGGCACTCGCCCTTCGCATCGGAGTCTTTACCGTTTGACGGTTGCGCAGTGCTCTATTTTCAGGGAATGGATCGTAAAAACATGGTTAGAGATTCTTAATATCGGCGAGATGGCCGGTTTTTAAATAAATGGTCAGGCCCAGTGGGCCAGCGGTATAGCTGGGGTGTTCACCGGGAGGCAGGCGCAGCCAGCTGCGCTGGCCGAACGTGTGTTCGTCGCTCTCCAGTTCGCCCTGCAGGATCAGCAGCTCGGCACCATTGAGCGGTTCGCTAAACAGGCGCTCCCCGGGTGGGAGCTTTTGCAGGCTGACGATTTCTGAGTGTCCGGAATACAGCGGGCAGATTTCGCGTCCGTTTTGCTGCTGCCAGGTGGCGGGGTCGTTGGTGTCGATGCGCACGCGGCGATCTTCGTCGCTGTCCATCTGTCGGAGTTTGACGAAGATGGTGGCGCCTTCATCGCTGAAGGGCTGGTGGTTGGAATCGGGGGGATTGCGCAGGTACCAGCCCGCGGGGTAGTCGCCGTCCTCGTCGGAAAAGGTCCCGGAGAGTACCAGAATTTCTTCGCCACCGGGGTGCTGGTGGCGGGGGAAGTGGGAGTCGGGGGCGTAGCGGACGATGCTGGTTGCGCGGGCTTTCTCCTCGCCCACGCGGTCGAGCATGACGCGCTCCACGCCCTGTTGGGGGGACTGGGTCCACTGGTACTGGTCGCCGGCAACAAAGGCGCGACGGGAGAAATCCGCATTGATCCGCATGTGTTCTGCTCTTCCAGTCGGGGTGCCCGCTATTTTAACGGCGCGGTAAAGGGTTCAACAGTCACCCAGTCGCCGGTCGCGCAGTCCCCGCCTTCTCTCGGCAGCACTACGAAACAGTTGGCCTCGGCAAATCCGGAGAGAATATGGCTGCCCTGAATGCCGCGGGTGCCGACCACCTGCAGGCCGTCTTCATCGCGATAGGTGGAGCCGCGCTGGTAATCGGTGCGGCCGGGCTTTTTGCGGATGTCGTTCAGCAGGCGCGCGCGTATCTGTAATGGCGGCTGTCGGTGTTGTGCGGCGGTGCCGCGCAGTTTTTCCAGTGCGGGCACGACCAGCTGATACAGGGTGACGATGGCGGAGACCGGGTTGCCGGGGAGGCCGAAGAACAGCGCTTCGCCGTCGCTTTTGCGGAGGCGGCCGAAGGCGAAGGGTTTGCCGGGTTTGATGGCGAGTTTCCAGAACCCGATCTCGCCCAGTTCCTGCAATACGGTTTTGGTGTAGTCGGCTTCGCCCACGGAGACGCCGCCGCTGGTGATCACGAAGTCGGCGTTGTCGCGCGCCTGCACGAAGGCGTCGCGGATTTTTTCCGGTTGGTCGGGCCAGCAGCCCAGGTCGAGTATATCCACATCCAGCTGTTCCAGTGCCGCGCGCAGGGCGATGCGGTTGCTGTCGTAGATGTCGCCGTCACCGAGATCCGATGCGGGGGTGCCGATGGGTTTCAGTTCGTCGCCGATGGAGAGCAGGGCGGCTTTGAGCCTTCGGATTACCGTGACTTCGGCAACACCGCCGGCGGCGAGCAGGGCGATGTGGGGGACTTTGATTCTGGCCCCGACGGGGATGAGGCTCTGGCCGGTGTGCACATCCTCGCCGCGGCGGCGAATATTTTCGCCCATGTGCGCGGGGCGGTTCATGGTCAGCTGGTCGCCATCGAGGGTGCAGTTTTCCTGTATCTGCACGCGGTCGGCGCCGGCGGGTACGGCGGCGCCGGTGGTGATGCGGGCGGCCTGGCCGGGCTCGAGGGTGCCGCCGAAGGGGTGACCGGCGAGGCTTTTGCCGATCACGGTATAGCGTTCATGCTCACCGCAGAGCGCATAGCCGTCCATGGCGGAGTTGTCGCAGGGCGGCAGGTTCAGTGCGGCGCGGACCGGTGCGGCGAGGACGCGGCCACAGGCCTGCTCCAGGGGGATGGTTTCGGTTGCCGTAATGGAATTGATGCTGTCGACCAGCATTTGTTTGGCGGCTTCTACGGAGCGCAGTCCGTTTTCTGCACAGGCGTCTGACATTGCTCTTGCCTTATTAGCTATCTGCTTGATCCGCAAGATAGCCGGCCAGGGAGGGGCCTGCCAAGTGCTAGCCAACCGCAACCGCGAGATTCGTGTTCAGCAGTGCGGAAATTTCCGGTTTGCAGGAACCGCAGTTGGTGCCACAACCCAGCAATTCGCCCAGCTCGTCTACGCTCGCCGCGCCATCGGCAATAGCGGTTTCGATTTCCTTACGCGACACCTGTAAACAGGTACACACCATCTGTGCGCCGGCGGGTACGTTCTGCAGGAGTCGGGCCGGGGCCTCCGGCAGGGGATTGTTGAGGGCGTCTTCCAGGGTTTTGCGATCCGGCAGGGCTGGCCAGTTACCGGTGGTAAAGGCCAGCAGTTCCAGTTGCTCACTGTACAGCAGCCAGCGCTCGCCGCCGGGTAATTGCAGGCGCTGGCGGTTGAGTGGTTTTCCGCTGAGGGAGAACAGGCTCTCAGCGATCGACTGCCAGTCCGGCTGTTTTTTCAGGGCCAGCTCGAAGCGGTAGCCACCTTCCACCGGTACCCGGTACCAGTGCAGTACAGTGTCGAACAGCTGTTTGTCTCCGGCCTGTAGTCGGCTGTGCAGTTCCTCTGCGGCTGTGTTGCGCAGCAGCAGGCAGGCGTAGCTGTGGGCGCTCAGGGGCTCTACCTTTACCGCCACCTGTTTCAGTTCCGGTTGGCCTGAAAAGGGGTCCGTAAAGGGGATGGCCAGTGCGCTGACGGTGGCGTTGTGGGCGAGGCTGTCGCTCCAGTGGATCGGGGCAAACAGCTGGCCGGGTTTCTGGCTCGCGGTGACCTTTGCGCGGCCGAAGAACTGGCCTTTCTCGCTTTCCACGCGCACCAGTTGTGCGTCTTGTATGCCGAACTTTTTTGCCTCCTGCGGATGCACGTGCAGCTCCGGCGCCTCACTGTGATCCAGCAGCTTGCGGGCGCGGCCGGTGCGGGTCATGGTGTGCCACTGGTCGCGCAGGCGACCGCTGTTCAGGAGCAGCGGATATTCGTCACGGGTTTCCTGCTTCGGGCACTGGGGTTCGACGGCAACAAAGCGCGCGCGTCCACTGGCTGTGTAGAAGTCGGCGTCGCCGAACAGGCGCGGGGTGCCATTGGGGTTGGCAGCGTTTACCGGCCACTGCACCGGGGTGAAATTGTCGTATTCGGCATCGCTGATATTGGCGAGTGCGGAAATATCAAACGCGCGACGTGACTGTTCGCGATTATTTTCGAAACCGGAGAGTGCGGCGTGTTCGCGGAAAATGTCGGCCGGCCCCTGATAATCAAAGGCCTCCGAAAAGCCGAGTCGGCGGCCCACTGCGCAGATGATTTCCCAGTCGTGGCGGGCATCGCCGGGCTTCGGCAGGAAATTTTTCTGCCGGGAGATGCGGCGCTCGGAATTGGTCACGGTACCGGTCTTTTCCGCCCAGGTCGTGGCCGGCAACAGCAGATCCGCGCAGCGCGCGGTATCGGTGTCCGCCACACAGTCGGACACGATCAGCGTAGGGCACTTTTTCAGGGCCGCGGCGACCCGGCGCGCGTCCGGCATACTGACTGCCGGATTGGTGGCCATGATCCACACCGCCTTGATCTGACCGCTTTCCACCGCATTGAACAGATCCACCGCCTTCAGGCCCGGGCCCTGTGCCATGTTTGCCGCCTTCCAGAAGCGGCCCACGCGGTCGATATTGTCTTCGGTAAAATCCATATGTGCGGCCAGCATATTCGCCAGACCACCGACCTCGCGCCCACCCATGGCGTTGGGCTGGCCGGTGATGGAGAAGGGCCCGCAGCCGGGTTTACCGATGCGACCGGTGGCCAGATGGCAGTTGATAATGGTGTTGTTCTTGTCGGTGCCGGTGCTGGACTGGTTGACGCCCTGGGAATAAAAACTGACGGTTTTCTCCGTGGTGCGGAACAGCTCGTAAAACTCAAGCAATTGCTCCAGCGACACGCCACAGTACTCCGCCACCTTTTCCGGTGTCCACTCGGCCGCGGCATAAAGTGCGTCGGTGAAGTTTTCCGTGTGACGGTCGATAAACCCCTGGTCCAGTGCGCCGAATTCCGTCAGATAATGCAGCAGGCCGTTGAACAGCGCCGCATCACTACCCGGCGTGATCGCCAGATGCAGGTCCGCCATTTCGCTGGTGGCGCTGCCGCGGGGGTCAACCACCACCAGCCTGGCATTGCCGGCCTGCATTCGCTGGAACAGGATCGGGTGGGTCCAGGCCGCGTTTGAGCCGATCAGCACCACCAGCTCCGCCTCGTCCAGGTCCTCGTAGTTACACGGCACCGCATCCGCCCCGAATGCACGCTTGTAGGCAGCCACGGCAGAGGACATACACAGGCGTGAATTGGTGTCCACATTGGCCGTGCCGATAAAACCCTTCATCAGCTTGTTGGCCACGTAATAGTCTTCCGTCAGCAACTGCCCGGAAAGATAAAACGCCACCGAGTCCGGCCCGTGCTCATCGATGGCTGCCTGGAACCTCGACGCCGCATAATCCAGCGCCGTTTCCCAGTCACAGTCCTTGCCATGCAGGCGCGGCGTTAACAGACGTCCGTGATTGCCCAGGGTATCCGCCAGGGAGGAGCCTTTGACGCACAGCTTGCCCCTGTTCGCAGGGTGCTGTTCATCCCCCTGAATGCGAATTACCGCTTCGCCTCCGCCCGACTGCGACTCCTGAATCGCCGCCACCCCACAGCCCACACCGCAGTACGGGCAGGTAGTACAGGACTTACGCGCCGAGAACAGTTCTGTTAACGCCATCTTTCACTGCTTATTTCTTGTGATTTTTTTGGGCTTACTGATCGATCTGGATCAGCACATCATCGCCTTCAAACGCGACCGCGAAGGACGCCAGCTTGATGTCCTCCTCCTCGAGGCACTGGCCGTCACTCAGGCGGTAGTGCTGCTTGTACAGCGGCGAGGCCACGGTCAGCTCACCGTCGATCTCCGCCACAAGGCCACGGCCGATCACGCCGGCGTTGGCAATAGGATCCCAGTTGTCGATGGCGTACAGCTGGGGCTCCTGGTCGGGTAAAAAAAACAGGGCAATCTGCTGATCGCCCACAAGAGCACACACTCCGGAATTGGCTACAAGATCTGATCGCTTGCAGACTTGCAGCCACTCGGTGCGGGTTATGGCAACTTCGCTCATTCTGGTTCTCCACAAAATTGGTGGTGAAAAATCAATAATTCTTGGTTGGCACTCTACGCACTGAAGGTAGATGCGAAGGTGGAGTGCCGGGTGTCAGGTTTCAGGAGCGTCGGCGACAGGGATGTCGCCGACGCAGCGTACAGGGACGTATTCACAGCGGTCCTGAAACCTGACACCCGGTGCTCCACCGCCACCGAACCAAGAAAGTCCTCAAGCGGGCTCGGCAATCTTGACGATTTCCTCTTCGGTAGCCGGACGGCGCTGTTGGCGTTCTTCGACGAATACGATCTTCTCGTCTTTCTCGTCGGTATTCACAAACTGACGGAAGCGCTTCAGCATCTCCGGGTCATTGATCGCCGTCTTCCACTCACACTGGTAAGTGCCGACCACATTGCCCATCTGGCGCTCCAGCTCCTCGCAGATACCCAGCTTGTCCTCGATCACCACCTCGCGCAGGTAATCCAGGCCGCCCTCCAGGTTCTCCAGCCACACCGACGTGCGCTGCAACTTGTCCGCCGTGCGTACATAGAACATCAGCACCCGGTCGATATATTTAATCAGCGTCACATCATCCAGATCCGTCGCAAACAGATCCGCATGGCGCGGGCGCATACCGCCGTTACCACACACATACAGGTTCCAGCCGTTCTCCGTCGCAATCACCCCGATATCCTTGCTCTGCGCCTCCGCACACTCACGGGTACAACCGGACACCGCCATCTTGATCTTGTGCGGCGAACGCAGGCCCTTGTAGCGGTTCTCCACCGTCAAAGCCATGCCCACACTGTCCTGCACCCCGAAGCGACACCAGGTACTGCCCACACAGGACTTCACCGTGCGCAGCGACTTGCCGTACGCGTGACCCGTCTCAAAGCCCGCATCCGTCAGCTCGCGCCAGATCTCCGGCAACTCCTCCAGCCGCGCACCAAACAGATCGATACGCTGGCCACCTGTGATCTTCGTGTACAGATCGTATTTCTTCGCCACCTGACCCAGCACAATCAGTTTTTCTGGCGTGATCTCACCCCCGGCGATACGCGGCACCACAGAGTAGGTGCCGTTTTTCTGCATGTTCGCCATAAAGGTATCGTTGGTGTCCTGCAGGCCAACGTGCGGTTTCTTGTGGATATGTTCGTTCCACAAAGACGCGAAAATGGACGCGGCGGTGGGCTTGCAGATTTCACAGCCTTTGCCGGAACCGTGCTTGTGCAGCAGCTCGTCGAAGGTCTTGATCTCCTCCACCTGCACCATATGGAAAATTTCCTGGCGGGTGTAGGGAAAATGCGGGCACAGGTCATTGTTTACCTCGACGCCCAGTGCCGCCAGCTCTGTATCCACCACATTTTTCAGCAGTGCGGAACAGCCGCCACAGCCGGTGGACGCCTTGGTTGCATCCTTTACATCGCCGAGGGAACAGCAGCCGCCCTGTACCGCGCCGACGATATCGCCCTTGCTCACGTTGTGGCAGGAGCAGATGGTGGCCGTATCCGGCAGCGCGCCCGCGCCCAGTGCTGGCGCCGCGCCATCCAGGGCCGGCAGGATCAGCTGTTCCGGATGCTCCGGCAGATCCATATCGTTCAGGTGGTATTGCAGCAGGGTGTCGTAGTCGCCGGTGTCGCCCACCAGTACCGCACCGCGCAGCTTCTTCCCTTCACGGTCGGTGATCATGCGCTTGTACACACCGGTCTGCTCGTCGACAAAGGTGATCGCCGCAGAACCCTCCTTGCGGCCGTGGGCATCGCCGATGGAGCCTACTTCCACACCCAGCAGCTTCAGCTTGGTGCTCATGTCCGCGCCATTGAACTCCGCCGCCTCGCCACACAGCAGGGAAACCGCCGTGCGCGCCATGGTGTAGCCGGGGGCCACCAGGCCAAAGATGAAGTTGTTGAACAGGGCACACTCGCCGATGGCGAAAATATTCTTGTCGGAGGTGCGGCAGTGGCTGTCGATCACGATACCGCCGCGCTCGCCCAGCTCGATGCCGGCGGATCGGGCCAGGCTGTCTTCCGGGCGGATACCGGCGGAGAATACAATCAGGTCGGTATCCAGGGATTTGTCACCCTTGAAGTTCATACGCAGGCGACCGCCGTCCACTTCCTCGATCAGTTCGGTGGCGGTACTGGTGTGCACGGTTACACCCAGCGCCTCGATTTTTTCCCGCAGCAGTTTGGAGCCGCCTTCGTCCAGCTGTACCGACATCAGGCCCGGGGCGAATTCCACCACGTGGGCCTCCAGTCCCAGCTGCTTCAGCGCATTGGCCGCTTCCAGGCCCAGCAGGCCACCGCCCACAACCACGCCCACCTTGCCGTCTTTAGCCGCTGCCTGGATGCGATCCAGGTCCTCGATGGTGCGGTAGACGAAACACTTGTCGTGCTCGTGTCCGGGGATCGGTGGAACAAACGGATAGGAGCCGGTGGCCAGCACCAGGTGATCGTAGGATTCGCTCGCGCCACTGGCGGAGGTGACGACCTTGTTCTCGCGATTAATGCTGACGGCGGCATCGTTCAGACGCAGGTCGTAGCCCCATTCGCGATACTGTTCCACCTTGCCCATGGCCAGGTCGTCGGCGGTGCGGCCGCCGAAGTATTCGGAGAGGTGTACCCGATCGTAAGCGGGGCGGGGTTCGGCGCAGAACACCAGCACATCGAACATTTCCCGCTCGGGGCGGTTTGCCAGTTGTTCAAGGAAGTGGTGACCCACCATGCCGTTGCCGATGACGACGATTTTTTGCTTAACCATAATCTCTGCCGTTTGAACCTGATTCGTTCGACAGAAGAAATGCTGGGGGGAGGGCCGGGGTAGCTGGAGGCTGCACGGGCATCCCCTCTTCTGTCGAAGAGTGTCAGGCGCCGTTGCCTTGCTGAAAGAATTTCGGATTGTGACTAAAGGTATTCAATCTCTGTGCCAACTCTGGAAGGCGGCAGGGAGCGGGGGAGACCACAGGGTTTGTGCGGTTTACGGATGATTGAATCTGGTGCCCTGCTGCAATTTGGTGCGCAGAGCGCGATTCTGCTTCATGGGGGAGCAGAGGTGGGCTACAGGAAATACAAAAGGTGCGAAAGGATCGCCAGTGCCGCCACCACCTGCCAGAACAGCAGAGGGTTGCGTTCCATCAGCGGCGGCTTTTCCACATTGATGAACTTGCTGTTCGGTGTATTCAGGTCGTGTACGAACTCCGACAGTGCCGGGTAGCGATGCTTCGGATCCGCTGCACAGGCCCGGCGCAGGGCCCCATCGATCCATTCCGGCAGCTCTTGCCGCTGCTGCCGGGCACTGAGGTAGCGCATGTTGGCGTAGCTTTTCAGGTGATAGTGGTTGCTGCCAAACCGCTCTTTATAGGGATAGTGTCCGGTCAGCATTTCGTAAGCGATGACCCCGAGGGAGAAAATATCCGAGCGGTGGCTCGCCGCATCCCCCATAAAGTATTCCGGCGCGCAGTAATTCTTGCTGCCCGGCGGCGCACTGTCCTGGTACCGCAGCAGCTCCTGCAGCCCCGCCGCATTGGCCCCGCCCAGGTCGATCAGTTTCAGGCGGCCGGAGATATCCACCATAATGTTTTCCGGCTTCAGATCCCCGTGCACAATTTCCAGCCGCTGCAGGCGGCGCAGCGCACTCACCAGCTGCTGCACCAGATTGCGCACCTGGTCCAGCGGCGGCTCCGGGTTCAGCTGCATCCACTGGCGCAGGTTCTGCCCGTCCACATACTCCATCACGTGGTACAGGAACTTGCGCTCCTTGCGCGGCGGAAACACCTTCACGATCGCCGGATGCTCCAGCCGGCGCCCGGTCCATTCCTCCGCGATAAATCGCTCGATATACGCCGGGTCGTCAATATAGTTTTCCGACGGCGCCTTCAGCGCGCGCAGTGCGCCGGACTCCATGTCCCGCACCAGGTAAAGATAACTGCGGCTGCTGGCATGGAGCTCCTGCAGCACCTCGTAACCGTCAATCTTGTTGCCCGGCTGCAGCGGTGGGGGAAAGGGCAGGTCGCCGGTCGCCAGCATCAGGTCGTCCGCTTCCGGTGAATCCAGCGCATTGACCTGGCACAGCGCCAGGCTGAGATTGTCCTGGCTGCCATTGGCCAGCGCCGCCGACAGCAGCGGCCGCGCCGCCTCCAGCTGGTGTTGCACAAGCAGCTGGCTGAACTCCCTGGGTGGCAGGAAATCGTGAATCCCATCGGTGGTGATACAGAACAGATCGCCCGCCTCCAGCGGCTCCTGCCGGTAATCCACCTCAACATGCGCATCCATCCCCAGCGCCCGACTCAGAAACGTCCGTCCCGGCCCCAGTGCGCGACTGTGATCCCGGGTCAGACACTCCAGATGACCGTCACGCAGCCGATAGATCCGCGAATCCCCGATATGAATCAGGTGCGCCGTCGCCCCCTTCAGCACCACCGCCGAAAACGTCGTCAGCCACCCCCGCTGCACCTCATCCGCACCGCCACTCTGCCGGTACAGCCAGCTGTTCAGCGCCTGCAACACCTTCGCCGCCGCCTGCTTCACTGACCAGGAATCCGGCGTACTGTAATAATCGGAAATAAACCCACTCACCGCCGCCCGCGCCGCCGCACCCCCGGCCTCCGCACTGCCCACACCATCCGCAATCGCCGCCAGTGATCCCCGGTAGCGCCGCTCGCTGCCACTCGCCCGATACACCGCCACCGCATCGTCGTTATAGGTGCGGGGGCCGCATTCGGTGGCCGTGACAAACTCCAGGTTGTCCGCGTTGGAGGCCTGTTGATCGGAATCGGGCACGATGGTGGTTTCGCAGGTGGTGTTCAAATTAGTTTCGGTAGTAGTAAATACTTGGAAGTTAAGCGGCGCACCGATAAAGGCTTCCGAGACCTTCACCGCCATGGATGGCGGTGCAGAGCCCCCATGGATGGGTATACGGCGTGTCTCGGAAGCCTTTATCGGTGTGGCGCGCCCGGGAATCAGCTATCGGCGCCCCGAAGCCACTTCCGGAGCGCCCAATACTTTAAGCAACATCAATCAGGGATACACTGCCGTCTGGCATCACCTCAGCCATCTGGCCTTCAGGCTCCTCCAGGAACAGCAGGGTAACAAACCCCAGCACCGCCGTACCCGCAATCACCAGAAAGAACGTCTCGTAAGAAACCATGCTCAGAATCGTCAGGTAGAACACCGCACCCACATTCCCGTAGGCCCCGGTCATCCCCGCAATCTGTCCCGTCAAACGACGCTTGATCAGCGGAACCACTGCAAAAACCGCGCCCTCACCGGACTGCACAAAGAAAGAACACGCCATCGCCGCCGCCACCGCCAGATACAACGGCCACTCGCTGTCGATCATGCTCATGGTCAGGTAACCCAGCGCCAGACCCGCCGTCAAAATCAGCAGCGTACTCTTGCGACCAAAGCGATCACTGATCAACCCGCCCGCCGGCCGCGACATCAGATTCATAAACGCATAGGCCGAGGCCAGCAGACCCGCCTTCACCGGATCCAGGGTAAACGTCTCCGAGAAAAACAGCGGCAGCATGGAGATCACCGCAAGCTCCGAGCCGAAGGTGGCAAAATACAGAATGTTCAATACCGCCACCTGCTTGAACTTGTAGCGGTGAATCGGCTCCGGCAGTTTTACGAACAGCTCCCTGTTGATGTCGTAACACTTTTTCGCATCGAACAGGTACAGCGCCGCCAGCGCCACATAAATTGCGATGGCCACCGGCTGCGCCAGCATACCCACCCCATTGGGCGACAGCTTCCAGGTCAGCAGCGCCAGCGCCGCGTACATCGGCACCTTCATGATCAGCAGCAGCACAAAATCCGACGGGCTGGAAACCTCCATGCCGCCAATTTTTTTCGGCTTGAAGTAAGTGCCACCCTTGGGGGTATCGGTCACCGAGCGATAGTAGATCACGCTGTACACCAGCGCGATCACCCCGGTAACACCGATAGCGTAGCGCCAGCCATCCTCGCCACCGAAGAGCAGAGCAATGGTCGGCAGCGTCATGGCACCGGCCGCCGAGCCGAAGTTGCCCCAGCCCCCGTAGATGCCCTCGGCCGTGCCCAGCTGTTTGGCCGGGAACCACTCGGAAACCATACGGATACCGACCACAAAGCCCGCGCCGATAAAACCCAGCAGGAAACGACCGATGGCCGCCGCGGTAAAGCTGTCTGCCAGCGCGAAAATAAAACAGGGAATACTGCCGACAGCCAGTAACAGGGAGTAAGTCAGGCGCGGACCGTATTTATCGGTCAGCATACCGATGATCACCCGCGCCGGAATGGTCAGCGCCACGTTCAGGATCAGCAGCGTCTTTACCTGGTCGGATGTCAGCGAAAGGCTGTCGGCAATGGCCATCAACAGCGGTGCGTGGTTGAACCAGGCAAAAAAGGTAATAAAGAAAGCGATCCAGGTCAGATGTAGCACCCGGATTTTTCCCTGGAAGGAAAACAGGTTTAGTGAGTCGCTGGACATATTTCTATCCCGTTGTTTGATGAGTTGGATCTGCGTGCTTTCGCTGCGGCGCGGTTCCAAAACGCGGGCACAAAAAAAGCCCACGGGGCAACCTGGCTGCCGCCTGTGGACTTCGATGTCCTGTCATTCGGATCTGGTGACTGATCTGTGTCGTCTTGCCTGTGGCCCGAGTGGGGCACTGGTGGCGTTTTTGACAACCTATTTCAGCATTAAGTATTCAAGTTTTGTGCCATCCTTGGGCGCGCGAGAGATTTTGGTGCGCTGTCCGGGCTTATTTGTGGCGAATGAAATCCAGGGTCTGTTGATACAGGTCGGCGCAGAAGGCCTCCGCGGCGGAAGTGTCCACCGGCGCGATCTCATTGCACAGTGCCAGCAGTTCGCGGGCCTTCTTTTCCGTCGGGCGGCCGTGCTCGGACTGGGGGTGGGCGAACAGGTGCCAGTCGGGGTTGTTCACCGCGGAGCGGTTGCCCGCGGTGATCAGTTCGTCGTTGAGCGAAGTGGCGAGTGCGGCCTCCGGGAGGTCGAGATACTCCGGGCGCGCGAGAATGGCGATCGCATCGCGGCGCTGGCTGCGGTCGCTGAGCCAGCCGCAGGCGTCCAGCAGGGCTGCGCGCAGGGCGAGATGGGTGGCCGGATTGGCGTCGTGCCAGCTGCGGGTCACCGCCAGTACTTTCTCCGGCATGGCGGGCATCAGCCGGTTGCTGGTTGTCGCGATGACACCGATCCCTTCCTGCACCGCCAGTGTGTTCCAGGGTTCGCCCACGCAGTAGCCATCGATATCGCCGCGCCGCAGGTGGTCCACCATCTGCTCGGGCGGAAGCACCACGATGCGCACGTCCCGGTCCGGATCGATACCGGCGGTGGAAAGCCAGTGGCGCAGTTGCAGGGTGTGGCTGGCGAAGGGGTAAACGCTGGCGAAGGTCAGCGGCGCCTGGCTGTCCGCGCGACTCGCGATACGGGATTTGAGCGCGGCGCCGATCGCCGGGGTATCGGCAGCGGCGTCATTGCCAGCGAGATCCAGCGATTCATACAGTGTGCGGGAGAGGGTAATGGCGTTGCCGTTGCAGCTCAGGATCAGCCCGCTGAGCAGCTGCTCTTCGCAATTGGGCAGAGTCTGGTTGAGGGTGAGTGGCATGGGCGCGAGAATCGCGGCGGCGTCCGCGGCGCCGCCGATCAGTTTGTCCCGCAGGGTAGCCCAGGAGGTTTCCCGCTGCAGCGCCACCTTCAGGCCGTAGCGCTCGAAGTACCCCAGCTCGTGGGCAATGATCAGCGGCGCACTGTCGGTCAGGCGCAGGTAGAGGAGTTTGAGATTCGGCTTTTCGGCTTGCAGGCTGCTCACGGTAATACTCTTGAATTCTTCCAATTATTGGTCCGCGCTCAAATAAGTGAGGCTTTATTTCACCGGCGATTGCAGGTGGGTGACGATCTGTTCGGCCACGTTGCGCATGGTGGAATTGCTGTTCATGGCCAGGGTGCGCAGGGTCTGGTGGGCCGCCTGTTCGCTGATATTCTTGCGTGCCATCAGCAGGCCCTTGGCCCGCTCGATGATCTTGCGCTCGTCCAGCTGCTGCTGGGTGCGCGCGAGGGACTGGCGCAGCTGCTGGTAACTGCGGAACTGCGCCATGGCGATTTCGATGGCCGGCGCCACCCGTTCGGCAGAGAGTCCCTCCGCCATATAGGCACTCACCCCCGCTTCCACCGCACTGGTAATAAAATCGGCACCGCCGCGGGCGGAAAACATCGCTACCGGAGTGGGGTTGTGCTGGTTGATGACCGAGAGGCTTTCGAGAATATCGCGGTCGGGGGATTCGATATCGATCAGCACGATATCGGGCCGGTGCCTTTCCACCTGGAACAGCAGGCCTTCGGCGCTGGAAAGTTGTGCCAGCAGGGTGTAGCCGGCCGCTGTCAGCTGACCGGCGACCATGGCGGCGCGCTCCGGCTGGTCGTCGACCAGCAGAATGCTGATGGGGGTTGTGGCAGGTGTCGTCGTCATCGCTCTCAGAACTTCAGTTCGAACTGCAGCCAGAACTTGTCCGTATCGCTGCTGAACTGGTCAGCATCGTAGGTGGCGTACTTGGCGAGCAGGCCGATATTTTTTGTTATGGAATAGGTGGCGACCAGATCCAGTTCGTTGCCGTAATCCAGACTGTCGCGATCGCTATAGAATTTATGCACCGTCGCTGCAATCTTGATGCCAGATACAACGACTGAGCCGCCAGCGTAATAGTCGCGGACACCGTCCGCGGGTGTGGTCAGGAACTTGTCGGCAAAGCCCTGAAACTTGTGCAGGGTGGCCAGCGGCGTCTGGAAAGCCCACTGACCGTCACCGGTCAGCCACTCTGTACCCACAAGCCCTGCAAACTTGTACTTTTGTACCGGTTTTGTACCGAATTCTGCGTTGTAGTACTCCGCCCGGTAATCGTAGGGGTTGTCGCCGATATCGCGCTGGGTCGCCGCGCGCAGGTGCCAGCGAAAGGTGCTGCAGTCCGCAGCCCACTCGAACCCCACGGTACTGCTGGCGAACTGCTCCTGCTCGTGGAAGTCCAGGCTGTACACAAACCCTTTCAGGATGTGATTGGGGCGGACTTTGTAGTCCACCTCGAGTGCATTGACCGGCCCGCCGATGTCGCCGTCTGCCCCGTCCGGGCCGAAGATCCGGTTGATGTTCCACGAGTAGGTGTAATCGAGGGAGACGCGCTCGTTGAACGCCCACTGGGCGCGAAATGCATCGTAGGTCTGTTCGTTCTGGCGCCAGCCCACGCCGCCGATAAAGCGCTGGTCGTCGTAATTGATGCGCTGGCGGCCCACCGTGAACAGGCCCTGTTGCCGGGCATAACTGACCTGGGCGCGATTCATCTCGCTGTAGTCGGGGTCGGCGACCACCGGAAACTGTGTGTAGCCGTTTTCGGTATTGTTGAATTTCTCGCTGCTAATATAAGTGACATTGTCGCCCTCCAGCAGGAACGCCCAGCCATCCCAGCGGGCCGTGGACCAGGTGGCGCGGCTGCGCAGGGTGCCGGCGGTGGCGTGATGCGGGAAGGCCAGATCGCGCACATGTTCGTAGCGCGGGCGAAAATTCAGGTCAAAGGTGCTGTTGCGGATCATGTCTCCCGGCATCTGCGCGATATTCTCCTCTGCCAGCACTGTTGCCGGAGGCGCCAGCGCAAGAGGTGCTGTGGTGGCCAGGATCAGGCAGGTAGAATACGGTGCTCTTGCTGAGCGTGAAGGCATGACGGTCTCCCGGAAACTCTATACAACCACTCTGCACAGACATAAAAAAAGCCCGGCGGCACAGATTGTGCTGCCGGGCTTCGTTGCCAGTGGCAATTGAACAATCAAAACTCGTACCAAGTATTTCCAATCTAGTAGAGGTCCGTCGTCGCGGGCCGCCCCTGGCTGGTGGCGGTGCATTACTGGCGGCTTGTTGCACGCTCCGGGTGCGAAATGGCTCTTTCGTGCGCCCTGGTGGTGCGCTGGCGCCGGCAGAAATTGTAGAGTGATCTGAAAAGGGACACCGGGCGCCGCCGGGCTGCCCGGCTTCAAATCGGCTGTAAAGGAATTGATGTAATCAGATGAGCGCAGATTTACCGTTTTCCAACGCGCAGAACAGCGACGAGCCGGGGCGCCGGTATGTGTGCCCGGTGGTATTGGCCGGAGGGCAGTCCAGTCGCATGGGAAAAGACAAGGCGCTGCTAAAATTATCCAATGGGCGCACGTTGCTGGAGCAGGCGCAGAGTGTTTTCGCCGCCCTGCGGCCGCCGGAAGGGGTGCAATTGCTGCCGACGCTGGTCAGCGGTGCACGGCCCGGCGGTGTGCCGGACCGGGTCCCAACCGCGGGGCCACTCGGTGGCCTGCAGGCCATTGCGCGGCATCTGCAGCAGCAGGAGCTGCGCTGCGACGGGCTGCTGGTAGTGCCGGTGGACATGCCTCTGCTGAGTCCGGCGCTGTTGCGGCAACTGTGCGCGGCCGGCCAGGCCGTGGAGCAGGCGGTGTGTATCGGCGACTTTTACCTGCCGTGCTGGCTGCCGCTGAACGAGCGCAGCCTCAAGTACCTGGACGCCGCGGCCACCGGTAACGCCATCGCGTCCATGCGCGCGCTGTTCGGTTATCTTGGCTGCCTGCAGCTGCCGGTTCCCGAGGGGGACTGGCACCTGAATGTAAACCGGCCGGAGGATTTCCGGCGCCTGGCTCCGGACGCCTGAGCGGGGTCGGGGCGAGGGGCAGGCCGGGCAGAAGCACGGATTTTGAGTTCCGGGGACAGGGAGGTAGATGTCCATGGTGCGGCAGAACATCGCGATGCGCATACAGCGGAAGCCCCTGGGGCAGCTAATTCTGTGCGGACTGCTTCTCGCGCTCCTCGCCGGTTGCGGCCTGCGCCAGCCTCCGGAGTTGCGCCTGGCCGTCGACGCCGGTTTCCAGCCGGCGGTGGAGGCCCTGCGGGCGGACTTCGAGGCCCAGTGCGGTTGCCGCCTTCAGGTCACTGCCGGTGCCAGTGGCCTGCTGTACAGTCAGATTCGCGCCGGCGAACCCTTCGACCTGTTTCTCTCCGCGGACAGCGCGCGCCCGGTATTGTTGGAAAAAGCCGGCTTCACCATTCCCGCCAGTCGCCAACCCTACGCCCGTGGGCAGCTGGCCCTGTGGGTCAGCCGCGACATCTCCACCGATAAATCCTCCGGATTCTCCACCCTCGCTGCCAGGCTTGCCGACACCGACTCCGCCCTGACCCCGCGCCAGCTGATCCTGCTGCTGGGGCGCGGCAAGCACAAGGTGGTGGTGGCGGACCCGCAGCTGGCGCCAGACGGCGATGCGGCGGTGCGCATGCTGAAAAAGCTGCGCCTGTGGCCGCGCCTGCGGGGCCGGGTGGTGTACGCCGGCCACGCCGGCCACGCGCAGATACTGCTGCACCAGGGGCAGGGAGAAATGGGGCTGATCCCCTACGGGCAGGCGCTGGCTACCGGCAGCCGGGGCCAGTTCATGCGCATACCCGCGCATTTTTACCCGCCCATTCACCAGCAGATGGTCATTCTGCGCACAACCCGCGAGCGGGCACTGGCCATCCGCCTGCTGCAGTACCTGCAGTCCGAGCCGGTGCAGCAGCAACTGGAGGGGCTGGGGTTTCTGCCGGTAAAGGTGCCCCCCGGAAGTGGCCCTGAATAGGGCGGTTAGGCCCGGTAAATTATTCGCGCGTAATTCAATCAGTTACACCGGAAATGGTTTCAATTAAATCGAGTTTTTTAAACACCATAAATGGTTTTAATTGATACCTATTCCAATGCTGAATTATTCCCATATCAAAGCGTTATTATTTCGCGCCTATATAAATAAACCGTTTGGAATAGTTAAATAAATATTCCCTTATATGAACCTGTAGCAATAACCCGGGCGGTAATTTTTTTATTTTCTTCCCGCAGCGCCCAGCGTGACACATTTACCGGAATGTCATTAAAGTTCGTTGCCATTGCGGGTTTTTTGTTACTCAAGTAACTGTTTCTGCTGTTTTTTGATCGATTTTCCGCATTTTCAATAAAATTCCACTAAACGAGTAATAAGAATCCTCTATTTCCGTTGGCCCGGTTTATTCTCTTTAATTCATCGTCCTGCCGAAACGGATTTAATTTTCCGGGAAATTTCTTTTTCCCGGAGGCGCCCGCTTTCACCTCAATGTCAGGATTGCCTGATGACGGGGTCGGCGGTTCAGGATTAAATAGCCTTGGAATTAAATAACAGCGGTACAAAGGATCCGGAAAACCGGGTCGGCTCGAATCAGGGGATTATTCTGGTTCCTGATGAGAGCTAAATAACAACGACAATTTTTGAACGGGAGCACAAACGGTGATTATTGCCATACCAAAGGAGACAGCGCCGGGCGAGGCGCGGGTCGCGGCAACGCCAGCCAGCGTAAAGCGTTTGCAGTCGCTGGGCTTTGACGTCGTGATCGAACAGGGGGCCGGTGAAGCAGCCAGCTTCCCGGATGCGGAATACGAACAGGCCGGTGCCAAACTGTGTGCCAACGCAGCGGAGTGCCTGAGCCAGGCGGGCATCGTACTGAAAGTACAGCAGCCCAACGACGCCGAGCTGGACCTGATCCCCAGCGGCGCCACCCTGGTGGCCTTCCTGAAGCCTGCGCAGAACGAAGCGCTGCTGAAGAAGTTCGCCGACCGGAACATCAACGCGCTGGCGGTGGAGTCCATCCCGCGTATTTCCCGCGCCCAGAAGATGGATGCACTGAGCTCCATGGCCAACATCGCCGGCTACCGCGCGGTGATCGAAGCGGCCCACGAGTTCGGCCGCTTCTTTACCGGCCAGATCACCGCCGCCGGCAAGATTCCGCCGGCCAAGGTGCTGGTGATCGGCGCCGGCGTGGCCGGCCTGTCCGCCATCGGTACCGCCAAGAGCATGGGCGCCATCGTGCGCGCCTTCGACACCCGCCCGGAAGTGCGCGAGCAGGTGGAGTCCATGGGTGCGGAGTTCCTCACCGTGGAAATCGAGGAAGACGGCTCCGGTACTGGCGGTTACGCCAAGCAGATGTCGAAGGAATTCATCGACGCCGAAATGGCCCTGTTCCGCGAACAGGCCAAGGAAGTGGACATCGTCATCACCACCGCGCTGATTCCCGGCAAGCCGGCACCCAAGCTGTGGCTGGCGGACATGGTCGAGACCATGGCCGAGGGCTCCGTGGTGGTGGATCTGGCGGCGGAAATGGGCGGCAACTGTGACTTCACCGAAGCGGACAAGAAAGTCGTCAAGAGCGGCGTGACCATCCTCGGTTACACCAACCTGGCGAGCCGCGCGGCCACCCAGTCCTCCACGCTGTACGCCACCAACCTGTGTCACCTGCTGACCGACATGACACCGGAGAAGAATGGCGAGATCGTCATCAACTTCGAAGATGAAGCGGTCCGCGGTGCCACCGTGGTGAAGGAGGGCGAAATCACCTGGCCACCGCCCGCGCCGAAAATCTCTGCGGCACCCCAGCAGAAAAAGCCGGAGCCGCAGATCGAGGTTGAGCCCAAGCCGGAGAAGAAAACGTCGCCGCTGTCTCTGGTGGCCTTCTGGGCGGTGGCCGGTGCGCTGCTGCTGGCACTGGGCAAATCCGCGCCGGCGGAATTCGTGGCCCACTTTACCGTGTTTGTTCTGTCCATCTTTATCGGCTGGCAGGTGATCTGGAATGTATCCCACGCCCTGCACACCCCGCTGATGAGTGTGACCAACGCCATTTCCGGCATCGTCATCATCGGTGCCCTGTTGCAGGTGGGGGCCACCGGCTCTTTCATCGTCACGGTGATGGCCTTTATCGCGGTACTGGTCGCCAGTATCAACATCTTCGGTGGCTTCTTCGTAACCCACCGTATGCTGAAAATGTTCCGTCGATAAGGAGAGACAGACATGAATAGCGTAATTTCTATGGCGTATCTGTTCTCCGCGGTGATGTTCATCCTGAGCCTCGGTGGACTGTCCACGCACGAGACCGCAAGACGCGGCAACTACTACGGCATGGTGGGCATGGCGGTTGCCATCATCGCCACCGTGGCCGGTATCACCTCCGGCGCCTACCTGCCCGTCGGCATCGCCATGGGCGTGGGCGCGGTAATCGGCCTGCACCTGGCGCGCAAGGTCGAAATGACCGCAATGCCGCAGCTGGTAGCCCTGCTGCACAGCTTTGTGGGCCTGGCCGCCGTGCTGATCGGCTGGGGCGGCTACCTGGATCCGCGCATCAATCTCGAAGGGGCTGCGCACATCGTGCACAACTCCGAGATCTATATCGGCGTATTCATCGGTGCCATCACCCTGACAGGTTCCATCGTGGCCTTCGGCAAGCTGCAGGGCCTGATCTCCGGCAAGCCGCTGATGTTGCCGGCGCGCCACTGGCTGAACCTGATCGCGCTGGTGATCTGTGTGGTACTGGGCGCCCAGTTCATCCCCGCGGATGTGAGCAATGCCACCATCATCAACCTGTTGATCATGACCGGTATCGCCCTGCTGCTGGGTATCCACCTGATCGCTGCCATCGGCGGTGCCGACATGCCGGTGGTGATCTCCATGCTGAACAGCTACTCCGGCTGGGCTGCAGCGGCCACCGGTTTCATGCTCAGCAACGACCTGCTGATCGTGATCGGCGCGCTGGTAGGCTCCTCCGGTGCCATCCTCAGCTACATCATGTGTCGCGGCATGAACCGCTCCTTTATCAGTGTGATCCTGGGCGGCTTCGGTTCCGACGGCACCGTGGCCAGCGCTGATGGCGAGGAAGAGGGCGAAGCGGTAGCCACCACCCACGACGAGCTGGCCGACGACCTGAAAGCGGCCAAGAACATCGTGATCGTGCCCGGCTTCGGTATGGCCGTGGCCCACGCCCAGCAGGCGGTGAGCGACCTCACCGACAAGCTGCGCAAGGCCGGCAAGACCGTGCGTTTCGGCATCCATCCGGTGGCGGGCCGCCTGCCCGGGCACATGAACGTACTGCTGGCGGAAGCCAACGTGCCCTACGACATCGTGCTGGAGATGGAAGAGATCAACGACGACTTCCCGGAGACCGACCTGGTGCTGGTGATCGGCGCCAACGACACCGTCAACCCGGACGCGGTGGAGAAGCCCGGTTCCCCCATCGCCGGTATGCCGGTGCTGGAAGTGTGGAAGGCTGGAAAAGTCGTGGTGCTGAAGCGCTCCATGGCCTCTGGCTACGCAGGCGTTGCCAACCCGCTGTTCTACAAGGACAACTCGCGCATGCTGTTCGGCGATGCGAAAGAGAGCCTGCAGAGCGTGCTGGGCAAGCTGAATCCGGCCTGATCTCATCCGGGTTCAACCAGCCCGTCCAGAAAGCGGCCCCCGCAAGGTGGCCGCTTTTTTTATGGCTGTGACAGAGCGTTGCAGAGAGGGGGCGCCCGGAGTATCGCCCATTGGTCAGGCCGGTGGTAACCTATGACGCCACAGTACCAACTAACGATAAAAAGATCTGACCATGGCATTTGCTTCCCGATACCGGTTTATCCACAGTTTAAAGGCCCCACTGGGGGTTCTGGCCGTCTCAGTCCTGACCGCCTGCGGTGGTGGCGGCAGCGGCGGTTCGGGCGGCGGCGACAACAGTGGCGGTACCCC
>Ga0207814_100203_pt1:27500-51828 | contig 51828 bp, 39 predicted proteins | sample TtaePargueraPR_7_FD_187755 | JGI IMG/M metagenome (GOLD analysis project Ga0207814, IMG submission 187755) | Aerobic enrichment media microbial communities from Bioluminiscent Bay, La Parguera, Puerto Rico - Tt and P1 (2) (SPAdes) | ecosystem: Environmental > Aquatic > Marine >... | reverse complement strand
AAACCACGTGGTAATACGGGGTGGTATCGAGGCAGACAAGATGCTTTCGGGCTCGGGGCATGCGCTCAGCATGAAGGGGCGCCGAACTTCGGAACAGCGACATTCGTCGCGGCTTTGCACAGGAATGTGCCTGTCCTATGTTCCATGCGGGAATGTGCCTGTCCTATGTTCCAATATGTTCCAAGTCCTATGTTCCACGCCCCATGTCACCCCATCGGGATTGGGCGATGGCGAGCACCGCGATCGCGGCGGTCTCGGTACGCAGGACGCGCGGGCCGACAGACACGGGCGTGAAGCCGGCGATCGCAGCGTCTTCGAGTTCGCGGCCGCTGAAGCCGCCTTCCGGCCCGACGAGCAAGCAGAGTTTCTCGTCAACGGTCTCGACAGCAGCCAGGGGCCGGCCGGCGCCCGGGGCCAGCACGAGCTGCGTGCTGCCGGCGGCCTTGCCCTCGCCGAACCAGTCGTTGAGCGGCACCGGCGCGTCGACGAGCGGCGGGCGGATGCGGCCGCACTGCTCGCAGGCACTGTCGGCGACGCGCTGCCAGTGTTCGTGGCGCTTCGCGGCGCGCGCGGCATCGAGCTTCACCATGCCGTGATCGGTGAGCACCGGCGTAATGCGCTTGACGCCGAGTTCAGTCGCCTTCTGCACGACGACGTCCATTCGGTCGCCCCGGGAGATGCCCTGGACGAGGTGCATGCGCAACGGGGACTCGCTGGCGGACGGGACCGGCGCGTCCAGGGCGAGCGTGACGGTCGACCTGGTCATCGCCGTGATCGTGGCGCGCCACTCGCCATCCTCCCCATTGAAGACGTGGATCGTGTCGCCGATGGCGGCGCGCAGCACGCGGCCGAGATAGTGCGCGGCGTCGCCCTCGAGCAAGACGTCGCGGCCGTTGCCCAGCGGGGCGGAAACCAATAGCCTCGTACCCATGATGGCGAGATCATGCCTGAACGCGGCCCTGCATGCCGGCTGAATTCACCGTGGACACGGCGGAAGGCCTCATTCGGCCCGCGCGGCGCGTGCCCAGCCCGAACCGCGATGAGCGCCCGGCGGGCGCGGTACCCGAACTCATCGTCGTGCACGGCATCAGCCTGCCGCCGGGCGAATTCGGTGGTGGCGAGATCGAGGCGCTGTTCACGAACACGCTGGACTGGGACGCGCACCCGTACTTCGGCGAAATCCGCGGCCTCGAAGTCTCGTCGCACCTGCTGATCCGGCGCGACGGCGAGCTCGTGCAGTTCGTCCCGTTCCCGGAACGTGCCTGGCACTGCGGCCCTTCCTGCTTCCGCGGCCGGCCGCGCTGCAACGACTTCTCGATCGGTATCGAGCTCGAGGGCGAGGACGAGTTGCCGTACGAGGACCGCCAGTACGGGGTGTTGGCCGCGGTCGTCGCGGCGTTGCGCGAAGCCTATCCAGCCATCACGAACCGGGAAATCGCGGCACACAGCGACATCGCACCCGGTCGAAAGACGGATCCCGGCCCTGCGTTCGACTGGCTGCGATTGTATGATGCGTTGATATGAATCTGATCGCGCTTCTCGTCAGCCTACTGATCGAGCGTCTCGCAACGCAGTTTTTCCACTGGCGGCGCATGCGCTGGATGGACCGGCTGATCGACGCCGGATTCCGGTCCCTCGGTTCGGAGCGCTGGCCGGCACTGGCCGTGGTGGTCGTGCTCGCAGTCCTGCTGGCGCTGCCGGTATTCGTCGTGACGTTCGCGCTCGGCGATAGCCTGCTCGGCTTCCCGTATCTCGCGCTTGCGATCGTCGTACTGTTCTTCTCACTCGGGCCGAAGGACATCGGTGAGGACGTGGACGAGTACTGCGTCGCGCTCGAGAAGGACGATGACGAGGCTATCGCGCACGCGGCGCGCGCGCTGATTGAGGGCGACGTGCCGGACGACCCGGTGGAACGAATGGAGGTCGTCGAGTCGGCCGTCTTCGTCCAGGCCAACAACCGGTTGTTCGCGGTCATCTTCTGGTTCGTGGTACTCGGCCCGCTCGGTCCGCTCGGCGCCTGGGCCTACCGAGTGACCGACCTGGTTCGCCGCCGCGCGGTCTTCAGCGCGGCGCGTGCATCGGGCGACGACGGCGCGAGGCTCTCGGCGACCCGCGATGCCGCCGTGCGTCTGCATGCGTGGCTCGCGTGGATCCCGGCGCGACTGACGGCGCTTGGCTATGCCATTGCCGGACACTTCGACGGCGCGCTGCAGGCCTGGCGCGACCGCGGCGACTTGTCCGGCCCGGGCGCGACAGAGGCGTTGCTGGCGCGGGTCGGACGCGGCGCGATGGTGCTCGACACCGACGACGAGGAGGACCTGCGCGAACGAGCGATTCGCGGCGCAAGCGCCGCGAACCGGCTGGTCTTCCGTCAGCTGTTGATCTGGGTGGTGCTGATTGCCGCGCTGACGCTGTACGGCTGGACGCTCTGACGGCTCGTCAGCGATCCCGCTGCCAGAGCACTTCCTCACCGTTCTCCGCGCGGGACAGGACCCGCGCGATCACGAACAACAGGTCGGACAGCCGGTTCAGGTAGCGGATGGCCTCGGGCCGGACGGCCTCGGCGGCGGCGAGCGTGGTTACCCGCCGCTCAGCCCGGCGCACGACGGTTCGGGCGAGATGGCACGCCGCGGCAGCGGGCCCGCCGCCCGGCAGGATGAACTCCTTCAGGCGCGGCAGGTCCTCGTTGAACGCGTCGAGCTCGTGCTCGAGCCGGTCGATGAAATCAGCGCGCACCGCGGTGTGGCCCGGAATGCAAAGCTCCCCGCCGAGTTCGAACAGGTCGTGCTGCACGTCCGTGAGGCAGCGGCGCACGGCCTCGGGCAGCGTGGTGTGCGCAAGCACGACGCCGATCGCGCTGTTCGCCTCGTCGACGGTGCCATAGGCCTCGACGCGGATGCTGTCCTTGGCGACACGGTTGCCGTCGCCGAGGCCGGTCGTGCCGTCGTCGCCGGTGCGGGTGTAGATCCTGGAGAGGCGATTGCCCATGCTGCTGCCGCCGTGAAGGAAGGGGGTCGGTATTCTAGCGTTCCGGCGCGGCCAGCGCAGGCCGGCGCTTGAGCTTTGCGGCCGCTCCCCGCATAGTGCGGCGGGATTCCGACCGGCGGCCGACGGGCCCTTTCACGCCATGACCGACGCAAACACGACCGAGAGAAGCGAGCACCTGGAGGTCGCACTGACGGCCGCGCGGGAGGCCGCGGATATCAGCCGCGGCTACTACCGCGGCAACGTGGAGGTGCGCACGAAAGCCGACCGCACGCCGGTCACGCAGGCCGACGTCGAATGCGAGGAAACGATCCGCGCGACGATCCTGGCGCGCTTCCCGGGACACGGCTTCTACGGCGAAGAAACCGGCAAGACGCAGGCGGACGCCGAGTACCTCTGGCTCGTCGATCCGATCGACGGCACGAAGGGCTTCGTGCGCCAGTACCCGTTCTTCTCCACGCAGATTGCACTGATGCACCAGGGCGAGATCGTGCTCGGCGTGTCCAGCGGCACGATGATGGACGAACTCGCCTGGGCGGAAAAGGGGCGTGGCGCGTGGCTGAACGGCGAACGACTGTCGGTCAGCGACATCGTCGACCCGGATTGCGCGGCCGTGTCGACCGGCAACCTGAAGTCGCTGACCGCCACCGACGGCTGGCAGCGCCTCGGCGCGATCCTCGGGCGCGCGGACCGCACGCGCGGCTACGGCGATTTTTATCACTATCACCTGCTCGCGGCCGGCAAGATCGAGGCGGTCATCGAGTCCGACGTGAACATCCTGGACATTGCCGCGCTGTCGATTATCGTGACGGAGGCCGGCGGCGTGTTCACGGACCTTAACGGCAGGGCACCCGCGCTCGCGACGCGCTCGGTACTCGCGGCGCCGCCCGCGCTGCACGCGCTGTACCTCGAGCAGCTCGCGGGATTCGTCGACTAGTCGACGAGGTTGATTTCGCTGGCGGTCAACGGCCCGATGACCGCGTAGCGCAGGCTCTGCGGGATGACGGCGTCGTCGGCCGAGAGGGCGATACGGCCACCCATGATCTCGGCGAGCGTCTGCGGGAACAGCGGTTTGCGGTCCGGCTCGCCGATGCCGTCCGGTACGAGTGGCTGGCCGGTGCCGAGCGCGTACTTGTCGGTGGCGCCCAGCGTGTGCAGCAGCTCGTGCGCGATAATGACGTTGTTCGTTGCGCGGTAACGGCGGCCGCTGTACGCGTTCACGATGCCGAACATGCCTTTCTGGATGCCGACCGAGTCCTCGAGAGTCCTTTCCCGTTCGCCGGCGTGGTAGCGCACGAAGATGCTGACGTCGGGCTCGATGCGGTCCTGGTCATTGGTGGCGCTGCCAACCCACCAGCGCATCTTCAGCGACCACCACATCACGCTCAGCACGCTGGGGTCGCGGCCGAGCATCGGCGGCTGCTGCGTGACAATGCTCCCGAGTTCCATGCGGACGGGCTGATCTGCGTCCCTGCCATAACGCGTGGTCTCGCGCGCCATGAACTCCTCGATGTCCGCGAAATCCGCGACCTCGAGCCCGTCGATGTAGCGGGCCGTCGCGGCGTCGCCGTCGGCGTTGATCGGGTAGATCTTCACCCACAAGCTGTTGTTCCAGTCGGTACTGCGCGCTTTCGTCAGCCAGGTGTTGACGACGACGAAGAACAGCACCATGAGCAGCACGGTAATGCGGACGGCCTTGAACATGGCCGTATTGAGCCATATCGCGTGCCTGGCGGCCGGGCCTGTTCCTCAGTTTCGCGTGCGGAAACCCCGCGCCACGCCTATTTCGTGACGGTGTCCCCGATGGTCGGCGGTTTGCGTGCCGCGCTGGCCTGCTCGAACGCGTAGGCCATCGGGAGCAGGTCGGGCTCGGACCACATCGGGCCGATGAACGACAAGCCGACAGGCAGTCCGGCGACGAAGCCGGCGGGCACGGTCACGCTCGGTTGCCCCGAGATCGCCGCGTAGGACGAGCTGCTGATGCTGAAATGATCGCCGACCACGTGGTCCGTCTTCCAGGCCGGCCCGTTCGTGATCGCGACGAGAACATCGAGGTCGTGTTCGTCGAAGGCGCCGGCCAGGGCCTCGCGCGTGATGCGCTTGCTGTCCGCGAGGGCGGCGACGTATTCCTCGCTGTCGAGCCCGCCTTTTTCCTCGGCCAGCAACATGATGTCCTGGCCGAAGTGCGGCATCACGGTGTCGGCGTTGGCCTCGTTGAATGCGATAACGTCGGCGAGGCTGCGGACCGGCGCGCTGCTGCGCTCGAAGTAGCGCGCGAGGTCAGCCTTGAACTCGTACAACAGCACGAGCCATTCCGCTTCGCCCGCGCCGGCCGTGTCGAGTTCGACGTCGTCAATGACGACCGCACCGCTCTCGCGCAGCGTGTCGATGCTGCGGGTCAGCACATCCGCGACATCCGGGTTGCTGCCGGCGCCGTAGTGGGTCCGGATGATGCCGATGCGTTTGCCGTCCAGGGCATCGGCGGTGAGGTTCGCCGTGTAATCGATGTTGCCCTCCGGCGCGTCCATCGTCGCGGGGTCGTCCGGGTCGACGCCGGCCATCGCGCCGAGCAGCAGCGCCGCGTCGCGCACGGAACGCGCCATCGGCCCCGCCGTGTCCTGGCTGTGCGCGATTGGCACGATGCCGCTGCGGCTGACCAGGCCGAGCGTCGGCTTGATGCCGACGATGCTGTTGATGCCGCTCGGGCAGACCACGGAGCCGTCCGTTTCGGTGCCGACGGCAACCGCGGTCAGGTTCGCGGCGACCGCGACGCCGGAGCCGCTCGACGAACCGCAGGGATTGCGTGTCGGGTCGTACGGGTTGCGCGTCTGGCCGCCCACACTCGACCAGCCGCTCGACGAGCGGGTCGACCGGAAGTTCGCCCATTCGCTGAGATTCGCCTTGCCGAGGATGACGGCACCGGCTTCACGCAGCCGCGTGACGAGGAACGCGTCCGCCGGCGGCACGTGGTCCGCGAGGGCCAGCGAGCCGGCACTGGTTTTCATGCGGTCGGCGGTGTCGATATTCGCTTTCAGCACGACCGGGATGCCGTGCAGCGGCCCGCGCGGCCCGGTCGCCTGCCATTCCTCGTCGAGCGCGCGCGCGATCTGCAGCGCATCGGGATTGATCTCGATGATGCTGCGGAGTTCCGGCCCGGCGTGATCGAGGGTCTCGATGCGATTCGTGTACCAGCGCACGAGCGCCTCGGCGCTGGTCTCGCCGCGCTGCATCGCATCGTGCAGGTCCGCGATGCTGGCCTCGCTGTAGTCCGGCGTTTCCGCGGTGCAGGCGGCGAGGACGAACGCCAGGCCGGCAAGTAACAGGCGGCGCATGTTACTCGGGCTTCCGGAAGCGCAGCAGGAAGCGGTCGGTCTTGCCGCGGACGGCCGGGTCGAACACGATTTTCGCGTAGTCGTCGTCGGGGTTGCGCAGCGCGTCGCTGGCGCCGTCCCTGCGGAAGCCGGCGGCCTCGAAGTCGGCGAGCACGATGGCCGGGTCGATGCGGTGGGTCGTGTTCCCGGTCTCCGGTGGCGAGCCTTCGGCCGCATAGTGGTCGACGACCACCACGACGCCGCCCGGCTTCAGCCCGGCAAACAGTTCGCCGAGCAACTTCGGCTTGTCGATCGGCGGCCAGCCGTCCTCCAGGTTGACGTGGTACACGTCGTGATAGGCCAGCACGATGAGAGCAGCGTCGAGCGACCCGGGATCGAGGCGCAGCCGGTTGTTCTCGGCCACGACGATGTCCACGTTGGGCAGGCGCCCGGCCTGGTAGCGTGCGATGAACTCCTCGCCCGTGTACTTCAGGTACGGCGTGTTCGTGTGCGTGACGACCCGCCCGTCGGGGCCGACGACGCGAGCGAGCAACTCGGTGTAATAGCCGCCGCCGGCGAACAGGTCGAGCACGGTATCACCGGGTCCTGCGCCGAGAAACGCGAGCACTGCCGCCGGCTTGCGTCCGGCGTCGCGGTCACGGTCGCCCGGCAGCCGGTCTTCGGCGGCCACGGCGGCGGCGTAGATCCCGGCGTCGTCGGCGCCGGCCGGCGCGGTGCCGATCAATGCGGCGGCGAGGATCGCCGCGGCCGGGAGACATCGGCGAAAAAGCGGGTACTTGGTCATTGGCATTGTCCCGTCGGTTGGCAAGGCGGGGCGGGGCCCCGCCTTTGAGACTGAATCATCCGCGGAAAGTGCCGCCAGGCGCAACACGGGATCGGCCAATAAAAAGCCCCGCGGCCGAGGCGGCGGGGCTAATTTCTCTTTTTTTCAAAAGAGGTAACTGCAAAAAACGGTAGCCGGATACAGGTGTCTTATTGTTATTGGATCTGGATCTTTTTCTTTTTATTGTTGTTGTTCTTCTGGCGTCTGAATCCTCAACTGTTCCGATATGGCCACCCGCCGCAGTTACACTTCGCTTGGGCAGAGCTATAAAAGCAAGAGCTGTGCCAACCCGCCGTGAACGCAGGAATCTCCGGCGATCGGCGGCAACCGCCGTCCGTGCCGTACGGCGCCGGCGTGCAATGTGTAAAGCGTGCCGACGAAATTGGCCCCGGAACATCAGGCAGCGCGCCAGATAGCCCCGGTAAGCCGCTGAAAAAGCGGACATTGCCCGACTGGGACCGAAGATGTTGGGGTGCGTGCCGTTCGGGAACACAGGCGACGGCGTCGGGTTGTAACTCTCTCCGACACTGCCGGCCCTGGAAACCGTGTATTTTGTCAAATTATTCGACGTTCGGCGCCGTTTCGGCCCGGTCGAGGAGACCGGACGCGCTATAGAATCGGCCGTTGCGCACGACGCCGATGACGGCTGCCGCCGCCCCGATGTCCGCGAGCGGATCGCCCGCAACGATGACCACGTCCGCGGCGGAACCGGTCGCGATGCGACCGAGCCGGAAGCCCGCGCCGAGCACCGTCGCGGCATTCAGGCCGGCACTCTGCAGGGTCGGGCGGGCCGGCAGGCCGGCCGCGTCCAGCGCGCGCAGTTCCGCGTGCAGCCCGAGCCCGGGCGGCAGTCCGTTCGGGCGGCTGCCCGCGACGAGCGTGGGCCACGGTGGACGAAAGGCGGTCGGCTCGGCGAACGGGCGCACGGCCGCGCCCCCGGGCGCGATGAGGCCGGCGGCGCGCGAGTCGAGTAGCGCGGAGACACCGGGTGTCAGCGCGTCGGCGAGGCCGGACACGAAGGTCACGCTGCCGATGCCGCTCGCGAGCTGAACGTCCTGGTAGCGAATGCCGCGGGGCGACACCGGGCGATTGGCCGTGCCGAGCACCAGCGTCGCGCCGGCGCCGAGCCCCGCCTGCCAGCTGTCCGCCAGCACCGCCACGCCGCGCGCCCGCCACTGGTCGACCAGCGGTCGCATTGTCGCCGTGGCGGACGGGTCGCCGCCAACCGTCAGCAGCCAGGGCGTCGCGCCTTCCGCGTCGGCGTCTTCGAGCGCGTGCGCCCGCAGCACGCGCGGACCTGGCGTCGCGGGCTCGCGCCACGCGCGATCGAGTTCCGCGGCACGCCGCGAGTCGGCGACGAGCGTCGTGACGCCGAGAGCGAGCAGCGCGGGACCGGCGCGGACCGGCAGGTCGTCGGGCAGGTTCGAGTACACGTCGATATAGCCGGGCAGCGCGGTGGCGTCTCCGAGATCGATGACGATGCCATCGTCGCGTTCACGGCGCGCCTCGACGGCCGTGATGGTGGCGCCGTCGATGACGACATCGACTTCCGTGCGGTAGCCGACCGACAGGCCGTCCCAGATCCGGTCGACGCGGAGGATGCGGCGGCCGTCGGGCGGCGGCGCCGGAGGCGGCGCGCGGTTCTGCGGCGGGCGTTCGGCAAAGCCGGACGCCGAGCCGACGTTCGCCCGGAACGGCAGCGTCTGCGACTCCCAGGCATTGAATCGCCGCGTACGGACGAGCCCGTCGGCGGTGTAGACCATTTGTTGCCGGTTGGCCCATGCGATCGGGGACAGGAAGAAGTCCTGGCCCCGCATCAGGGTGCGGGTCAGCCGCGGCTCCGAGAGGATCGTCATGTTCACCTGCCATTCGCCGTCGACGTGCGCGAGCCAGGTGATGAGACTGCCGTCCGGCCGCCACGACGGCGCACGAATCGGCTGCTCCGATTCGGCGAGGACTTCGGCGACGCGGTTCGCGCGCTTGAGGACCAGAGCCCAGCGCCCGGCGTACTCGTGGACGTAGACGAGGTGCTGCCCGTCCGCCGACCACGCGGGCTCCGATTCGTCGCCCGGCTGGTCGGTCAGCCGCCAGGCCGCGGTCGATTCGACGTCGGCCTCCCAGAGATCGAAGCCCGTGCCATTGCGGCGCGACGAGAAGATCACGCGCGTGCCCTCCGGGTGCCACTCCGGCGTCCGGTCGGGGTAGGTCCCGTCGCCGAGAGGCCGGCTCGTGCCTGTCCCGATGTCGAGGATCCGCAGCGACGGCGCGCCGGCTGCCGAGACCTCGTACACGATGCTCTCGCCGTCGCCGGACCAGCGCGGTGCGCGGGCGCCGCGCTCGCCGGTCGGCAGCGGCACGGCTTCGCCGCCGCCGGCGGGAATGACGCGCAGTCCGCCGAGCAGGTCGATGACCAGGCGGCCGTCGGCTGCCACGTCGACGCTGATGTTCGTGCCCTCGGTGACGACGACGTCCCCGGCGGCGGGGCCACCGGCGAGCAACGCCAGCACCGGCAACCAGCGGCGGTCAGCTCGCGCCATCGATCCCCAGGCTCTCGACTTCGCCGTCATCAGCCTCGACCGTCACCTGCATGGGCCGGCAACAGACCTGGCAGTCCTCGATGTATTGCTGCGAACCGGCGGACGCATCCACGAGGATCGTGATGGTCTCGCCGCAGAACGGGCACGCGATGTCGTGTTCGGTCAGGTAACGGTGCACGTGGGCTGTCAGGGCTGCAGGCGGGTACCGGACCATGCGCCCGGACGAAAGCCATCGTCCGCCGGGTCGAGTGCGCGCGTCCAGGCGGCACGGTCGTGAATGCGGTCTGCACCCTCGATCCAGAGCTCGACGCGCGACGGCCAGACGCGGATGCCGCCCCAGTGCGGTGGCCGCGGTATTTCCGGCGCGCCCGACTGTTCGACCGGTACGAGATTCGGACCGAGTTCGACGCCCAGCCCGGCCGCGCGCTCGCGGATCTGGTCGACCAGCGCGTCGCGGGACGCGAGTTCGGCGCTCTGGTCGCTGCCCCAGGCACCGAGCTGGCTGCCGCGATCGCGGGTCGCGAAATAGGCATCACTCTCGGCAGCGGGGGAGCGCACGGCGACGCCTTGCAGCCGCACCTGCCGTCCGAGCGCGTCCCAGTGAAACGTGAGCGCGACCTGGGGGTTTGCCGTGAGTTGCTGAACCTTGCGCGAGCGGTAATTCGTGTAGAACACGACGTAGCCGGGGTCCGGCACGAATGCCTTGCACAGGACGACGCGCGCGGACGGCTGCCCGTCGCTGCCGACGGTAGACAAGGTCATTGCGTTCGGGTTGCGCTGCACGCCGGCGGCCGTCGCGTGCTCGAGCCACGCCTTCGCGCGATGCAGCGGATCGTCCGGCAGGTCGGCCGGCAAGGTTGGTGCAAGGGGTCCCTGCGTCAAGAATGGCCTCCACGAACTCGATGAATGGCGAGACGCGGAGCGTAACAAACGCGGGTGCGCTCAGGCGAGCAGTACGGCGCCCTCGCGCCGTGGATCGGCCGCCACGTCGAAGCCACCCGGCCGCAGCAGCGCCGCGCCGACGCCGCCGAAGTACATGTTGCATTCCCGGCTCATCACGACCGGCAGGTCGGTGTCCGGTAACGGCACGCCGGGTTCCGCCATCAGGCGATCCTGCGCGCCGCTCGTGTCCACGTGCACGCGTGGCAGCGCGATCGCGTCGGCGAGCGGCCGCTCCCGCAGGATCAGGTTGACCAGGACCTGGTACAGCGCCGTCGTGATCCGGTCGGCGCCGGGCGAGCCGATGGCGAGAACACGCTCGCCGTCCGTCGCGACCGTGGGGGCCATGTTCGACGGCAGGCGCGCGCCGACGGGGCCGGCCGCGAGCCCGCGGCGATTCAGTTCCAATTCGCCGAGACAGTTGTTCAGCCACAAGCCCGTGCCCGGCGGCATCTCGCCGGAGCCGTAGCCCGACGACGCCGTTACTGCGCACGCCAGGCCGTCGGCGTCGACGGCCGACGTGTGGATGGTCGAGGCAGACGGCCGGGGCGGCAGCGCGGCATCCCGGGCGGCGTCGAGCAGGACGTCCGCTGCGGCGATGACGTCGTCGGCGAGGTCGAGGTGCCGCCGGCGGTAGTCGAGGCAATACCGCTGCACATCGATGATGCCGGCGAGCGAATCCTCGTCCCATGCCGGGTGCGGGTCTCGTGCCGACAACAGCAGCATGGCGGACAGCACCGCACCGCCGACGGCGGGCGGCGGGTTCGTCGCGATGGCCCAGTTGCCGATGCGCGTCGCCAGGGCGGGACGTTCGACGGCCCGGTACTGCGCCAGGTCCTCCAGCGTCAACGCGCCGTCACCCGCGTCGCAGTGCGCTGCAATGATGCTTGCGAGCGCGCCGGTGTACATCGTGCCGGCGCCCTCGCGCGCGATCTCCTCCAGGCTGTCGGCAAGGTGCGGGACGCGGATCCGCTCGCCGACCGGGCGCAGCCCATCGCCGCCGTGCAGCGCGGCGTAGCCGTCGTCGCTACGTGCGAAAACCGACTCGCCGGAGTATTGCAGGTAGTAGTGGCAGGCGGACGACAGCGGAAAGCCCTCGCGCGCTGCGCGCACCGAGGGCGCGAGCAGCGTCGCCCAGTCGCAGCGCCCGTAGCGTCGGCTGGCGGCGTCGACCGCGGCCAGCGAGCCCGGAACGGCGACCGACCCGGCGCCCACCAGTGTCGTGATGCCGCCGCCGTAATCCATGGTGACGGACGCTGCGCCGCGGCCGAGCCGGTCCGGTTCCCGGCCGCGGCCGGGCACGGCGACGTTGCCGTCGAACGTGATGGCGGTCTCGCCGGGCGCGGAAACGGTAACGTAGGCGCCGCCGGCAAGCGCGCAGACGCCGGGTTCGGTGTTCATCGCAACGAGCGCGGCCGCAAGCGCGCAATCGACCGCGTTGCCGCCGGCATCGGCCACTTCCGCCGCGCCGTCCGCAGCGATCTGCGACGGGGCCGCAACGGCGACACGCGCCATGGCCGGCGGCGGTCGGCTGGCCGCGGTCAGAAGTGGATGACCGTGCGGATGCTCTTGCCTTCGTGCATCAGGTCGAAAGCCCGGTTGATGTCCTCGAGCGGCATCGTGTAGGTGATGAAATCGTCAATGCGGATTTCGCCGTCCATGTACTGGTCGACCATTCCGGGCAGCTGAGACCGGCCCTTGCAGCCACCAAAGGCCGTGCCGCGCCAGACGCGTCCGGTAACGAGTTGGAACGGGCGCGTCGAGATTTCCTGGCCCGCGCCGGCGACGCCGACGATCACGGACTCGCCCCAACCCTTGTGGCAGCACTCGAGCGCCGAGCGCATCAGGCTGACGTTACCGACACACTCGAAGGAGTAGTCGACACCGCCGTCCGTCAGCTCGACGATCACGTCCTGGATCGGCTTGTCGTAGTTCTTCGGGTTCACGGTGTCGGTGGCGCCGAGTTGGCGCGCCATCTCGAACTTGTCCTCGTTGATGTCGATCGCGAGGATGCGCCCGGCCTTGGCCATCGTGGCGCCCTGGATCGCACTGAGCCCGACGCCGCCGAGCCCGAACACTGCGACGCTCGCGCCCGGTTCGACTTTCGCCGTGTTCAGCACGGCGCCGATACCGGTCGTTATGCCGCAGCCGAGCAGGCAGACCTTCTCGAGAGGCGCCTCCTTGTTGATCTTCGCGACCGCGATCTCCGGCAGCACCGTGTACTCGCTGAACGTCGACGTGCCCATGAAGTGGAACACGGGTTTCCCGTTCAGGCTGAAGCGCGACGTGCCGTCCGGCATCAGGCCCTTGCCCTGCGTGGCGCGGATCGCCTGGCACAGGTTCGTCTTTCCCGACGTGCAGAACTTGCACTCGCCGCATTCCGGCGTGTACAGCGGAATCACGTGGTCGCCGACGGCGACGGACGTGACGCCGGCACCGACTTCCTCGACGACGGCACCGCCCTCGTGCCCGAGCACGGACGGAAACAGGCCTTCCGGGTCGTCGCCGGACAGCGTGAACGCGTCGGTGTGGCAGACCCCGGTGGCGACGTTGCGGACCAGGACTTCGCCGGCCTTCGGCCCCTCGAGGTCCAGCATTTCGATTTCCAGCGGCTTGCCCGCTTCCCAGGCGACGGCGGCACGAGTCTTCATTATTGTTTCTCCGGGCGCGTTCTCAGGATGGGCCCCGAAGTCTGGCACGAAGGACGGTGAGGCAACAACCTGTGGCTTGCCCCGTTTATCCCAAGGCGGCAAAGTCGGGGATTCACCGCCCGCATACCCTACGAGAATGGAATGGCACTGAAGAATCTCCGGGACAACCTGTCGGCCGTCGACCGGCAGATTGTCGAGCTCATCGCCGAGCGACAGCGCATCGTGGCCGAGATCGGCCGCAGCAAGCGCGAGGACGGGACGGCAACGCGCGACTATGCCCGCGAGAAGGAGGTGCTGGACCTGGCGCGGGAACAGGCGGTCGCGCTCGAGGTGGACCCGGATCTTGCGGAGCGGATCCTGCGGCAGCTCATCCTGTCGTCGCTGGCCAGCCAGGAGCGCGACCGCGTGGTCGCCGAGGCGCTCGGCGATGGGCGCCGCGCACTCGTGATCGGCGGCGCGGGCAAGATGGGTGGCTGGTTCGTGGACTTCTTCGTCTCGCAGGGCTTCGACACCACCGTGGCCGACCCCGGCGTGACCGACGGGTCCGGGCAATACCGCAACTGGACCGACGCGGGCGTGGACTTCGACGTCATCGTCGTTGCGGCACCGCTGGCCGTGTCGGGGCGGATCCTGGCGCAGCTCGCGGTCCTGAAGCCGCCGGGGCTCGTGTTCGACATCGGCTCGCTCAAGTCACCGTTGCAGGACGGACTGTACGAGCTGCGCGATGCGGGCGTGAACGTGACGTCGCTGCACCCGATGTACGGTCCGGATACGCGCCTGCTGTCGGGGCGTCACCTGATTTTCTGCGATTGCGGCAACTCGGAAGCGACCACCGCGGCGAAGGAGCTGTTCCGGGCCACGATGGTCGAGCGGCTCGACATGAGCCTCGACGATCACGACCGCCTGATCGCTTACGTCCTCGGCCTGTCGCACGCCTTGAATATCGCGTTTTTCACCGCGCTGGCCGAGAGTGGCGAAGCGGCACCGCGGCTGGCAAAGCTGTCATCCACGACGTTCGACTCGCAGCTGCTGGTGGCCGGCGCGGTCGCGCGGGACAACCCGCACCTGTATTTCGAGATCCAGCACCTGAACCGCTTCGGGCTGGGACCGCTGGACGCGCTGCGTGACGCCGCCGAGCGCATCCGCGACCTGGTGATGTCCGGCGACGAGGATGGGTTCGTCGAGCTGATGCAGCGCGGTCGCGAGTACCTCGCGTTGCGGTCGTGAATCGCGACCGGCAAAGCGTGGGCGGGTCGCGGGACGACGGCGGACGATTCTGGTAAAAGAGGCGGCGATCCGGGGGGAAGGGAATCTGGCGTATGCGGACCGATCAGCTGCAGGAAGAGCTCGATGCGACGCGGCGACGGCTGCAGGAGCTCACCGACGAGGTCGCACGCAACGAGAACAAGATGCGCCGCTCGCAGCAGCGGGAACTGCGCCTGCTGCAGGCCGAGGATATGGGGGCGCTGTTCCACGAGATTGTCGAGGGCCTGCGGGCGAGCTACGGCCTGCAGGCCGTCACACTCGTACTGTGCGACCCGGACCATGACGTCCGGCATCTGCTGTTGGCATCGGGGACGACCCCGTCCGAAGGGGTATTGTTCGTCGAGTCGCTGAGCGGTCTTGCCCCGCAGTACGTTGCGCTCCGCACGCCCTGGCTCGGCCCTTATGCCGGTTGTGATCACCAGCTCATCCTGCCCGGGCCGCCGCTCGGCAGCGTGGCGCTGATCCCGCTCATGCACCGCGGCAAGCTGATTGGCAGCCTGAACTTCGGCAGCAACGACCGCAGCCGCTTCACGCGCGGCCACGCGAGCGATTTTCTCGCACACCTCGGCATCATCGCGTCGTACTGCATCGAAAACGTGGTCAACCGGGCGCGCCTGCTGCGCAGCGGTTTCACCGACGTCCTGACCGGGTGGCACAACCGCCGCTACCTGCAGGTTCGCCTGAAAGAAGAACTGGCGCGGGCAAGCCGCGACCGGGGCAAGCTCGCCTGCCTGATGCTCGATGTCGATCACTTCAAGTCGGTGAACGACACCTGGGGCCACGCGGCGGGCGATGCGGTGCTGCGCGAGCTCGCGCAGCGCATTGAATCGCAGGTCCGCGCCAGCGACGTGGCCGCGCGTTACGGTGGCGAGGAGTTCGTCGTGCTCTTGCCCGGCACCGGCACGGTGAACGGCGTGCGTCTCGCGGAACGCATCCGCACTGCGATTGCCGCCACGCCGGTCACCCTGCCGGGCGGCGAATCGGTGCCGGTCACCGTGTCGATCGGCATTTCCAGCGTCGCGCCGGACGCGCGCAGCACCGACTTCAAGACGCTCGGCGAGGCCTTGCTGGCCCGCGCTGACGTCGCGCTGTACAAGGCGAAAGCCGAAGGGCGCGACCGGGTCGTCGTCGAGAGCGAGGCATGACGGTGCGCCCGCTCGCCACGCTGGCCGCCCTGCTCGCGCTCGCGGCCTGCGATCGCGGCGGGCATCCGCCGGAAACGACCGCGCCGGCGGACGGGCCGGTCGTCGTCTACGCGCCGGCGTCCGCGGCAAGCTCGCTGACCGCCGCGTTCGACGCCTGGACCGCCGCGACCGGCAACCCGGTCAGCGTGCGTTTTGAAGCCAGCGACCAGAATGTCGATGCGGTGATCGAGCGCCGCGACGACCCGCCTGCCGACCTGCTGGTCGCCGGCGATGTGCGCGGCATCTGGCGCGCGGGGATGGAGGGCGCATTGCGCCCGGTGCCGCCGGGCGTGGCGAACGCGCCGGGCGACCCGGACGGTGCCTGGGTCGCCATCGCGGTACGCGTGGCCGTGCTGGTCTACGATGCCCGGCAGCTCGCTCCCGGCGACGTCGTGTCCTACGAGGACCTGGCGTCGGAGGGCCTGGCAGGCCGCGTCTGCGTACTGACCGCGGCAGAACCGCTCGGCCGGACCGTTGTCGCGAGCATGATCGACCGCATGGGCACCCGGCCCGCGGAGCGCGCCGTGCGCGGCTGGCTGGCGAACCTGGCCGCGCCGCCCTTCGACAGCGAGGACGCGCTGATCGCGGCGATCACCGCGGGCGAGTGCGCGGTCGGCATCGTCGGCCGCAACGCCGGCGAGGACGACGCGAACCGGACCGGGCTGCTGCGTTATGTCGAGCCACCGGTGCCGGCCGTGGAGGTCATCGGTGCCGGCGTCGGCCGGCATGCGCACGCGCCGGAACGGGCGGCCGCGCTCCTGGAATGGCTCGTCACGCAGGCGGCGCTGCCGGGCGCGCCGCGCGATGCCGCTTTGGGCGAGGCCGCGGCCGACGGCATGGTGAACGGCGGCTGGGGCGCCGATGACGCGGTGAAGCTGGCCGAACGGGCAGGCTATCGTTAGAGTGGTCGTCAGACAGGTTTTACCGCGGTTGCTATGAGCAACGACTGGATCGACGACGAGGGGTTCCGCGCCAACGTCGGGATCATCCTCACCAATGACGACGGCAAGCTGTTGCTTGGCGGCCGCGTCGGTGCGCGCGGCTGGCAGTTCCCGCAGGGCGGGATGCTCGAGGACGAGTCGCCCGAGGCGGCGATGTACCGCGAGCTGGAGGAGGAGATCGGCCTCACGCGGGACGACGTCGAGATGCTCGGCGTTACGCGCGACTGGCTGCGCTACCGATTGCCCGACAAGTACGTCCGCAAGCACTCGACGCCGTTGTGCATCGGGCAGAAGCAGCGCTGGTTCATGCTGCGGCTCCGGTCGACCGACGAGAACGTGCGCTTCGACTGCGGCGAGACGCCCGAATTCGACCGGGTTCGCTGGGTGAGCTACTGGCGCCCGGTCAACGAGGTCATCTACTTCAAGCGCCGTGTCTACGCGAGTGCGCTGCACGAACTCGGGCACACCGCGTACCCGCTCACGATGCCGCGGCCGCCCCGGTGGTGGCCGAAGCGCTGGCGCATCGTGCTCGACGGCGGCGCCGCGGGCGACCCCGGCTGACGTCCGTTCAGGCCGGCGACTTCGTGACCGCAAGGATCACGATGGCCAGCAGGAAGAAGGCCGGAATCTCGTTGAACCAGCGCAGCCCGCGCGTATTCGCCACCGTGTAGCCGTCCTTCAGTCGCCGCATCCAGGTCCTGCAGCGCAGGTGGAAGGCGATGAGCCCCGCGAGCAGCAGCAGCTTCACCCGGAACCAGTTCTGTTCGAGCAACCCGGCGTTCGCGAGCAGCAGCAGCCCGCCGAACAGCGCGGTGAGAACCGCGCCGATGGTCATGATGGCGAACAGGCGCCGCTCCATGGTGACGAAGCGCTCGAGACTGACCGTGTCCGAGGCCTCGGCGTGGTAGATGAACAGCCGCGGCAGGTAGAAGAGCCCGGCGAACCACGTCACCATGAATGCGATGTGGAGGGCTTTCAGGAGCGGGTACCAGGGCAGGAGTATGCTCATCGCCGCCGAGCATAAACGATGCACCGTGCCGGGGGCGAACCGATCGCCCGGAACGTGACGCGGTCCCCTTCTGTTTGCTCAGGGTGCCGCGTAACATAACATCCTTGTCAGCGCGCCGATGCGGACCGGAACGCGAAAGTGTCAAAAAATTCAATAGGTTACAGGTCAGGCGCTCTGCAGGGCGTGGCGTTGCGGGCCGTGCTGGCGCTGCTGTTCGTGGGCGCGCTGTACCTCGTCTACGAGTTCGGCCGCATCCATGCCGGCTACAATGTTGTCGCCGCGGCCAAGGCGCGCGGAGCGCTGCAGGACCGGATCGCGGCGCTCGAAGACGACAACCAGGCGCTGAAGGAGCAGATCGCGCTGCTGGAGACGCACCGCGGCATCGACCGGGAGGCGTACGCCGAGGTCGAGAAGTCGCTGGTCGACCTGCAGGCCAAGATCCAGGAGCAGCAGGACGCGATCGCGTTCTACCGCGGTATCGTCTCCCCGGCGGACGGCCGCTCGGGGTTGCGGGTCCAGGATTTCCGCCTGACGCGCGGTGACGACGAGCGCCGCTACCACGTGCGCTTGGTGCTGGTTCAGGCGATGAAGCACGACCGCAAGGTGTCGGGCGACGTCAGCCTCCGCGTTGCCGGGACCCAGGACGGTGAAGAGCGATCCTACGAACTGCGCGAGCTGGTTGCGGCGGACGACGACTCGAAGTGGGCGTTTTCGTTTCGCTATTTCCAGGGTTTCGACCGGCAGATCGTGTTGCCGGACGGGTTTTCGCCAGAGCGTGTCACCGTGCAGGTGGAGTCGCGAACAAAGTCGATCGCGAGCATCGAGGAAAGTTATGCCTGGCTGTCGAGCCAGGGTTGAAATTCGGCAGCAAGGCTGCATGACGGCGGTATCGCCGGGACAGGGAGGCAGGCCATGTTTGGGCGCAACAGGAAGCGGCAGAACGTCGCAAACACGATCATCGGGCTCGAAACCCGCGTCAACGGCGACGTGCATTTCAGCGGCGGACTTCACGTCGACGGGGTGGTGCACGGCAACGTGTCGGCCGACCCGGACAGCGAGGGCTCGCTCAGCGTGGCGGAGGGCGCCACGATCGACGGCGGCGTGACCGTGCCGTACGTGCTGCTCGAAGGTGTCGTCAAGGGCGACGTCTATGCGAACAAGCGCGTGATTCTCGGCGCGACGGCGCGCGTGATTGGCAATGTGTATTACAATCTGATCGAGATGGCGATCGGTGCCGAGATCAATGGCAAGCTCGTGCACCAGCCGGAAGGCCGGGTCCCGCTGGTCACCCAGACGGAGAAGCTCGACCAGGCGGCCGTAACGCCGATCCGGACCAAAGCCGGGACGACTTGAGACAGAACATGCAGACGAATTCGCACGACCACACCGCCGCTCCGCCGCCCCCCGTCGTATTCACCGACGCCGCGGCAAAGAAGGTCGGAGAGCTGATCCGGGAGGAAGACAACCCGGCGCTCAAGTTGCGCGTGTTCATCTCGGGCGGCGGGTGCTCGGGTTTCCAGTACGGCTTTACGTTCGACGAAAACATCGAGGACGGCGACAGCCAGGTCGAGAACAGCGGTGTCACGCTGCTGATCGACCCGATGAGCATCCAGTACCTGATGGGTGCCGAGATCGACTACACCGAAGACCTGCGCGGTGCGCAGTTCGTCATTCGCAATCCCAACGCGACCACGACCTGCGGGTGCGGACAGTCATTCACGGCTTGACGTGAGTTCCGATCAGCCGCAGGTCATTGCCGCCGTCGACCTCGGCTCCAACAGTTTCCACATGATCGTGGGCGAGCTGCGCCACGGCCAGCTTGCAATCATCGATCGCCTGCGCGAGACGGTCCGCCTCGCCGAAGGCCTGTCGGACGACGGCACGCTGTCGACGGATGCCCGGGAACGCGCCATCGTCTGCCTGTCGCAGTTCGGCGAGCGCCTGAAGGCGATGCAGGCCGCCAGCGTGCGGGCGGCGGGTACGAGCACGATCCGGCTCGCGCGCGAGGACTCCACGTTCATGGCGGAAGCGGAGTCGGCACTAGGCCACCCGATCGAGGTGATCTCCGGCATCGAGGAAGCGCGCCTGATCTACACGGGCGTGACGCAAAGCCTGCCGCCGAACGACGGGCTGCGGCTCGTGCTCGATATCGGCGGCGGCAGCACCGAGGTCATCCTGGGCCAGGGCCCGGCGCCGCGCGCGCTGGAGAGCCTGCACCTCGGCTGCGTCTCGATGACGGAGCGCTTCTTTGCCGGCGGCTCCATCACGCGCGAGGCCTTCGAGCGGGCGCGCGTGGCCGCGCGCCTCGAGCTGCGCCCGGTCAAGGCTTACTTCCGCGGCGCCGGCGATTTCGAGGGCATCGGCACGTCCGGCACGATACTCGCGACCGAGCGTGTCGCGCGGGCGCTGCGCCTGCAGGAATCCGGGCAGCTGACGTTGCCCGTCGTCGAGTCGCTCATCGAGCGGGTCTGCGAATTCGACGCGATCAGCAAGGTCGTGCTGAACGAGCTCTCCGAGCGACGCGCCCAGGTGTGGCCCGGCGGTCTCGCGATCCTCGTCGAGCTGTTCATCGCGCTGCGAATACCCAGCTTGCGCGTGTCGGACGGCGCACTGCGCGAAGGCCTGCTCTACGACCTGCTCGGGCGACTGCAGCACGAGGACGCGCGCGAGCGAACGGTCCAGGCGATGGAGGCCCGGTACCACGTCGACCCGCGCCAGGCGGACCGCGTGGCGGCCACGGCGCAGGCGTTGCTCGATCAGTGCGCGGAGCACTGGCACCTCACCTCCGACCTCGATGCGCAAATGCTGCGCTGGGCCTCGCGCTTGCACGAGATCGGCCTCGATATCTCTCACGACGGCTTTCACCGCCACGGTTCCTACGTCGCCGAGAACGCCGACATGCCCGGGTTTCCGCGAGCGGAGCAACGTCTGCTCGCGTTCTTGATCGGCAGCCAGCGGAACTCGATCAACATGCGTCTGCGCAAGGAGTTGCCCCGCGCGTGGCGCGAGGACGCGCTGCGGCTCGTGTTGCTGCTGCGGCTCGCCGTGCTGCTGAACCGGAGCCGCAATGACGACGTCAATCCGGAGGTGCGTTTCGAGGTCGGTGACAACCGGCTGCACCTGGCCTTCGACCCGGAATGGCTCGCGGCGAATGCACTGACGGCCGCGGACCTGCAGCGCGAACAGCTGTACCAGAAGGATGCCGGCTACGAGTTGACGTTCGGCTGAGCCGGGTACAACGCGCCGAGTATCGCTGGCCGCCGTGCGCCGGTCACCGCGGGCAGGTTCCCGGGCTCCCCGCGCCGGTGCCGCCGCGCCAGCCACGCGAAGGCGGCGGCTTCCACCCACGCCGGCGGCACTCCGGCATCGTTCGTCGTGCGCAGAGCGACATCGCCCAGCAGGTCCTGCAGTCGGCGGCAGAGGTGACCGTTCTCGCTGCCACCCCCGCACATGTACACGCAGCGGGTGCCCGGGGCCCAGCGACCAATCGCGTCTGCAATGCCACGCGCCGTCACCTCGGCAAGGCTCGCCTGCACGTCGGCGCCGCCGATGCCGGGCGGGATCAGCGGCAGGAGCCAGTCGAGGTTGAACATCTCGAAACCGGTGCTCTTCGGTGGCGTCGCCGCGAAGTACGGGTCGGCGAGGCAGCGCTGCACGAGGTTGTCGTTCACGCTGCCGGAGGCCGCCCAGCGACCGTCGTCGTCGAACGGGAGCCGCCGCTCGCGGCTCACCCAGGCATCGAGCAGCGTGTTGCCGGGGCCGGTGTCGAAGCCGGTAATCGCGCTGCCGTCGGCGGGCAGCACGGTGATGTTCGCGATGCCGCCGATGTTCAGGACGACCCGGGACTCGCCAGGATCCTGCAACAGCCAGGCGTGAAACGGCGGAACGAGGGGCGCGCCTTCGCCGCCGAGGGCCACGTCGGCGCTGCGGAAGTCCGCGACCGTGTCGATGCCGGTGCCGGCGGCAATGGTCGCGGCATCGCCGATCTGCAGCGTGAACGGGTGCGCGGCATCCGGCCGGTGCCGGATCGTCTGGCCGTGGCTGCCGATAGCGGCGATGTCCGCGGCGGCGACACCTGCCGTATCGAGCAGTGCCAGCACGGCATCACGAAAGGATTCGCCGACCCGAACGTGCAGATCGCCCAAGGCATCGAGCCCGACTCCGCCGGGTTCGCGCATCGCGCGACGGAGGTCCGATTGCAGCGAGTCCGGATACGGGTGACTGAAGACCGCGTCGAGAGACAGCGCCGGGCCGGAAAAATCGACGAGCACCGCATCGATGCCGTCGACACTCGTGCCCGAGATCAGGCCGATGTAGCGCTCGGTCATCGGACGACGGGGTGCCTCAGGTGCTGGCGGGATCGGCGGCGGCGAGCTGCGTGCGCTTGAAATTCTCGAGATCGCCCAGGATCTCCGGCACCTGCGCGAGGAACGCGTCGCGATAGCGGCTGTCGATCGGTTCCGCCTGCGGCAGCGGGACGGTGCGCGGATTGCGGTGTACGCCGTTCAGCCGGTACTCGTAATGCAGGTGGTTCGCGGTCGCGAGACCGGTGGCGCCGACGAATCCGATCGTCTCACCCTGCCGGACGCGTGCGCCAACGCGCGCCCTGGAGGCGAAGCCCGACATGTGGGCGTACAGCGTCGTAATGTTTCCGCCGTGCTGCAGGATGACCGTGTTGCCGTAGCCGCTCTTCACGCCGCGGAAAATCACCTTGCCGTCGCCCGCCGCCTTGATCGGCGTGCCGCGGGGTGCGGCGTAGTCGACGCCGCGGTGCGCGCGAATCGTATTGAGTATCGGGTGCCGCCGGTTCGGATTGAAATTCGAGCTGATGCGGGTGAAGTCGACCGGGGCGCGAATGAAGGCCTTGCGGACGCTATCACCTTCCGGCGTGAAGTAATCGGAGACACCCTCGTCGTCGATGAACCGGATCGCGCGGGAAGTGCGGCCGTTGTTGTTGAACTCGGCAGCGATGATCTCGCCGTCGGACACGTACTCGCCGTCCTGCCAGATCTCCTCGTACTGCACGTAGAAGTTGTCGCCCTGGCGTATGTCGAGCACGAAGTCGATGTCCCACGCGAAGATGCCCGCGATGTTCATGATGACCTTGTCCGACAGCCCGGCATCCGCGCCGGCAACGAACAGGGAAGAGTCGATGACGCCGTAGGCGATGCGCTTGCGCACCTCGATGGGGTGTTCGACGATCGTTGCGGCAAAACCATTGGCGCCGCGCTCCACCTGCAGCCCCGACGTCAGTCCCAGCTTCGAATACAGACTGACGATGCTTCCGTCCTCGTGGACGATGTCGAACGTGTCGCCCGGCTTGATGCGCCGGAACAGCTTCTTCGGTTCGTCGAGCTTTGCGATCGCGGCCAGGTGGCCGAGGTTCAGGCTGTTGCGGCGGAAGACGCCGTCCATCGTGTCGCCGCGCCGGATCGTGACCGTGAGCGTCTCGACGTCGACCACCGGCTCCAGGGCCGGGCGCACGAACGGCAGACGCTCGACGGGCCCGGCGGCCGCCAGTTCATCGGCCGTCAGTGACGCCGGGTCGGACGCCGACAACGCGGGGTCGCGCGTCGCGCCGGCCTGGTCCATCGCCAGTTCGTCGCCGCGGTTCGAAAACAGCAAGACGGCGAGCAGCGGGACGCCGAGGCCGACGGCAAACCACTGGAGTGCTTTGGTTTTACTGGGATTTCGAGGGGGCACCGGCTTGTAATCGTGAAGCAGTGGGCTGGGCCTGCGATGCACGTCCGGGTCTCCCCTGTCATGGAAGTCGGTACTCTAACGCGAGGTGCGGGGCGCGTCAAAGAAAACTGTTAAAACTCATAACCTTAACTTCGGTTTGTAGAACGCAGCGAGAATGCTACCCTTCGCCTCCTTATTCTCCGCCCCCGAAGTTCTGCCGTGCCGATGACCGATATCCCGACCCAACTCGCCGAACTCGCGCGAGGCGCCGACGAGATTCTTCCGGAGAACGGGCTCGAAGAGCGCCTGAAGACGGGCCGGCCGCTGGTCGTGAAAGCGGGCTTCGACCCGACCGCGCCCGATCTGCACGTCGGGCACACCGTCCTTATCAACAAGATGCGGCAATTCCAGTCGTTCGGGCACGAGGTCGTGTTCCTCATCGGTGATTTCACCGGGATGATCGGCGACCCGACGGGCAAGAATGCGACGCGGCCGCCGTTGTCGCCCGAAGAGATTCGCGAGAACGCGAAGACTTACGAGGCGCAGATCTTCAAGATCCTCGACCCGGAACGCACGCGGGTCGAGTTCAACTCGACCTGGATGGGCGAGATGGACGCGGCCGGGCTCATCAAGCTCGCTTCACACCACACCGTTGCGCGCATGCTCGAACGCGACGACTTCAACAAGCGATACACGGGCGGCCAGCCGATCTCCATCCACGAGTTCCTGTATCCGATCGTACAGGGCTATGACTCGGTCGCCTTGAAAGCGGACGTCGAACTCGGCGGCACGGACCAGAAGTTCAACCTGCTGGTAGGCCGGCAGTTGCAGCAGGATTTCGGGCAGAAGCCGCAGGTCGTCCTGACGACGCCGCTGCTCGAGGGCCTCGACGGCGTGCAGAAGATGTCGAAGTCGCTCGGCAACTACATTGGCATCACGGAGGCGCCGGGCGAAATGTTCGGCAAGCTGATGTCGATTT
>Ga0207814_100203_pt1:0-22500 | contig 51828 bp, 39 predicted proteins | sample TtaePargueraPR_7_FD_187755 | JGI IMG/M metagenome (GOLD analysis project Ga0207814, IMG submission 187755) | Aerobic enrichment media microbial communities from Bioluminiscent Bay, La Parguera, Puerto Rico - Tt and P1 (2) (SPAdes) | ecosystem: Environmental > Aquatic > Marine >... | reverse complement strand
CCCTGTCTGAACATGGGGGGACCATCCTCCAAGGCTAAATACTCCTTACTGACCGATAGTGAACTAGTACCGTGAGGGAAAGGCGAAAAGAACCCCGGAGAGGGGAGTGAAATAGAACCTGAAACCGTGTGCGTACAAGCAGTGGGAGCCCGCAAGGGTGACTGCGTACCTTTTGTATAATGGGTCAGCGAGTTGTTTTCAGTTGCAAGCTTAACCACTTAGGGAAGGCGTAGGGAAACCGAGTCTGAATAGGGCGATTTAGTAGCTGGGAGCAGACCCGAAACCGGACGATCTATCCATGGCCAGGGTGAAGGCAGGGTAATACCTGCTGGAGGCCCGAACCGGGTAATGTTGAAAAATTATCGGATGAGCTGTGGATAGGAGTGAAAGGCTAATCAAGTCCGGAGATAGCTGGTTCTCCTCGAAAGCTATTTAGGTAGCGCCTCGTGTTTAACTCCGGGGGGTAGAGCACTGTTTCGGCTAGGGGGCCATCCCGGCTTACCAACCCGATGCAAACTCCGAATACCCGGAAGTTCAATCACGGGAGACACACGGCGGGTGCTAACGTCCGTCGTGGAAAGGGAAACAACCCAGACCGCCAGCTAAGGTCCCAAAGTAACGGCTAAGTGGGAAACGAAGTGGGAAGGCACAGACAGCCAGGAGGTTGGCTTAGAAGCAGCCACCCTTTAAAGAAAGCGTAATAGCTCACTGGTCTAGTCGGCCCGCGCGGAAGATTTAACGGGGCTCAAGCCGTACACCGAAGCTGCGGATGCAAACACTTCACTTTAGTTCATTGGCACGGAAACGATTGTCGACGCGCGCGCAGCGCGTGGCGACCAAGCGCATTAAGCGTTTCAGTCGGTTCGTGTGGAAGATCTGCAGTGAACTAAAGGAAGTGTTTGCATGGTAGAGGAGCGTTCTGTAAGCCTGTGAAGGTGTGTCGTGAGGCATGCTGGAGGTATCAGAAGTGCGAATGCTGACATGAGTAACGATAATGCGGGTGAAAAACCCGCACGCCGAAAACCCAAGGGTTCCTGCGCAACGTTAATCGGCGCAGGGTGAGTCGGCCCCTAAGGCGAGACCGAAAGGTGTAGTCGATGGGAAGCTGGTTAATATTCCAGCACTTCGTGTTACTGCGATGGAGGGACGGAGAAGGCTAGATCTACCGGGCGTTGGTTGTCCCGGGGAAAGTATGTAGGCAGAGGGCTTAGGCAAATCCGGGCTCTTAATGTCGAGATACGAGACCACCGGTCTTTGTACCGGGAAGTGGTTGATGCCATGCTTCCAGGAAAATCTTCTAAGCTTCAGGTAACACGGAACCGTACCGTAAACCGACACAGGTGGGTGGGGAGAGAATCCTAAGGCGCTTGAGAAAACTCTGGTGAAGGAACTAGGCAAATTGGTACCGTAACTTCGGGAGAAGGTACGCCTCTGCTGGTGATGAGACTTGCTCTCTAAGCTGGTGGGGGTTGCAGTGACCAGGTGGCTGCGACTGTTTATTAAAAACACAGCACTCTGCAAACACGAAAGTGGACGTATAGGGTGTGACGCCTGCCCGGTGCCGGAAGGTTAATTGATGGGGTTAGTCTTCGGACGAAGCTCTTGATCGAAGCCCCGGTAAACGGCGGCCGTAACTATAACGGTCCTAAGGTAGCGAAATTCCTTGTCGGGTAAGTTCCGACCTGCACGAATGGCGTAACGATGGCCACACTGTCTCCACCAGAGACTCAGTGAAATTGAAATCGCTGTGAAGATGCAGCGTACCCGCGGCAAGACGGAAAGACCCCGTGCACCTTTACTACAGCTTTACACTGAATTTTGAACATGCTTGTGTAGGATAGGCGGGAGGCTTTGAAGCGTGGACGCCAGTCTGCGTGGAGCCACCCTTGAAATACCGCCCTGGCATGTTCGGAGTTCTAACCTAGGTCCATTATCTGGATCAGGGACCGTGTATGGTGGGTAGTTTGACTGGGGCGGTCTCCTCCCAAAGAGTAACGGAGGAGCACAAAGGTACTCTCAGTACGGTCGGACATCGTACGTTGCGTGCAAAGGCATAAGAGTGCTTGACTGCGAGACAGACACGTCGAGCAGGGGCGAAAGCCGGTCTTAGTGATCCGGTGGTTCTGTATGGAAGGGCCATCGCTCAACGGATAAAAGGTACGCCGGGGATAACAGGCTGATTCCTCCCAAGAGTCCACATCGACGGGGGAGTTTGGCACCTCGATGTCGGCTCATCACATCCTGGGGCTGTAGCAGGTCCCAAGGGTATGGCTGTTCGCCATTTAAAGTGGTACGCGAGCTGGGTTTAGAACGTCGTGAGACAGTTCGGTCCCTATCTGCCGTGGGCGTTGGAAATTTGAGAAGAGCTGCTCCTAGTACGAGAGGACCGGAGTGGACGTATCTCTGGTGTTCCGGTTGTCACGCCAGTGGCACTGCCGGGTAGCTATATACGGACGGGATAACCGCTGAAAGCATCTAAGCGGGAAGCCCCCTTCAAGATTAGATTTCCCTGGAGCCTTGAGCTCCCTGAAGAGCCGTTGAAGACTACAACGTTGATAGGCTGGGTGTGGAAGTTCAGTAATGGATGAAGCTAACCAGTACTAATTGCTCGTGAGGCTTGGTCATATAACGCCAAAACGTAATTGCGACATGTGTATACGCGACAACGCGTCAGAAAGATTTCCAGATTGTTGATATTCAGGAAAACAGAAAAAGGTGTCAGGTTTATTTACCGCACAATTTTTCTTCTTCCTAACCGGTTTGCCTGGCGGCCATAGCGAGTGGGAACCACCCGATCCCATTTCGAACTCGGAAGTGAAAACGCTCAGCGCCGATGGTAGTGTGGGGTCTCCCCATGTGAGAGTAGGACACCGCCAGGCTCTTAATACGAAAAGCCGCATCCATTTGGGTGCGGCTTTTCTTTTTGGTGGGGAGACCCCACGCTTGTTTGATGTGTGGGGCCTCTCGCTTCGCTCGAGGTCCGGCCGCTCGCTAGTACGCTCGCGGCGTTCACACCTTGCAAAGCAGCGCTTTGCATCGCCGCCAAGGGCGGCGACCAGTGCTCACCCTCATGTGAGAGTAGGACACCGCCAGGCTCTTAATGTGAAAAGCCGCACCCATTTGGGTGCGGCTTTTTTTTGCGAGTGCGAAGGGTCCGCGATGCACTCGCCGGTATCCGCCGGTTTTCATCCGTGAAGCCTGTTTCCTGCCTGCCGGCATAGCGTTTGTGCCACGCTCGTTTCGGTGCTTTGATACAAGCACTCAACACTTTTGTTGACGCAATCGAGCGTGATCACAGCTCGGAAACGGGGGATAAAATGTATCGAGAACAGTGGGTTGCGGCCACGATGGCCGTGCTGCTCGCGCCCGTGGCGCACGCGCAGCAAACGACGAGCGGCAGCACCGCGCTCGAGGAAGTCACGGTCACGGCCACGCGCCGCGAGCAAAGCATCTACGACGTGCCGGTGGCCGTGAGCGCCTTCACCGAAGAGACGATGTTCCGGCAGGGCATCACCGATCTCACGGATATCGGGAAATTCGTGCCCAACCTGACCGTGACCGGCTTCTCCGCCGGCCACGTGTCGTCGGTCAATCCATTCATCCGCGGCATCGGGCTCCAGGATCACCTGATCACGACAGACCCGGGCGTCGGCGTCTACGTCGATGGCGTCTACCTCGGACGGCAGGTCGGCCAGAACTGGAGCCTCGCGAACATCGAACGTGTCGAAGTACTGCGCGGACCGCAGGGCACGCTGTACGGGCGAAACACGATCGGCGGTGCAATCAACATCATCACCCGTAAGCCGGGCGACGAGCAGGGTGGCCGCGTCACGGCCCAGGCAGGATCGCGCGGACGTCTCGGGGGCGACATCTACTGGAACCAGTCCTTCTCCGACACGTTCGCCGGATCGATCACCGCTGCCTACACGCAGCGGGACGGCGTCGGTGAGTTTCGCAATCACGATGCCAGGCGGGATGTCGGCGAAATCGAGGAGTGGAACGTCAGGCTGGCCGCAAGGTGGGAGCCGGCGGAAGACGTTTCGCTGCTCGTTACGTATGACAAGAACGACGGCGAAGGCGGACTGCGTCCCTACGACACCCGTATCGACGAAGTGCCAACCGGATTGCTGTACGCGACGGGAGCGCGGAACTCCGATGTTGCTGCCGATCCATTCGACAATAACGGCGGCTTCTATATCGATCCGGACACGGGTGCTGTGGTTGACCGTTCCGTCGTAACGAACGAGGCGGACGGCTGGTCGGTTACTGCCGACTGGGCGATGAGCGACACCCTGTCGTGGAAGTTCATCTACAGCGATCGAAGTTCCGACTACGACTCGGGATTGGACGACGACTCCGTCGGGAGTATTGCGAATCCGTCCGGTGGGTTCCCCGGCACCGAAAACGGCACCGTGTTTACGTACCCCGAGACCGGGTTTGCCGATCAGTCGTCGGCGGAACTGCAGTTGTTCGGTGATTACGGGAGCTGGGACTTCGTCGCCGGCATCTACGCCTTCGAAGAAGAGGGCGGCAACCGCCAGGATCCGAACTTCTTCCTCGGCGGGCCCGCTGTCTTCGTCAATCAGCAGAAAACGGAAAGCCGTGCCATCTACGGCAATGTAGGCTTCAATGTCTCCGACGAACTTCGACTGTCCGTCGGCGCCCGATACACGGAAGACGACAAGGACGCATACACGGCACCGATCGTAGGTCTGCTCGAGGCGCAGAACTCGCGCGACTGGGATGAGGTCACCTGGGAGCTTGCCGCGTCCTGGGAAATGACGGACCGGCTGAACCTCTACGGCACGGTGCAGACCGGCTACCAGTCCGGCCAGTACCCTGCGCGCGCCTACTGCCTGTTCGGCGCCCTCGGCCCTGGCGGCGTCACCTACCCGAATTGCTACGTTGCCGGCGAAAACGTCACCGCGGTCAACTACGAGATCGGACTCAAAGGGCAGCCGCTCGACACGCTCAGCATGTCGGCCGCCGTTTTCAATACCGACTACTCCGACCTGCCCTACCAGGTCAGTAGTTCCAGCGGCGCCGGATTCAACACGGTCAATATCATCGTCGACCAGGTGTCGCGGGGCTTCGAATGGGAGAGCACCTGGGCACCGACCGACAGCTTCACGCTGCATGCCACGCTCGGGTTCATCGACGTCGACGTGAAGGGCGACAACCCCAATGTCGTCGCCCCACTGACGCCGGACCTGACCTGGTCGCTGAGCCCGGAGTACGTGCTGTTACTGGCCGGCGGCGCCAACATATCGTTCCGTGCCGACTATTCGTTCCGGGATGACATGTACGGCGAGCCGTCCAGCGATCCCGCGCGCATGACGAAGATCGAGAGCCGGTCCCTGCTCAACGTCGACGTCGCGTACAACAGCCCCGATGGCCGTTGGACACTCGGCGTCTACGGACGCAACGTCACCGACGAAAAATACGCGAACGCGAAGCTGCTGCCTGACGATTACCTGCTGATCATCATGAACAACGACCGCAGCGAGGCCGGCGTGCGCTTCCTCTACAACTTCGACCTTTAGTCGACTCCGACGTCCGACCTGTCCCGAAGCGCGTCAGCGGCTGCGGGGCAGGTCGGGCATTTCGAAGTAGGGCGCGCTGCCGCTCATCGCGGCGTGGTATTCGAGCAGTGCCAGGCCGATGCCAGCGGCGCCGTGCAGAATTCCGGTCTGTGCCTGCCGGCCGCCACCCATGAAGGCAGGGGCTTCGAGCGGCCAATATGCGGTCCCATTGCTGCGCACTGCGTGCGCATCCAGGTATTGCCACAGCGCTTCGCAGAGCTCGGCAGATCCTTCCGGATCCACGGCGGACAGGACATAGAGGACGCCCGCACGCCCGAAACGCAGATCATGCGGTGTTGACGGCTCGGCGAGCGGCGGCGCCGGCTCGCCCGGAAGACCGGACTTCGAGAGCGTGGCGAGCAGTTCCCGTTTCAGCGCGACAGCCGTATCGATGCGAATGCCGGACTGTTCCAGCCGAGTGAGCGTCAGCAGGTCGCCCGCGATTCCGTGTGCCCACCCGAATTCGTAGAGTCCATCCCAGTTCTCGGCGGGCCAGCCGTAGGGCATCAGCGTCAGCCCGCTTCGACGCTCCGCGATAGACGCCAGGTAGTCGGCGCCGGCCGCGGCGGCATTGGCGATTCGCGGCTCGTCCCACGCAGCGGCGGCCGTCGCCAGCACATAGGTGATCCCGGCGGCGCCGTGCGAGAAGTTCGGCAGATTGAACTCCTTGTCGCGCCGGAACAGCCAGTACGCACCCTCGTCCGCACGGGCCATGCGCTCGCCAAGGCGCAGTGCGCCGCTCTTTACCGGCGTGGTGCCCGGTTCTCCGGCGCGGCCCGACAGCGCCAGAACCGTGCCGGCATCGCCGAACAGCAGGTCGTTGAAGGTCCGGCTCCAGTAGACGCCCCCGCCGTCGGCCACGGCCCAATTGAGCAAGCGATGTTCGATGGATTCGATGGCGGCAAGTGCCTGTGCACGAATCAGCGCATGGCGCATGTCCGTCTCGCCGTCCTCTCCCGTGTTCACGGTCGCGAGATTCCGGAATGCTACGAGCGCTCCGGACAGGCCGGAATACAGGCCGGCGCGCCGCTCGCCGGAAAATGCATCCGGTGCCTCGAGCTGCCGGCGCAGGTAGTCGCCACCCGCGATCGCCTCGTCGAGATACTTGCGGTTGCCGGTCGCGTTGTACAATGCGACGAAGAAAACGATCTTGCCGGCAACGCCGTTGCCGAGATCGAGGCTCACGGCATCCGGCGCCAACGCATCATCCGGCCAGGCCCTCCCGCCGTCGACGTCAATGGCCTGTGCCGAGATCCAGCGGCCGGCATCTTGTGCCAGTGCCAGCACTGCGTCGGCGTCTGTTGCGTGCGCCGGCGGCGTCAGCAGCGAAAACAGTGTCGATAGCATGATCGCTGGTTTCATGGGGACATTGGAACGCGGGCGGCGCTGACAGTTCAAGCGCCCGGCGACTTGATGAAGATGCTGGTGGGTGAACGGTCGGAGTGCGATCTAGCGCTGGCCGGACAACCAAAGGAACAGTGGAACGGCGATCAGGATCCCGGGAGCTGCCGCGACGAGCTGGGCCAGGTGCAGTTTCCTCTTCGAGTTTTCCACGCCGCCAGCAAGCCCCAGCCATCCCCACGTCGCCGCGATGATCGACCAGGTTCCCAGGGCGATGACAAAGGCGCTGACGAACAGGATGCCGTAGCCTGTCGCCATGTTGTCCGAGCGCCGGTTGGCGGCGCCAAAGGCCTCCTGCCCCACGTCGCTCAGCAGCCAGACCGCCAGTCCCGCGAGCGCGGCCCAGCCGAGCAGCGTCGGCAGCAGGACGAGCCAGTTGAACACGGCGCTGCGCACGAGGCGGTGCGGAACGACGGCGGCCACGGACCGGGGGCGAAAGGCCGTGGCGGCGATGACAGCCGCGCCGGCGATGCACAGTGCCGCGTACCAGAACGTCGCGGGGACCGGCCCCCACGCCAGGAGCCGCAGGACGAACGGCAGGAGCGCCAATGCCACCGGCAACAGGAGCGTGACCCGGGCGAGACGCCCCGGTGTCTTGTTCATCAGCCAGGCGATGATTCCGGCCACGAACAGCCCGGCGAGCAAGACCAGCAAGACCGCGAATTGGCCGAGCGCGCCCAGGCCACCGCCGCCGGCCTCCGTGGACACGACGACCGCAAACGCGGTGCCGACCAGCAGGTCCGTGAAAAGCAGCGCTTTGAATACCGACCGCATGTTCGAATCGAGCGTCCCGCGAAATGCACCAGGGACTCGCCACCATGAAGGAACCGGCCGGTGCGCGCCGTGATCGTCGTCGCGGAATAGCTAGCGGTTCAGGCTGCGGATGCGGAAGTAGGGTTTGTCCTTTTCCGCCGGGTCCTGCTCAAAGTCCTGGTGGGTCCGCGCCGGATCGTAGTCGCGCCAGAGCCAGCGCAGCGCCTCCGGCAGTTTCGCCGCCCAGATCGCGGCATGATGGCTGCCGTTGCCGAGCGTATAGCGAAAGTCGTAGCCGCGAAACTTGAGGGAGTTGGCCATTTGCAGGTTCTGCGTCGGCCAGCTTCCCCATTCGTTCTCGTAGTCCTCGGTGCCGTGGCTCAGCCAGACGCGCAGGTTTTTCCGCTCGGCGCGGCGTACCAGCGTCGGGTACACGTGGCCGGCCTCGGGCTCGCCGTTGCGGAACGCGACCGCGGTGAACGTGCCGTGCTGCACGGCGACGCGGCTGAACTGATCCGGGAAATGCCAGGCGGCGTTGAAGGCCGCGATACCGCCCGACGACTGTCCCTGGATTGCATGGCTGTAGCCGTCGCGACGGATGTTGTACTTCGCATAAACCTCGGGCAGCAGCTCCTCGAGCAGGAAGCGCGGGTAGCGGTCCGTCAGCGAGTCGTACTGCACCGAGCGCATCACCTCGCCATCCAGCGTGCCGGGCTGCACGAACAGGTGCGCGATCACCGGGATCTCCCCGCGATGCGTCAGGTTGTCCGTCACTTCGAGGATGCGCACGAGTCCCGGGCAGAGGATGCAGATCCGCTCGTCGTTGCGCCCGATGAGCAGGTGGCCGTCCTGCCAGACCATCAGCGCGGCCGGTGTCGACGGGTCGTACTGCGCCGGCAGGTACACCCAGTAGTTCGTCTCCATGCCCGGGTAGACGGACGTGCTGACGTGCACCATCTTCGCGGACAACTCGCCCTGCGGGACGCCGGTCTGTTCGTAAGAGTCGGGTGTGTACGCCGGGATATTGAGCGCACCGCCCATTCGCGCGTTGCCCACGACATAGTGAAACTTGTACGCATCACCGGGCGCCAGCGTGCCGACGTGGTACCAGAGATCGCCGGACGCACGCTGCATGTCGGCGTACTTTTCGTCGTCGACGTAAAGCACGGGTGCATTCGCGGATTCCACGGCCCAGACGAAGTCCGGCCCGTAGCCCGCGATCGCGGTGCCGTCGCGGATGCGGTCCGCGCCCATCGCGTCGATCAGCGCGTCGCGGAATGCCGCGGAGGCCGGCTGCGTGTGCGCGAGTTCGACCAGGCGTTCGACGACCGGCCGCTCGGTGGCATTCGACACGGGGCTGCCGGCCCCCAGCAGGAATAGCGCGAGCGCGAGCTTCAGTAGCGCGCCGTGTAGGGTCTCCATGCGACGTCCTCCTCGACATACTTCGTGGCGACAAGCGGGATTTCCAGCCGGAAATCAAGGCAATACAAGGGGATTGCCGCGCCCCGGCTATCTGGTATGATCAGTATACCTGTCAGTGAAAGTCCTCTCACGTATAAAATTGCCTCGGGGGTGGTAGGCGACGTGACGCTACGCGAGACAAGCCGGATGAAGGTCTGGGTTGTCGCAGTCCTTGCGATTGCGAGCCTGGTCTTTGGCGCCGCCGTGGCGCCGATTGACGGCGCGACCGGCCCTGACGCGGTTCGCTTCCTCGGCCGCTTCCATCCGCTCGCGTTGCACCTGCCCATCGCGTTTCTCGTGCTGGTGCCGTTGCTCGAGGCGTGCCGCCTGTTCCCGCGGGCGGCGTGGCTCGCGCAGTTCGCCGCGCCCGTCCTGCTGGTCGCAACCCTCACTGCATTCCTTACGGTGACGCTGGGCCTGATGCTCGCAGCCGGCGAAGGACACTCGGGCGACCTCGTGGACAAGCATCGCTGGGGCGGCGTCGCCGTGGCGTCCCTCGCGGCGATCGCGCTGGCTATTCGCTCGACGCTGGGCGCTGGCGCGCACTCCCGGGCCGGGTGGGCGGCGTACGGCGGCGTCCTCGCCGTGGCCTGCGCGGTACTCATGGTGACCGCGCACGCGGGCGGGTCCCTGGTTCACGGACCGGCCTACCTCGCCGAGTTCGCTCCTCAACCGATCGCGAAATGGCTCGGCGAAAAGCCACACGACGGGGCAGCCACCGTTGATGATCGCGGCGACCTGCCGGTGTCCGCCGCCACGATCGACCGGTTCGAGTCCGGCGTCCGCCCGCTGTTCGGCCGCTACTGCGTGAAGTGCCACGGCGACGGCAAGCAGGAGGCGAACTTCCGCATCGACGACCTCGTCGCCGGCATGACCAGCAGCCACGAGGTGCACGACTGGCACCGCGTGATGGACAAGCTGAACACGCACCAGATGCCGCCCGAGGATGCGCGGCCGTTGCCGGACGACGAACGCACCGCGATCGTCAGCTGGATCGAAACGGCGATGAAGGAGGAGGCGCGTTCCCGCCGGGCGAACAACGTCACCGCGTACATCCGCCGCCTCGCGAAACGCGAGTTCAACCACACGCTCCAGGACCTGTTCCGCGTGCCGGCGAACTTCGCGTCCCGGCTGCCACCGGATCCGCGCTCGGAAAAGGGCTACGACACGGACGCGAGCTTGCTGCGCGTGTCCGAGGTCGACCTGCGCGTGTACATCGATCTCGCGCGCGCCGCCGTTGACCGCTACGTAACCTTTGGTCCGCCGGCGAACGAGGTCGAACAGTACTTCCAGGAATTCGAGGACAACTATTTCTACGGACGCTGGCGGGCACATCACCTGTCCATCGCGAGGGCGCCGCGGCCGGTACCGGCCGACGAGTTCGCCAGGCGCGTCGCCGCCCACGAGGCGGGCGAACCCGTTTACCACGAGCAGTTCCTCGGTGCGCTGCCGTTCGGTCCCATCTCCTCGGGCGCGGAAGACGAGGTCGCCGGGGCGCGCGGCTACCCGCGGCGCCACGAGATGTTCGTCTACATCCCGACGCGCAAGACCGTCGGGGAAATGGTCGTGCGTGTGCACGCCGCGGCAACACCGGCCGCCAGCGACGGCGCGTTCCCGCGACTGCGCCTCGAAGTGGGCGAGAGCTACGACCGCAACCTGCTGGCCCTGAACGTTGGCGAGGTCGACGTGACCGCGCCGACGGACGAGCCCGGGGTTTACGAATTCCGGTTCCGGCTCGAGGACACGCGAAGCCCGCCGAACGCGACGAACGGCGGCGGGCCGGGCCGGTTCGACCGTCCCCTGTTGCTCGTGTTCTCCAACGTCGCCCGCCATCCCGACGGCGTCATCGGCTCGTCGCGCTATGCCCAGGAGGACCCGTCGCTGCCGGACGCGATCCGCGTTCGCGGCAGGTTACCGGGCAACACCGACGAGGTGATCGAGGGGGATCGTGTCGCGACCGAGAAGCTGCTGGCATCACGGCCCGGCCTGCTGCATCTCGATGCGCTCGAAGTCAGCATCACGCCCGTCGCGTCAGAGCCAGCGGTCGGGTGGAAGGTTGCCCGCGCGCCGGACGGCGCAAGCCTCGGCGACGAACAGAAAATCATCGCCGGGATGCTCTCGGAGTTCCTGCCGATCGCGTTCCGCCGTCCCGTAACGGATGGCGAGATTCAGCGCTACCTGGATACGTTCTCGTTGCTGAGGAAAAACGACGAGCCTTACGAAGTGGCCGTGCGCGAGACGCTTGCCGCTTCGCTCGTATCCCCGGAGTTCCTGTTCATCGGCAATCCGCCGCCCGAGGCACTGTTCGACGGCCGGGACAACGCCGCGGACATCGAGCGCTCGCTGGCGCTCGCCTCGCGACTGTCGTACCTGGTCTGGTCGTCGGCACCGGATGCGCGCCTGCGGAACCTCGCGGCCGCCGGCAAGCTCGTCGACCCGCGCACGCTCGCGGAAGAGACGACGCGCATGCTCGAGGACGAGCGTTCGCGGCGCTTCTCGGATACCTTCGTGCGCCAGTGGCTGCACCTCGACGACCTCGGCAACGGAACCGTATCGACGGACTACTACCCGGAGTACACGCCCGAACTCGGCGCGCTGATGGTCCGGCAGACGGTGGCGACGTTCCAGGACGTGTTCCACAACGACCGCGACGCGCGCTCGCTGTTCACCGACGACTACCTGTTCCTGAACGACCAGCTTGCACGCCTCTATGGCGTGCCGGGCGTCCAGGGCGGCGACCTGCGGCGCGTTCGCATGGATCACGACATCGGACGTGCGGGCCTGATCGCCCAGCCCAGCATGCTGGCAATCAATTCCAACGGCATCGATTCGAACCCCGTCAAACGGGGCGTGTGGTTGCTGGAACGCATACTGGACGACCCGCCGCCGGACCCGCCGCCGAACGTGCCGTCACTCGGCGCCGACGGCAAGTCGCTCGTGGGCCTCACGCTGCGGGAACAGATCGAGGGCCACCGCGACAAGAGCGCGTGCATCAACTGCCACAAGAAGATCGACCCCTGGGGGCTCGCGTTCGAAAACTTCGATGCGACCGGCGCATGGCGCGACGAGGTGTCGGTCAGGCTCGGCGACGAGCGGATTTCGCGGGTCGTGGATGCCACCACGGTCTTGCCGGACGGCGCCGAAGTGCATGGCGCGGGCGAGCTGGGCAAGTACCTCCTCGAGGAGCGCGAGCGCGACGTGATGAAGGGCCTGGTCCGGCACATGATGACGTATGCCGTCGGCCACGAACTCGATATCCTCGACGAGCAGGAGGCCGAGGTGATCACCGACATGTTCCGGACGTCCGGATACAGTCTTAAGCACCTGGTGCTGGCAATCGCGCAGAGCGATGCGTTTGCACCGGGCAACCTGGAGACGAAAGATGGCTAGACGCAATCCACGGGTAGGGCGCCGCGCATTCCTGAAGTCGGCAGGCGCCACGCTGCTGCTGCCGGCGACGGCGGGCATGACCTACGCGAGCGGGAACCGGGAAGCCGCCCGGCTGGTATCGCCGGGTGCGGACGCGCCGCGGCGCCTTTGCGCGATTTTCGTCGGCAACGGCGTTGCCATGCCGCCGCCGGGCAACCCGTTGCACGAGACCTGGCACTGGTTTCCGCACGAACTGGGACCGGACTACAAGCTGACCAAGCCGCTCGAGCCGCTCGCCGGTCTTCGGGACCAGTTTTCCGTGATCTCGGGGCTGTCGCACCCGACGCTCTGGCCGATCTACGCACACACGACCGCCGGCTACTTCCTCACGGGCGCCGACCCGCAGGCGCCGGGCGGCAACTCGATCTCGATGGACCAGGTGATGGCGGAGTTCGCGGGGTCGCGGACACTGTACCCGTCCCTGACGATCGGCACGGAAGGCGGTGCCGGTGACGTTTCCCGCAGCAATACGTTGTCGTACATGCAGAGCGGCCAGCCGATCCCTGCCATCGGCGGCACCCCGAGGGCCGTGTTCAACGAACTGTTCAGCGTCGACAACCGGGACAAGGCGGCACAGGTGCGCAGCTTCAATCGCGACCGGAGCATGCTGGATGCCGCCGTGCAGCAGTTGAATTCGCTGCAGTCGAGGCTCGGTCCCGAAGACCGGCGACGCCTCGACGAATACCTGACGTCGGTCCGCAATACCGAGACGCGCATCGACCGCGCCGAGGCGTGGCTCGACGTGCCGAAGCCCGAGGTCGACGCCAGCCAGTTCCAGCTCGACGCGGACCCGGTCAGCGACGGTCCGGCGGCGTTCCTCGATGCCATGTACCAGCTCGTGCACACCGCGTTCGTGACCGACTCGACGCGCATCGCGACGTTCCAGGCGGTTGGCGAGGGTGCCGGCGCCATCGCGAAGGAGTTCCCCAAGGCGCTGGGCATGGACCGCATCCACCACCAGCTCACCCACGAGTACGACAAGACCGAGGACGGCTGGGAGAACTGGGCGCGCTACGACCGTTTCCAGGTCGAGCGCCTCGCGCTGTTCCTGGAGCTGCTGGCGGGTACGGAGGACCCGTTCGCCGATGGTTCGCTGCTGGACAACACGATCGTGTTGTACGGCTCCGGCACCAGCGAGACGCACGTGACACGAAACTACCCGATCATCGTCGCGGGCGGCCGCAACCTCGGGCTGGCTCACGGCACACATCGCCGCTACGACGACGGCATCCCGTTCTCGAACCTGCTGTTGACGCTGTTGCAGACGCTCGGCGTGCCGGCGGAGAGTTTTGCGGATTCCACCGGCACGCTCGACCTGACGGCCGTCGCCTGACAGGCGAGTTTCGGCGCGTGCGAGGAGCATGAAGATGAAGTCAGGTGCCGTCCCGGCGTTCGCCGTGGCCAGCCTGCTGTCGTGGTCGGGCGCGGTTGCGGGCCCGGAGCGGTTTCCGGCGACGGGCTTCGTCGTCAATGCGGCCGGCCAGCAGTGCCGTTACCGGCAGAAGGTCGTCAGCAACGCGCTGCATTTCCACGGTGACGCGATCTCGACGACGATCGGCGAGATGACGTTCGACGATCCGCGCTGCATGCAGGTCACGGACGACGAGCCGGATGCCGGCAAGGTAGCGATCAACCGGCTGATCGCCACCTGGTATTCACACCCCGACGCCGACTTCGACACCGAGCATCTCTACAAGACCAGCCTGTACCAGGAGGTCGGGGTCTGCATGCAGTCGCGAAGCTACGCCGCCATCGGCATCGCCATCGACTACGTCGTCGAGGACGGCCACATCGTCCGCGTATTTCACGGGCCGACGCTCGAGGGCTGCCTTGTCTGACGCGGCGGAACACCGCTGCCGCGCGCATGCCCGGCGGGCCCGGGCCCGAAAGATGACCATCCACATTCCCGTCTTTGTACAATGGCCCGCCAATCCGGGGGGTGGGCGATGACAACAGGATTCGGCGCACGGGCGACGGCGGGCATGCTGGCTGCGGTTCTCGCGAGTGCCTGCGCAGACCGTGACACCGGCGGTGTCGAGGAGCACCGTACCTGGCAGGACTACGGCGGCGGCGCCAGCCAGCTGCAGTATTCGTCGCTCGACCAGGTCAACCGGGAGAACGTCCGCGAACTCGAGCTCGCATGGACCTACGACTCGGGCGACCTCGATTCCGAGGACCGCCCCTACCACGCGAAACGCCGTCTGCATCACACGCCGATTATCCTCGGCGATCGCCTCTACGGCGTCAGTCCCGCGCTGCGGGTGTTCGCGCTCAATGCCGCGACCGGTGAGCTGCTCTGGGACCGGGCGCCGACGCTCGCGCCCGGCGAGAAAAGCCAGGGCGGCGTGTTCATCCGCGGGCTGATGCAGTGGCAGGGCGAGCGCATCCTGTACACCGCCGGGCACTACCTGTACGCGCTGGACGCCAGCACCGGCGAGCCCATCCCGTCATTCGGCGACAACGGCCGCGTCGACCTGCGCGAAGGGCTCGGCAGGCCGGTCGACTCGGTCGGCATCTCGTCGACGAGCCCGGGCATCGTGTTCGGCGATCTCGTCATCATGGGTTCCAGCATCGCCGAGACCCTGCCGGCGGCGCCCGGCGACGTGCGTGCGTACGATGTCCGGAGCGGCGAACTCGTGTGGTCGTTCCATACGATCCCGCATCCCGGCGAGTTCGGCCACGACACGTGGCCCGAGGACGCGTGGACCTACTCCGGCGGCGCGAACGTCTGGAGCGGCTTCAGCCTCGATCATGAGCGTGGCCTCGTATTCTTTGGCACCGGCTCGGCCTCGGACGACTTCTACGGCGCGAACCGCGTGGGCGACAACCTGTTCGCGAACAGCATCGTCGCGCTGGACGCACGCACCGGCAAGCGCCGATGGCACTTCCAGGTCGTGCGCCACGACGTGTGGGATCGCGACCTGCCGGCGCCACCGGTGCTCGGAACGGTACTCCGCGACGGTGAGCCGGTAGACGCGGTCATCCAGATCACGAAGTCCGGCCACGTGTTCGTCCTCGACCGCGACACCGGCGAGTCGCTGTTCCCGCTCCGGGAGGTGCCAATACAGCCGTCCGAGATGCCCGGCGAGAAACTCGCCGAGACGCAGGTACTGCCGGTTCTGCCGAAACCGTTTGCGCGCCAGGAGATCGACGAAGCCACGCTGACCGATCGTACGCCGGAGGCCGCGGCGTACGTGCGCGCGGCCCTCGAGAACACCACGATCGGTGGCCAGTTCATCCCGCCGTCCACGCGGGCGCAGGCCATATTCCCGGGCTTCGACGGGGGCGGCGAATGGGGCGGCCCGGCGTTCGATCCGGAAACCCGGCTGCTGTACGTGAACGCGAACGAGATGCCGTGGCTGCTGAAGCTCGATGAAAAGCAGCCGCTGCCGGCCGGCGCGGATGCGGCTGACGTGTACGAGGCGCTTTGCGCGCCGTGCCACGGTGCGGACCGGAAGGGCAGCGGCGATTTCCCCGGGCTCGAAGACCTCGCGGAACGCATGGAACACGACGCACTCACGCGCCTGCTGCAGACCGGCCGCGGCCGCATGCCGGGCTTCGACGCGCATCTCGACTGGCGGGCGCGCGAAGCGCTGGCCGCGTACTTGCTGTACGGCAGGAACGAACCGATCGAGTCCGCGCTCGGCGCCGACTCGCCGTTGTTCCTGCGTTTCCGTATTGCCGGTTACCCGCTGTTCACCGACCACGAGGGCTACCCGGCCGTGAAGCCGCCGTGGGGAACGCTGACCGCGATCGACCTCGACACCGGCGAGCACCGGTGGCAGGTCCCGCTCGGCGAATACCCCGAGCTGGTCGAGCAGGGGCTCGCCAACACCGGGTCGCAGAACTACGGCGGGCCGGTCGTCACGGCCGGCGGGCTCGTGATCGTCGCGGCGACGCTGTTCGATCGCCGGATACGCGCGTTCGACAAGGCGACCGGCGAATTGCTGTGGCAGTACGAACTCCCGGCCGCCGGCGTCGCGACGCCCGCCGTCTACGCGGTGGACGGACGCCAGTACATCGTCATCGCCGCCGGTGGCGGCAAGTTCGGCGGCCCGCAATCGGGCAAGTACCTCGCTTTTGCATTACCCCGCGGCGCCGATGCGCCCGCCAACGATTCCAACGAAGGAGCAACACGATGAGTCAACCCGGGAACAAGCGCGCGCTGCTGATGGCCGCCGTCATGATGCTGGTCGGTGCGGCCGCGCAGGCCGAGGAACTCGGCATCCAGCTCTACAGCCTGCGCAACCAGCTCGCCGAGGACGTGCCGACCACGTTCGCGCAGGTGCAGGACTGGGGCCTCGAGGTCGTCGAGGGCGGCGGCGCTTTGTACGGGCTGCCCGTCGACGAGTACCGCGACGCGCTGGAGGAGAATGGCCTGGAACTGGTCAGCGTGGACACGTCGTTCGACGAATTGCGCGACAACCCGATCGCCGTGGTCTACAAGGCGCGCTACTTCGGCGCGGAATTCGCGACGTTCTACTGGATACCGCACGACGCCGACAAGGGCTTCACGATCGACGACGTGAACGCAGCAGTGAAGGTCATGAACGAGGCCGGCAAGCTGCTCAAGGCGAACGGCATCACGCTGCAGTACCACCCGCACGGCTTCGAGTTCCTTCCCTGGGAAGACGGCACGCTGATCGATCCGCTGATCACCGGCGTCACCGAGGCGCAGTTCCAGATGGACGTGTTCTGGGTGAAGCAGGGCGGCATGGACCCGGTTGCGCTACTGAAAAAATACCCCGGCCGCTTCACGTCGCTGCACCTGAAGGACCGCGAGCACGGCACACCGAACTCGACGAACGGGCGCGCCGACGACGAGACGAACGTCACGCTCGGCGACGGCGACGTCGGCATCGCGGCGGTCGTCGCCGAAGCGCGCCGCCAGGGCATCCGCTACTTCTTCATCGAAGACGAATCCTCGCGCGTGATGCGGCAGGTCCCGGCGAGCATCGAGTACCTGGGGACGCTGCCCCGCCACTGATCCCCCTGGCGCGGCCGCTGGCGTTCTCGCCAGCGGCCGCGCGACGCGGTATATTGTCCGTGGATGGTAACGCTACCATTTTCGCAACAGGCACTGTGGGGGGATCACCAGATGCCATTCAAGTTATTGATAAACATAGCCGTTCTTCTCATCGGCGGGCTGGCGCTCGCGGCCTGCACGGGCGAGGCACCGCCCGACGCCGGCAGCGCCGGCGCGCCGTACCAGGATTCCGCGCTGACGCCCGAGGCACGTGCGGCGGACATCGTCAGCCGCATGACGCTGGAGGAAAAGGCGGCGCAGATGTACGACAAGGCGGCCGGCATCGAGCGCCTCGGCGTCAAGCCGTTCTACTGGTGGAACGAGGCGCTGCATGGCGTCGCGCGTGCCGGCGAGGCAACCGTGTTCCCGCAGGCGATCGGCATGGCCGCGACCTGGGACGAGGACCTGATGCTGCGCGTCGCCACCGTCATTTCGGACGAAGGGCGCGCGAAGCACCACCAGTTCATGCGCGACGACACCATCGCGCAATACACGGGCCTCACGTTCTGGTCGCCGAACATCAACATCTTCCGCGATCCCCGCTGGGGCCGCGGCCAGGAAACCTACGGCGAGGACCCGTTTCTCACGGGCCGCATGGCCGTGAATTTCGTCAACGGCCTGCAGGGTGACGACGAGCATTACATCAAGACGGTTGCGACGGTGAAGCACTACGCGGTGCACTCCGGGCCGGAGCCAACGCGCCATTCCGACGACTACATCGCGACGGACGCGGATCTCTGGGAGACCTACCTGTCCGCGTTCAAGATGGCGTTCGACGAGACGGGCGTCGCCTCTGTCATGTGCGCCTATAACGCGGTCTGGGGCGCGCCGGCCTGCGGCAGCGAGCGGCTGATGGTCGATCTGCTGCGCGGCAAACTCGGCTTCGACGGCTACGTCGTGTCGGACTGCGGCGCCATCGGCGACTTCTACTACGACACCGCGCACGATTACGTCGACACGCGCGCCGAGGCTGCGGCGCTCGCGGTGAAAATGGGCACGGACCTCAACTGCGGTGACGGCGAAGGCAACAAGTTCGACGCGCTGCCGGCAGCGATCGAGCAGGGGCTGGTCGACGAAGCGACGGTCGACCGCGCGGTCGAGCGGCTGTTCACCGCGCGCTTCCGGCTGGGCGAGTTCGATCCGCCGGCGTCGGTGCCCTACACCGGCATTCCGTTCGACGTCGTCGCGAGCGATGCACACATCGCGCTCAGCGAGGAAGCGGCCCGCAAGTCGCTCGTCCTGCTGAAGAACGACGACATACTGCCGCTGGCTGCCGATACCCGCGTCGCGGTCATCGGCCCGAACGCCGACAACTGGATGACACTGGTCGCAAACTACTACGGCATCCCGACGCAGCCGGTGACGGCGCTCGACGGAATCCGGGCGAAGGCGGGCATAGAAAACGTCGTCTATGCGCCGGGGTCACCCATCGCCGGCGACGTGTACACGAATTATGCCGTCGTGCCCGCCGCGAACCTGTTTCACGAGACGGAGGGCGGCGAGCTCGCGCCGGGGCTCGAGGCGACCTATTACTCGGAGCCGGAGCGGGGCGGCGACGTCGTCAGGACCCAGGTCGACCCCCTGATCGATTTCTACTGGAAGCGCTCGCCCGCCGACGAGAGCCAGCTCAACGACTTCTTCTCCGTGCACTGGTCGGGCGTGCTCGTGCCCGACACCAGCGGCGAGTACCGCCTCGATGCGACGCGATGGACGGTCGCGACGCTGGACGGTGCCCCGATCGGGAACTCGGTCTTCGAGCTCGAGGCCGGCAAGCGCTACGCGATCGAGGCGACCGCGTCGATGGGGCTCATGTGGTATCGAAACACGATCGAGCCGGAGGCCCGCCTGAGCTGGGTGAGGACCGATGTCGACCTCGAGGCCGACGCGCTCGCCGCAGCGGCCGACGCCGACGTCATATTGTTCTTCGGTGGCATCGACGCGAACCTCGAGGGCGAGGAGATGGACGTGCACATCGACGGCTTCCTGGGCGGCGACCGCACGCACCTGAACCTGCCGGCGGCGCAGGAGTCGTTGCTTCGCAAGCTGCATGCCACCGGTAAGCCGGTCGTGCTCGTGAACTTCTCCGGCAGCGCGATGGCGCTGAACTGGGAAGCCGAGAACCTGCCGGCGATCGTGCAGGCGTTCTACCCGGGCGAGCGCGGCGGCGCCGCGATTGCCGACCTGCTGTGGGGCGAGTTCAGCCCATCGGGGCGGCTGCCGGTCACGTTTTACCGATCGCTCGACGGGTTGCCGGCCTTCGACGACTACTCCATGCAGAACCGGACGTACAAGTACTATGCGGGCGACCCGCTGTACGCGTTCGGTCACGGCCTCTCGTACACGTCGTTCGCGTACTCGGCGCTCGAGGTGCCGGATGCCCACCCGGCGGGTGAGGCGCTGCCGGTCAGCGTGACCGTGACGAACACCGGCGACATGGCCGGACGCGAAGTCGTGCAGGTGTACCTCACGCGCGACGAACGCGCGAATGCGTCTGTGCCGCGCGTGGAACTCGCCGGCTTCGATGTCGTGGAACTGGCGCCGGGAGAGAGCGCCACCGTGTCTTTCGAGGTCGCCGCGGATCGCGTCGGCTACTACGCCGACGACGGCGCGCTCACGTTCCCCGCGGGCGGGTCTGTTGGTGTGTCGGTTGGCGGCGGGCAGCCGGGCCGCGTGAGCGAGACAGCTGCGGTCTCGGGCCGCGTCGAGATCGCCCCGGGAACCTGAATCCCGGGGCGCGCGAGGCCTAGAAGCGGAACGTGACGCCGGCGAAGGTCTCGACCTGCCAGAGCACGTCGCCCTTGATCGCGAACGAGCAGTTCGACACCGCGGGGCCGCTGACGCACAGGATTTTCGAGTCGGAGTCCAGGACGGTACCCCACGCCCGCGCCTCGAGGCGGAAGCCGAGACGCTCGTTCGGCCGGAAGTGAAGGCCCGTGCCGAACGTGAACGCCCAGAAGGTGTCGTCGTCGAGGCCGTCGGCGTTCGGCTCGAAGCGCGCGCCGCCGAACGTCGCCGCGATGAACGGCCGCGCGACGTCGCCGTCGAACTCGTAGGTGCCGCCGAGCTGCAGGAACGTCATGTCCAGGTCCGTCGACGGGCCGACGCCGGGCACGTCGGTCGTGTCCACGTCCGTCGATTGCCGCGAGAAGAGCACTTCCCAGTTCGTGTTGTTGGAGTCGCGGCCGCTCAGGATCAGGCCGAAGCTCGGCGAATCGTCGAGCTCGGCCGTGGCGTCGGTGTCGACCTGCTGGAACTCGCCCCCGAAGCGGTAACCGCCGTAGGGTGTCAGCGCGAATCGGTAATCATCGGCCTGCGTCTGCGCGGCGGAAAACGGCGCGGCGAGCAGCAGCGAGAGCATGGCGAGGGCGACCGGGTAACGGGAGCTGTGCATGTGGGCATCCTGGTGAGTGGGATCGGCTGAATTGTAGCGCCGGCGCGTGATCATTGCGTGGCGGACGCGGCGTCCACGTTGTCGCGCTCGAGGATGCGCTTGAAGAAGCGCCCCTGCGCCGTCGGCGTGTAGTCCCAGTCCTCGAAGAGCGTCGGTGTCCAGCGCGCGTCGAAGCACCAGGCCGTCCACGAGATGCCCTTGTCGTTCATGTAGTCGGTGATCGCGACCCCGTAGCGGTCGTCGGCGATCACCGGGATGTGATTGCCGGGCAAGTCCGCGGCCATGTAACCGAACTCGGTGACGAACACGGGGTAGGTGTCTGCCACGTACCCCCAGTCTTCGTCCCACTGGGCTTCCCACGGCGGCTCTCGCTTCTGCGGGTAGGGGTGCGATACGTAGGCCACGCCGGGGAAGTCGATAGGATCCTCGCGGACGTGTTCGAGCGAGTAGGCCCAGTTGAACCCGGCAACGAGCGGAATCTTCGAATCGTCGATCCGGTAGAGCATGTAGATGATGCCTTCGATGTATTCCTTGTACTCGTCCCACGGCAGGCGACCCATCTCGCCGCCGCGGTTCGTCGGCTCGTTGAACAACTCGTAGAACGCAACGGTGTCGTTGCCCTTGTAGCGGTTCGCGACGAGATGCCAGAAGTAATACGTTTCTTCCCGCGTCGTCAGGTAGAACGGCCGGTGCGGTATGCCGGTCAACGGATTGCCGATCGTGTGCCAGTCGATGATGACGTACATGCCGAGCTCCGATGCCCAGCGAACGCCGTCGTCGATCCACTCGAAGTACTGCTCGGCGCCGACTTCCCGCCACCACGGAGGGTGCACCGGGATCCGCACGACGTTCGCGTTCCAGCCGCGGGCCGCGACGAAGTAGTCGCGGTTCCACTTGCCCTGCCGGTCGAGGTGCAGTGGATCGGCCAGCGCCAGGCCGCGAAACACCCGGGTGTTGCCGTGCTCGTCAACGAAACGGTTGCCGTCGACCCGGATACGCTCCAGCGCCGACGGCTCGCCCATGGCGGCGGGCCGGTCGCTGAACGTCGCCTGCGCGGCTGCCACGCCGCCCAGGAACAGCAGGCACGCGCCGATCAGCGCGGCCCGCCATACCGGTTGCCCCTGCCGGCGACGGTGCATGGCGGCCGTCAGCGGAGCAGGTTCAGGAACGCGACCTTGGCCGTTTCGCCCCCGTTCGCGGCGATGCTGTCGCCGACCTGGCGGTACATCTGCTGTGCGGTGTCCGGCGCGATGCCGAGACCTTCCAGCGTGGAGGAGAGTTGCGCCTTGTCCGTGATCGGGCTGTCGAGCAGTCCGGCGGTCTTCGCGAAATCAAGGTATTTGTCGGCGCCGGGCAGAAACTGCGTGATCGCATTGAAGTTCGACGCCGGCAGCCGGCCCTGCACGTAGGAAAGCGCCGCGCCGAGGCCGCCCGCCACCTGCTTTGCGTCGAGTCCG